>ENA-OREM01001154-OREM01001154.1-marine-metagenome-genome-assembly--contig:-NODE-1154-length-14039-cov-5.301891_pt1 | contig 14039 bp, 11 predicted proteins | sample MGYA00248623_ERZ508561 | MGnify/ENA primary metagenome ERZ508561 (study PRJEB26227, sample SAMN06264494) | marine metagenome | isolation source: Columbia River Estuary | place: USA:Columbia River...
GGTTGTACAAATGAAGTTCTAAGTGAGTCACCAACAATAGCAACAAACGCAGGAAGTTTAACTGGATTGTCAACTGTATGTTGTCCAGCTTTTACATATAGTGTTGATCCTTCTGGAATATTTTTTAGAGCGTGATCAATAGTAGCAAATGCGTCACCAATGGTCTTACCATCGTTTTCATTTGAACCGTTTAATGTAACATAGAAAACATTATCAGCGACATCTCTGGCACCAAATTCTCTAATTTCCATTTCACCATTTTGTTCTCTTTTTAAGAACATTTTGCCGTCGTATGTGTTTACGGCCACTTCACCTAATTCAAGTTGTTCAAAGGAAGGTACTTTTTTCGGCTCAGCACTCCTTTTGAGTCTAATTGTTGACATATTTAGTTCCCCTATGCAGACGTGTATAAGTTATAGTAGTAGTTAATATACACATTCTATTTATCAAAGTCGTTTAAATCCATTGAGAAATGTGCTATTTTAATCACAATTTCTCTTTATGTATTATATATGTCTTTGCTGCAAAAAGGTGCATAAAAACAGGTTTTTTACTAAAACGTTCCTCCGTCAATATTTCCATCAATTTCGTTTGCGTATACAGATTCAGTAAAAGTAGCACTGCCATTTACAGTTAAGTTACCTTTCTTGTTTCCGTTTTCATCGCCTATTATTACTTCACCTTGGTGGATTTCAAAATCAACACCTGGTATTCTTACTTTATCTATTTGATCATTGCCGATTGTTACTTCATTGTTTACGATTGGTGTCGATGGCTCTGCATTGTTTCCAACAATGATATTATTTTCGCCATCGGTTAATGACTGCGCTGCATCATTACCAAACACTGCATTAAAATTACTCAATGCAGTTACATTATTAAGACTGTTAAACCCTAACGCAATATTTTTCTGCCCTGTTTCAATTGGATCATTCTTACCGTCTGCTAGATCATTTATCGAAAATAATCTATCGTCAATTGTTAATGTACCCGAGAAATCAATATTTCCAAGCACATCTACATTTGAGAGCAGGTTGGCATCGCCGCCGAGGTAAAGTGTTTTTGCGATGCCAACCCCTCCGTCTACCACAACCGATCCACTGGTTACGTCGGTAGAATCTAATACATTGTCAAAATTGCCAATGCCTGTTACGTTTAAATCTTCTTCTAGATTTAAATTACTTTGTTGTATGTTTACGCCACCGGTGCCGTTGGCTATTAAATTAATAGGTCCGTTTGTATCTGCTTCAGTAACGAATATATCATTATTTTCTAAGATGATATTACCAAATTGAGCTCTTTGACCTTTAACACCAAAGTCTCCAATATACACAGCACCTGTTATGTATATTACTCTAGAACCATTTAACTGTGAAGGTAAATTATTTCCGATAAAGTTTAGAACTCCAGATTTATAATCAAAGAACCATTCATCGTTGTTACCACTACCAGCAGCAAATAATCTTGTGCCAGTTGTTTGCGGATTTGCAGCTCCAGGAGAGTCTGCATAAACTTTAATTTGGTAAGTCGCTCCAAACTCTGGTGGTATCCAGTTTATAGAATTTGAATTCCAAGTTCTATTAGGACTTGCGGTAATATCTTCTACACATTCGACTGATGGATATCCGTTTCCGGATTGACTATCGTCGTATACTTCTAATAACGTATCTGTAGCAGTCGGTATTGTTCCAGGTATAAGATCTGAATCAACCCAAATCGTATCGCCTCGTAACAATAACGGACTTGGTATACTTTCGTTAGTTGCTGCTTTAATACTGTTTTCGTCAGTCTTTGTAAAGCCATAACCGATTTTTTTCCAAAGAAAGTCTAACTTCTGTGCGTCTGCAATTGCCATCTTATGCTACCCCTATACTTAAACTAGTAATACTTTGCCCTGCGCCTAGTTTAATTCTTACCATACAAACATTATTTGTTGCGTTACTTAAATTTTCAGAACCAAGTGTCATATCAAATGATCCACTGATACTTGTATTCAATGGAATAACATCTGCGCCGGTGATTGCAACTCCATCAGATTCATTACCGCCGACACCGGCTCCAGGAACACCTGCGCCGTTGTACTGTGTAGAACAATCTAACCAACCATTTATCGAACTTGTGTTATCAGTTGCTGTGCCAGGTGCTGCTATCCATATACCCTCAATGCCAGAAGCTGCAATTGAAATTGAAAAGTTTGCAACCACTTGTCTTCTAAATGCAAACGTAGCATACTGTGATCCAGTATCACCTGTTCGATCTGGACCAGGCGGTAAAAATGTTGTAAAGTCTGTTGTATTATGCTCTAATATACCAAATCGTATTGTTGCTTCTTGTGTTCCTTGCACTCCTGGATCTGATGCTTCAGTGTAAGTATCATTTGTATAAAAATTTGTAGAGTTTACATATGCTGGATTATCAACTGGATTAGACGCGAAGTCAAATATTCTTGTTGCATCGTCAGTGTATACACCGTTGCCTAGCGTATTAGAAACAGTTGTTGCTATTTCATTTACGCCATATTGATTTGTTGTATGAATTGCAATATACTGATCATTTTGCACTGTAGAACCATCGCCGTTTACATTCTTTGCTCTATATTTTATTCTTTCAACAGTGCGAACATTACTTGTAGTTAACGCCACTGTAATATCTTTAACTGCGTGTGGTGAAGAAATACCTCTGTTAGCAAACGGAATGCCACTACCGTTAGCAATTGGGTCTCCCGGAATAGTCATATTTGTGTACGTATAATTTTGTGTGTTAATTGAACTTTGTGATCCTGCACCGCTTAAATTATCTCCAGAAAATACACTCAACGGATTAGAAAAATTACCATATGTTTGCCCAGTAAAATTAGATACAGTCATGCCTGTAATTACAATAGTCGGGCTACCGGAGTTATAATACGGTACTCCAGAAATATATCTGTATGTCCCATTGTTGCCTGCAATAACTGTTCCTTTATTTGTAATAGTAGGTGTTACAGTAAGATCATCTAGTACAAATTCTATTTCATTTGAACTACGAATGCCTACTGTTGATTCATGATCTGCTCTAAAACTGTTAAGTCCAACAGCAACAGTAGATGCATCTTTTACTAATTTCATCTTATAGCCTGTAAACGCATCTGGATAAAATATACTTGTTGCAAAGGATGTTGATGTTCCGTTTGCATTTAATAAATTATAATCTTCTTCTTGAGTTACACGAATTGTATCTTGTCTGCCGCCTGATGAAACACGACCTGCTGTAAAAGTATAAACTCCATCAGGCGCTCCGTTATAAATTGCTGTTAACGTAGGGTGTGTTAATGGATCAGCTGCGTCATAATCACTTTCAATTCCAGTATCAGCATATGCAAAACTAGTAATAGTAGTTGATTCTATGTCACCCGATGTCTTTGTTGTTCTATTAACATCGTCGCCTGCTGAAACAGTAAAGTTCGGAGTAATAATAGTAGCACTTGCACATAGCTTTGGGCTAGTACCTGTAGGGCCATTTGTACCAGTCCCTGCAAAAGAAATAGTCTTTGTATCTAATCTTTGGGGATCAACAGGATCGTTTTCATACACTTTTAAATTCTTGGTAATATCAACTCCGGCAGCAACAACTGCTGGGTCAGCTGTGTCGTGTGCAGTTAATGTAAGTGTAACAGGTGTAGAACCTGTTCCTGTTTGCGATCCTTCTGGATATTGGTGTAATAATCTAGGTGCATCGGCGCCAACTGTCTGTCCTGCTCCGTCTAATACTTCCTTGCCGCCACCGCCTGCTAACGGGTCTCCATTTACAAGTATAGTAATACCATCTACATCTACAGTACCTATTAGATCATTTGGTGTGCCGTCGCCCCAATTTATTTCGTAAGTTGCTTCGTTTGGAAATAATCCAGCTGTGTTAGAAGTAAAGTTTTCTAAATATAAACCTTGTCCTTCTACTACCCATAAGTTGCCCCCGGAAAGTGCTGTACCGGTACCTGGGGTTTGAGTTCTAAAGAAATCAAAGTCTGCTACGGGGTCGGGTGTATAAACTGTAATATAATCAATTTTTACTTCCTCAGTATCAGTGCCTGCGCTTCCGGGGACTTGGGCGTTTGTATTGCGAACTACTACCTTCACTGAGAACAAACCCCCTAATGGTGCGTCATACGTAAATGAAACTGAAGCAAGATTAGCACCAGTACGCACATAATCATGCGACTCAGCTGGTCTATTATATCCCGGAATCTGGGCTTCTAGTTCTGCAAACCTTCTACCTACATCCCAATCTACTTCTACACGGTTCCATGTACCGTCGACGTCTAAATTTAATGTTACTACTTGTCCACTACCTAATGCAAGTGGAGTTGCTGTATAATCAACACTTCGTATAAATGTGTTGTTTCTAATATTATTCATTGCTTCGTTTAATAAGTCAATTGACTGAGCAATATCTACTGTACTTGTAATCTCATCAAGTTTATCTTCTATTCTAAGATCACTATTTGTTTCAAAATTATCTTGGCTAATTGTTGCACTCCTAAAGAAAGCTCCATCATCATACGTACTATCGTCAGGATTGCCTAAAGCAATGTTAGAACCTTCGTTGAACGCTAAGTTATCAAAGAAGAATCTAATCATTCCGCCTTCAGTAATAAGCCTTGCATCGGCTCCTGTTGTTGGAACTTCAGATTCTGGATTATCTAAGTATGTTTCATGATCGTTATTAATATCCTGTACGGAATATCCGTTTAGTGTAATTCTTCTACTATAGATATCTTTCCAATATTTGTCAGTAGAACCAAAGGTATAACCGGTATTACCATAGTTTACGCCTTCGGTACCATTTGAATCAATGTCTGGAAGTATATTACTGTTAATGTCAGCATTAAATGTAATATTATCTGTATTAGCATCACCTAATACTAGATCGCCATCAGCAACAATCGATCCTGTAGCATGGATATTACCTATAACTTCTAAGTTACTTGTAAAATTAATAACGCCCGAATCTGCAAAAATATTTAAATCTCCAATTGTAGATTTAATTGTATTATTATCAATGTTAACATCGTCGATGTTCATGTTAACACCTTCAATAGTTAATGTAGAATTAAGTGTAGGAACAGTAATTGAATCTTCTACACGCATATTTGGACGCACAACTACATCATTTAAATATGCATCGATAAGTAAGTCACTGCCAGACTCTTCATTTCTAATTCTATTATTGTCTATTCTAATATCATTAATAATTAATCTATCAGCATCAACTGAATCAACAACATTTAAGTTATCATACACATAGATTGTTTTATCACTATGTACTGTATTAAGATTGTTTGTAATAACTTCATGTGTTTCAACTGTATTAGCTACTGTTAAATCATGATCGATATAAAAGTATCCGTATGAGTTAACACTACCATATAAATTAATTGTGTTTACTGTTGAGTCGCCTAGATTGTTTACACGTAAATTTAAATTACCAGTATATGCTTCAATTGATGCTTCGGTGTCTGCGTTTAGCTCTAGTTCTTGGTCAATAATAACTTTAGCATCAGCACCTTCTACTTTTAAATCACGTAGAATAGTTACTTCACTTTGCATAATAATCTGCGGATCTTCAGCAGCAGCTGACGAAGGATTACCTGCTTTTAATATAAAGTCTTGATCTTCTACATTTACTTCTACAACATTGTCATGAATAAACACATCATCAATTTGCATTTGCTCTGATGTAACTAGTCCGTCGTTTGATCCGTCAATCTCAAATACAGTTTTGCCATTAGCATCTAGTATTTTAAATGTTCTACCGTTAGGGATAACAATCTCTGCTGCATCTAATTGTATTTCTTGTCCTTCAAACGGTTGTAGTATTAACGGTCCGGCGTCTGTTGTAAAGAATTGATCACCTGCTGAGTCTTGAAACATGTTCATACCAGCAATTTCAGCAGTGTTACTAATTACTGTACCATTAGTTGCAGTAATATCATTTTCAACAACTAGGTTATTTGTTACATCTACATTGCCATCTAGTGTAATAAAGTCAGCAGTCGATCCAGCTAATAAGTTAATATTACCTGCTGTACTTTTTATTGTATTTGTATTAAGGAGTAAGTCGCCTACATCAATTTCTAATGTTTCAATGCTATTACTAACATGTGCATTACCCGTTACGTCCATAGTGTACGCTGGGGTTTCGTTATTAATACCTAGTCTATTATTATTAACATCAAAGTATGTTAATGCAACATCACTTGCAGTGTTGCCTAGTTTAATGTCAAATCCGTCTCTATACAGAGCAGCCTTCAAGACCTGACCAGATATACGCCCTACAGCCATAACTTCTTCCCCCGGGGATCACATGTCCCTCCAACCCAGTTCTCATCCCGAAGGCTCTTTGCCGGTTGACCACAGTATGTCCTGAAGATAAGCCCTCATAGCTGCCCTTCATTAATATTATTTATCGTATTTTTAAAAAAGTTAAGTTATTTGTTAAAGTTATGAAGCACTGTAATAGGCTTTCCTAGCGGGACACTAGAAGTAAATTCTAAATAATATCCTGCTTCTCTAGCAGTGCCTGAACCAGCCGCAGTACCTGTTGCTGTAAACACTGTACCAACTGTATTATTATCTGCGCCTACTAATGTAAAGTCTGTAACTGCTCCGCCAACTCCGTCATCAAGCGATGTAATAACATATTCTGTACCGCCAACTAATGTAGTTGCTGCAACTTCAGCACCTGTTTCGTGTGAAGATGGATTTTGAACTAAGTTATAGTTAGTTGTTGATATTTGGAAAACGTTTTCAATTAATACAATCATTGCTTGCGCACTATCAGGTGCGGCATAATCACCGTCTTGGTTGTCTAATGGTCCAAAAACTGTTTCTGTACCACTAGCACCGTTTAATGTTTGTTGTACAATTGATCTAGGTTCTTTATAACGAACCTTTCTCCATTGATCATCTTGATAGAATTCAAATTCTTCAACGTCAGTATTGTATCTCATATGTCCGTTTTCAGCAAACTGCGGACGCTCTGATGTTGGTCCTTTTGGAACTAGCATACTATTCTGTGTGTCCATTACGACTTCTGCATTAGCAGTGTAAATTATACCTTTGCCTAATGCATTTTTTTCATTTGATGTCTGACGTTTTACGTATCTCATTATAGCTCCAAGAAACTTACTGTTGCAGAAAGAACATGAGGTGAATCACTATTAATTTTTATCGAGTCACCTGCTTCAATAATAATTTTCTCTGTATCGAATGTAAAAGTTTCACCTGCTGCCATTGGCATATTACCTAATACTTTGTTCATATCACCAAGTGCGTCACCTGATCTTATAAAATGCATATCAAATACTGTTGCATTTTCAGTATCGTCCGCTGGATTTGGTGTTGCATAGTTACAAACCATAATCACTGTAACTGCGTACCTTTTTTCTGCTGGTACTTGTAATAGTATCGTATCAACACCATCTGTTGCATAGTCAGGATTTAGTGGGTTACTTATGAGTACACTTTTTATTGCCATTTTTTTTACCTTTAAAATATAATTCCGTATAGAATAGATTTACTTCTACTAACAAGTTCATCAGTAACGCCATCTTGGTTAGCAAAGAAAATACCTGTACCACCAATTTGTTGTGGTCCTGCAAAAAGCTTTACACCATTTGTTGGATTAGTTGGAAGCGAAAGCGGGTTTGGATTAGCAGTGATTGATAATACATGATTCACTCTTACAGATGTTGTTGCAGAATGTGTTAATACTAAATCTTCACCGCTGTTAACTGCTTTTACTTCATTACCTTCAAACTCAACACGTTGTATTTCTACTGTATCTTCTAAGAATGTAGTTGTTAATGTTCCGTCTATTCTTACTTCTACGCGACTATCAAGGCCGCTTGTTTCTTGATCAAATACTTCTACAGAGCTTTCAGTGATGTCACCTTTAGAAATTTTACTTAAACCAACTTGTCCAAGGACTGCATCGTCAACATATTTCTTGTTAGGTATATCATCATCGTCAAGTAAGTTTAATTCATAATTAGTAGTACCTGCAACACTAACTCTTCCGACACCGGACCCAATTAAGTTTAATGTTTCGCCTGCTGTTGCAATAGCGTTTACTTTAATCCCTACAAGTTCACCCTCAGTATTAGTAAATGTAAATCCACCATACTCGGTTGTTAATGCTTCAATAGGATTTTCATCATCACCCGGATCAGTCCAAGGTATTGTTTCATCAAAGATAATTCTAGCATTAGGCAAAGTACCTCTATCAATTTCAATACCGGCTGTGCCAGATGATCTAGAAATACCTACGCCAACTTCACCTTTGTTGATAACAATAATATTATCTTGAACTTCTAAGTCAGTTGTTTGTAAACTAAAGTTTTCGCCTTCGACAAGTAAATTACCATCAAGAGTAGCTGTGCCGTCAGCACCTAGTGTTAGACTGCCGCCTGCTGTCTTAATTGTAAAGTCCCCATCGGGTATATCGAAAAACTTACTCATGTTCTACCTCTGTAAAAGTAATGCCCGCCTAAACGGGCATTAATTTATTATACTTCGAAATCATCTGCGCCAGTGAAGTCGTTAGCTGTACCAGCTTCTTCCATTTCAACTGCGTCATCGTTGTTAGCATCGCTGAAGTTCCATGGTAGTGATTCACCAGTGTCAACTGTTACTTTACGAGCTGTAATTTTTACTACTTGTTTAAGAGCGCCTGTATCGTCTTTAACAGTCATAGTCATTTCGCCTTCTGCTAATACTGCTGGAGTGTTAGCATCTGCTGCTGACGCATCTACTAGAAAACAATCTTTAATTGCTGTTCCGTCTGTGCAACGGAATTTTTTTGATCCTAGTTGTTTTACAATCCAGCCATTTACTGAATTTGCACCGTTATTAAATTGTACTCTGATTTCATTTCCATCGGCTGTAGGTGTGCCGAAGAATCTTTTATTTAGTGGACGTCCCATTTTGTTTCTCCTTGACGTTCTAGGTCTACGCTGCGGGTTACAGCATAAGTCCTCTTTCGAGGCGCTCATTAGACAAAGTATTTATCTCGTTTGTTCGGAATATAATTTATAAACTCACGCACATAGTCAAAATGTTGACTTAATGTAGAAAATAATTCAGGGTTTAAGTTATGCGACACTGCATCGTAACTAGTTTTACCTATATCTGAGTAATATTTAATATCTATACCATAGTCTGGAAATATACCTGTTACAAATAAACATGTATCGCCGAGAGTTTTAGCATCACTAGTGCGAGTCATTTGTAAAAATGTTTGTGCAAATGATTTATTAGGGAGAAAGTCTGTTTTGTCCATATGGCTCGCTAAAAGGATAACCACATAGTGCTCAATAGATTCTGGTAACTCAATACCAGTATGTTGTCTGGTTTCTTGTACTACATCGTAAAATGCAGATACATATTCATCCTGCATGATGTATTTATAAAAAAAAGACCTGCTCAGTTAAGAACAGGCCTTTTTATAATGTGATAGGAAGGAATTACTTATTACCTTCAACCGGGCACAAGTAGACTCGTGCAATAAACCCGGAACATGTATGCAGTCGCTAAACCAACCCGCTAAGGTTCTTCTACATTACCTTAATGCCGTCTACCGACATCGCTTCAGTCACCATCTAACGTAAACCGTCGTCTTCGTTATGTAACTAATATAACATCTCTACAGACAATGTCAACCATTTTATTAGAAAAAAAGTCAAAAAAATAGGCGCCGTAGCGCCTATCCTTTATTAAGTTGTTAAAACTTAGCTGAAGCTTACGTTAGTAGCTGTTACTGCTACTTTACCTAAGTAATCAGCTGCGTTACCTAGAGACGAAGCAGTATTTGTTAGCTCAACATATCCATAACGAGTCATGAATGATACTGTTGGCTCAAATGTTGCTGGGTCTAGAACAACGCCACTTGACATTAATGGGATATATGGGCAATAGAACGCTGCTGCGTCTGATTCTGATGTACCTTTGTATCCGATTAGTACGTCTGCATTATCTGTTGCATATGTGTTTACATATACACGCATTGCACTGTTTAGAGTACCAACCATTTTAGTGTTAGTTGGTGCTTCAAATGTGCCTTCTGTTGTTCTTGCGAACGCAGAAGTTGTTGCAGATTGTAGAAGTGTTAGTGTAAATGGTGAAACAACTGCCCAGTTACCTGCGCCACGACGTGTACGCTGTGCAATTAGGTTTGATACTCTGTTGATTTGAACTGCAAGAGCTGCATGTTCGTCACCAACAAAAGTAGCTGTACCTGATACTGCGTTTTGGTCATATGTTTCAGCTGCATCGCCAGCTAGGCCATTCAGGCTTAGTAGTACTTCTTGGTCGATCTCAGCAGTAATCTCTTGAGCAAGTGCTGCCATGATTTCTGCTTCAACGTCGATGCCGTGCATTGCTTGTGAATCTTGAGCAGCTTCAAAAGTCCAACGTGCGCTTAGTTTGCGTGATTTGGCTTCTACTGTCTGCTTTAAGATTTGAATTGACATCTGGTTACCTGCAACACCTTCCATAGAAGCTGTTGGGCTAGGCGCTGCGCCTGAACCTGGGTTACCAGAATATGATTCTGCAATCTTGAATGGGCTGAATGCTTCATCCCCAGCTGTTGCTCCGTTGTCTGTATTTGCATAACGCACACGTAGTGTGTGAATTTGTGCAACAGGACCAGTCATTGGCTGAACGCCAACTAACTCATTTGCAATAACTGTTGGCATTACACGTCTGATAACTGGTAGGATAACTCTGTTTAGAGTTGCGATATTACCGGCAGAAGTAGCACCTGCTGTTGCGCTTTCTGACAAATGACGACGAGTATTCTCGAGCGTAGCTGCCATGACGCTTTTCTTGTTGCCTTGTAGGCCTTCAAGAAGTGCAGTTTTGGTGTCCTGCCAGCGACTTTCTAGTAGTTCTGACATTGGTATCTCCTTAATTTAATCCAGCTAGACGTTTAATGTCTACGACATTGTGATCGTCTGCTTTAGAACTAGTGTTTTGTGATTGTTCACGGTTGCCTGTGATTGTTTTGCCTTCTGTAAGTGGTGCCTTAGTTTTCTTTGCTGGAGTATTACTATCAATTACTGATGGTAGGTATTTCTCAAACGATGCTGTTAAGCGTGGCGTTTGAACTGTTTCCAGTAAATCTGTCATTATTGAACGTTGATCCTTACTTAAAGGAGCAATTAAGTCGTTCATAATCTTTTCTCTTTTAGCTGCTTCAACTAAGCGTGATTTCTCTTTGCTTGCTGATTCAGCTAAACTTTTAGCTTTTGTTGCAAAAGTTTTAGCTTCACTTAGTTGCTTATCTTTTACATCAATAACTTTAAGTAGTTTTGCAGTTTCTGATTTCTCATTTAAATATGAAGAACCATACTCATTTGCGAATGCTTCAAAGATTTTACGTCCAAAGTCATTTCTACGTGCTGTATCAATATCTTCTCTAAGTGAACTAATCTCTTTATTAAGAGTATTAGCAACTGTCTTAGATACTAATGCTGCACTTTCTTGAACGAAATCTTTCTTGACTTTAGCAATATGTGTCTTGGCTTCACGCACAAGACGCACTTTGGTTTCTGCTAAATCTTTTTTGTCTTCGTAAAATTCTGCAATTTCTGAAGCTAATGATTCAACAATAAATTCTTCCAACTTAGCATGATTTTCTTGCATTGCACGTTTATCTGCACGTAGCTCTGCAATCTCTGTTTTAAGTTGATCAACTACAAATCCTTTTAGAAGATCTGCATTTTCACGCATAGCAACAGCATATTTTGCTTTTGCTTCGCTTAGTTGTTTTCTGTCTTCAGAAAACTCAGCAATTTCACTTGCTAACCCTTCTGACAACATTTGATCTATTGCTTCAACCATTGTCTGCTTGTCATGTTCGTACTTTTGTGCGAACTCTTCACGCAATTCCGCAGTAACCGCTTGACGGTTTTCTGTTACTCTTGCATTCCAAGCATCTTCAACTTCAGCTCTGAGTTCTTCGCTAATTGCATCATTCTCGAAAAGTTTTGTCAGTGCTTCTAACATGGTTTTTTCCTTATCATTGGAGTCTACTGATTATGTTAATCAGAGATTCCTTTAAATATTTTTGTGCCTTTGTGTCTTCTTTAGTTGCCTGTGCTATTTCGTATGCCTTATACCCTCCACGTGCATTCATAAGGTGCTCGTATATTGGTGTTGGATATGCACCGGGAGCGGAAGGTTGAGCAACCGCATCCACAGTGATAATTTCAAAATCGGAAACGTTGCCGCTTCCGTCGTCACTAACGTTACCACTTCCTCTTGATGATACACCTAGTTTAACTCCGCTTTCTAGCATTGTTTTAACTAACTGTCCCATTGGAGTAGGTAGTACTTTTAGTTTACCGTAACCGTTTGGTCCATCCATCCACATTTCTGTAATCATATGGCTTACGCGGTCTAGGTTAATATTAAGGCCTTCTGGATGATCAACTTCTCCGAGTGGCGTATATCCACCTTGAATCTGATCGTTAAGAGTTTTGACAGCCCTGCCTATTTCTTCTACAGGATATACACGCTGATTAGCATTGCGTATCCCGCCTTGTATAACAATTCCCTTCATGTAAAGGTCTTTGCCATTTTCAGCAGACTCAACGACCATTCTAGCTTGGTCAAATGTCAAGTGCTCTCGTAGGTTTCTCATTCAATCGTCCTTGTCTTGCTTACTTTGCTCGCTTGCTCAACTTGTTAAGTGTTGAACCTGCAGCTTTGTCAGCAGTTTCCGACTTGCCTCTTGTTTCGGCGCCGTGTCCTGGCTCTTTCTTTTTGAAAGATGTTTTGCCAGCTTTACCACCAGGAACGTTAATGTTCTTAGTGTTCATTGCTGCTGGTGCTTGCTTCTGAACTGGGTTACCTTTAATAGTTGTACCTGCTCCTGCTTCACCGCTTTCTTCTGTATCTGCACGTAGGATATTTGCAGTTGTTCCGCCCATATCGTTTTTACCTGCTACAGATGATTTTGTGTTTACACCGTTGTCACCGTGCTTTGCTGGTGCAACTTTTTCTACATACTCGCGCATTTGCTCGCCTGCAGTTTTTGCTGATTCATAATGCTCGTCAGCTGCTTCTTTGCCGTGTTTTTTAGCAAATTCTGCTTTTGACATTTTTTCTGAATCACCAATTAGTGAATCTTTCATTTTGCCTTCTTCAAGATCTTCATCTGACTCTTCAACTTCTTCGTCTGATGCTTCTTCAACTTCTTCGTCTGCTGATTCATATGTAAACGCTTCTTCTTCTGGTTCTTCGTCATCCATGTCCATATCCATGTCCATATCGTCGTCACCTTCGTCGTCCATGTCGCCTTCGTCATCACCAGCCATCATTTTTTCAAATTCTGCTTTAAGGTCTTCTAGTGCGTCTTCTAGATCTTCTACACGATCTTCTACGTCACCTTCGCCGTCCATGTCCATGTCGTCATCGCCGCCCCCGGTCAGCGCCGCGACGACGATCACCGCCCAGACAACGTCGAGGGCCAGGGTGCCGACCGAGGTGGAGATTCTGAAGCCGAGGCCCCTTGTCGGAGAGCCGAAGAATTCCGCAACGATAGCACCAATCAAGGCGAGCGTGGTGGCTATCTTGAGGCCATTGAAAATGAACGGCAGCGCCGCAGGGAAGCGCAGCTTGAAGAGCGTCTGCCAATAGCTCGCCCCATAGGTCCGCATCAGATCGCGCTGCATGGCGCTCGTGTCGCGCAGGCCCGCGACCGTGTTCACCAGCATCGGGAAAAACACCATGACGACCACCACGGCCGCCTTCGATTGCCAGTCAAAGCCGAACCACATCACGAGGATCGGTGCGGTGCCAACGATCGGCAATGCGGCCATGAAACTGCCTACTGGCAAGAGCCCACGGCGCAGGAAATCGTAGCGATCGACAAGGATCGCCGTCAGAAGCGCCGCGCCACAGCCGATCACATAGCCGCCGAGGGCGCCCTTGGCGAAGGTCTGGACAAAGTCGGGCCAGAGGATGCCGAAATTGCCGAAGAAGGCCCCAACGATAGTG
>ENA-OREM01001158-OREM01001158.1-marine-metagenome-genome-assembly--contig:-NODE-1158-length-14009-cov-3.485214_pt1 | contig 14009 bp, 7 predicted proteins | sample MGYA00248623_ERZ508561 | MGnify/ENA primary metagenome ERZ508561 (study PRJEB26227, sample SAMN06264494) | marine metagenome | isolation source: Columbia River Estuary | place: USA:Columbia River Estuary...
GCTCCATTTACAGGTACAGTTCGTGTATTGATCAACAAGTTTAACTGTACAACACAGTCTTCATGTATGACTGTAAAATGGTCTAGTTCTACACCAGTTGCTCCACCTCCATGTGCGTTCAATAACGTTCAGTTTTCTGTATCTGGGGGATCGTTTCCATCAGAAGTTTCTTGGACTTTAGTGAATTCTTCAGGAACACAGGTGGCAAACGGTGGAGCTAACTACAACGGCTCACTTTGTCTTCCTACAGGATGTTATACATTGAACATGTATGACTCTTGGGGTGATGGATGGAACGGTGCGAATTACACAATGACCTTGAATGGTTCAACAATCGCATCTGGAACTTTGTCAACTGGTTCTTCAGGTTCAGCGCAAATTGGAGTAAATTCAACTTGTGCGCCTCCAGTTAACCCGGCATGTACGAACGCAACAGCTCTGTCTTGTGGTGCAGCTTCAAGCTTTTCAGTTGCATCAGGTACAGGTTCTTGGAATGGTTATGGGCCTTTTGGAACTCCAGGTGTAGAGAAAGTGTATACATTTACTCCTTCTTTCACTGGTTCATATCAAGTTAACGTAACGAACAATGGTCCATCATCTTGGGTCGACTTGTTCTATGGAACAGCTTGTGGACAATCTTCACAAACCTATTTGAGTGATGTATACCTTGGTACAGAATCATCTACCGTGAGCCTCGTAGCTGGAACAACGTACTACTTTGTTCTTGACCCTGAAAGTACTTCAGGATACTCTGGATCTATTTCTATTAGTCAGTCTTTGGCCGCTCCAGTTGTTTCAGGTGTTGCAAATATTTGTGGTGCAGGACCATTGAACTCTCAATACTCAATTGCTGCAGTGCCAGGTGCGTCTAATTACACATGGTCTATAACTACCGGTGTTGGTATGACTCTTCAACAAGGTGGTGCAGCTGGTACATACACAGGTACTGCTCTTACTAGAAACATCATTTTTAACGCGACATTCACTTCAGGAACCCTTACAGTGACTGCCAACGGATCTTGTGGTTCTACTACAACAACTTACAACATTCAGCGTGTAGGTGGTGGAGATTTCCAGATTACTTCTGTTCCTTACACCAATAGTTCTTCAACTGCGGGTGCCGGTAATGATTGGGATTTTGGAAGAACTTCCCAAGATCATATCTATTCATGGACACCAGCTTGTTCTGGATCATACACAGTATCACTTTGTGGATCATCGTATGATACATACCTACAAGTAATTTCGGATATTTGTGGTGGTTCTCCATCAGTATTGGCATTCAACGATGATGCATGTGGTTTATCTTCTGAGTTAACATACAACTTCACTGCAGGTACTACATACTATATTTTAGTTGAAGGTTTCTCTTCTTCAAGTGCTGGAGCTTACACATTGAATGTAACTCCAAATGTAGGTGGTAATGCATCAATTGCAGGTACAACTTCTATCTGCGGTCCTGGAGCAACAACTGCAACATATACAGTAAGTGGTGCAGAGGCTGGAACAACATACTCTTGGTCATTGCCAGCTGGAATGACAGTAAATGGAGCAACGAATGGAGCTTCAATCAACGTGAATGTTGATGCTTCTTTCAACAGTGGATCAGTAACTGCGAATTTAACGTCTGCATGTGGATCTTCTTCTTCACTGTCAATCGCTGTTGCAAGATCTGTTGAAGATGCAGCTTATTCTAATGAATTCTCTCATTCAGGAAACACGATTGGTGCAAGTAACTCTTCATCATTAAGAGCATCTGCTGACAACATCATCAAGTGGGATGTTACTTGTCATGGTACTTATACGCTTTCATTGTGTGGTTCAGGGTATGATACGTACATGTATCTTACTAACGGACTTCCATGTAACGGAGGTTCTGTGATTGCATTGAACGATGACTTCTGTGGTTTACAGTCTCAATTGACAGCGGTGGTTCCAGTAGGAACATACTACATCGTTGTTGAAGGTTGGTCTTCAACAGGAGCTGGAGCTTACACATTGAATGTTACGGGAGATAACCTTTCTGCGTCTTTCTCAAATTCTGATTACAACGGATACGGAGTATCTTGTTTCGGAAGCACGGATGGTTCAATTAACATTTCGGCTGCAGGAGGATCAGGAATTGAATACTCAATCGATGGAGGAGCTACATGGCAGTCTTCAGGTGCATACTCTGGTTTAGCTCCAGGATCATATGATGCTATGGTGCGTCAGTGTCTTGGTGACGAAGTAAGCCAGACTATCGTTCTTGTTGAGCCTACGAAGGTAAATATCTCTGCATCGAATACTGAGATCCTTTGTAACGGTGATCTTTCAACTGTATCGGTTTCAACTTGGGGTGGTGCTGCACCATACTCAACTGACGATGCTGGAACTTATTCAGTTCCTGCAGGAGACTATACATATAACGTAGTGGATGCTAATGGATGTTCTGCTTCAACTTCAGTTTCAATTTCTGAGCCTACTCCATTGACAATCAATGCAGGTGGTGATGAAACGACGTTCTACGGATACGGACCAATGCAGTGTGCTACACTTAGCGCTACAGCAGATGGTGGTACTCCAGGATACTCGTATTCTTGGAATGCTGGAGCGGGTCAGGAAGTAACTGTTTGTCCTGAGAATAGTGGTTCTTACACTGCTACTGTAACAGATGCTAACGGATGTACTGCTTCTGATGATCTATGGATCTGTGTAGTAAATGTTCAGTGTCAGCAAGGAACCAGCAACAACTACGGAGTAGAAATGTGTCAGACACCTCCAGGAAACCCTAACAACGCACATACAATCTGTATCGCACCGTCTGCAGTTCCTGCACACCTTGCAATCGGATGTGTATTGGGTGCTTGTGGAGAACTAGAGAATGCTTGTTCAGGAGTAGTTGAAGTAGGTCAGGCTACAAATGCAGCGAAGAATGCTGGTTTGAGCACTGTACTTGCGCTTACAGCGTATCCTAACCCAGCAGCTGGAATGACTACAATTTCTGTTACTCCTGCTGATAAAGGGAATTATGAGATCAGAATGATCGATATGACTGGAAGAACAATTTCTACGGTTTACAACGGTTTCATCTCTGATTTCGAAAATCTTACGTTCGATGTTGATATGACTGAATTGTCTACTGGTGTTTACTCTGTAAACGTAGTAGGTGATAACGGAATTGTTGAAAACATTAGAATCGTTAAGCAGTAAGTTTATCTAAACCAATCTAAAGGGGGCTTCGGCCCCCTTTTTTTTAATATAGAGAATTAAGAATATTGATCAAATGAACAAATTACATAAGACATTTCATCAAATATTAATTTGTGCATTTCCAGTTTTTTTACATGCCCAAACGACGTATGAGTTATCTGATACCTTATCCAAAAATGATTCTGTTTTGGATATAGATACAGCACAATTAATGGTTCAGGAGTATTCGAAAAGCTGGTCAGAAAAATTGTTGGAGAGTGCATATGAACTATACAATTCGGAGAAATTATGGAAATTGAGGTACATCGAAATTGATGAATCCAGGTTAAATAAAAATTTCGATAAAAAAGAAGATCTTTTGTTTGAGTATTATGCAGTGATGTCAGCCGGTTTAATTTATATTGAATCTGATTCACTCATCTTACTTGCTTCTAAAAAGGATGAGCTTTTACCTTATATACTTGGGCCCAAACTGGTCAAAGAAAATAACGTAACAGTCCAGCATTTGGATATGAATTGTGAGTCATGCCAGAAAACATTCTTCTTTGATCGACAATTTATCAATGATGAGCTGTGTTTGTTCATTAAGGATGAAAAGATTGATCATGAAGATGTATATTACAAGTTAGTTTTTAAAGAGTGATTTTAACATGATTCGAATTATCCAAGTATTTGTCCTTTGCTTATTTACCACTGGTATCTATGCGCAATTAATTTCTCAGAATTCATATTCTGTTAAGGCATACTATTCACCGGAATTAGCTACTGAATTTCCCGAAGAAAAATCTAAACCGATTGCTGAAGAAAAGGCTCCAGGTTCAATCATCTTTTCAGCTAACTTTGCGAATTCATTGGGTTCTTGGACAACTTCAGGTCCTGATGCTGCTATCTGGCAACATGATGACGATGGACCATCAGGGCCATTCTCTAACGGAGTTCTCGAGATCATTAATTCTCAAAGTGTTAATAATGGATTTGCGATCTTTGATGCGGATCTGGCCAATAACGGCAGTATGATCAATCGAAGCGGAAATCTCATTTCACCTTTGATCAATTTAAGTAATATCAATTATGCATACATTCAATTTGCGCATAAGTACAGGTTCTGTTGTGATGATGCTTTCATTCCTAAGGTGGAAGTTTCAACCAATGATTTTTTAACATATGCCTCATTTGATGCAAGTATTCCCGGAGTTGAGCCAAATATGATCTCGGAGACTTATTTTTCCAAGATCAATATTGCATCTTTTCTTGATACGGCTTCGAACAAACAAAATTTCAAATTAAGGTTTAATTGGGATGGATCTAATGGTGGTTCCCATTATTACTGGCAGATCGATGATGTAAAAGTTCGAGAAGCATATTCTTACGACCTCTCACTTACCAATGCTGGCTTTTACACCGGGCAGATGGAAATTCCCTATTTTTTTATTCCGAAAAGCCAGTACTCTCCGTTGATTTTCAGAGGGACGATAACCAACGATGGGGGTATGCCTGCTGAAAATGCCTTTTTAAACGTCACACTAGACCAAGGTGGAGGGAATATCAATTCTAATCCAATAAATATTGATCAGACACAATCACAAAATGTTCTGACCGATGCATTCAATTATGTCAATGATACATTGGTGTATTTCGTAAATTACAATGTTCAACAAGATTCTTCTGAAGCACTTTCTGTAGACAATTCATTTTCTGAATTTTTAAATGTAACAAGAACTGTATTTAGTGCAGATAACAATGCTCCATCAGGGTTTATTTCGAATTTGAGTAATCAACCTGGTCAGCCCTTCAAGGTCGGTAATGTAATGGAAATTTTGAATAATGATGTAATTGATTCAATGTTTGTATATGTCACAGCGACATCCACCAATATTGGGGCAATTATTCATGGAGAATTATTTAAAAAAGTGAACGGTATTTGGAATCCTATTGGCAGTACCTTGCCAAGACAAATAGGTTTTGATGACAATGGAGGAAGCATAGGGCTTAAATTTCCGGCTCCTATTCTTGTTGCCCAAGGTGATACCATACTTGTCGCGGCATGTCACAATGGAGGATCTCCTGATGTTAGGTTTAGGGTATGTCAGCGAGTAGAGAATGGCTTCGTTCAAGGATTTGATGCAAATGGGGCTAATTTTATTTTGGAAAACCCTAAAGCGCTTATGGTCCGTTTAAACATGGGAGAACTTCTATCTATCAATGAATTCGAACATGAAAACATGTTAGTTTATCCCAACCCAACTAATGGTTTGATCTCAATTTCGGCATTAGATGATATTAGTGGAAATGTAGAATTTATTGTTCTCGATGCAAGTGGAAAAGAGGTAAATGGCCCATCTTTCATTGTCACAGAATTACAAAACGGGAAAAAAGCCTATCGCATTGATCTTAGTAAGCTTGATGCTGGGCTATACGAAGTTCTTATCCTAAAAGAACGATCTGTAATTGAAAATGTTAAAGTGGTTAAGCAGTAATACTTAGTCTAAACTCATAACCAAAGAGGGGGCTTCGGCCTTTTTTTTTGTTTTAAAAATGAATCAATTTTATGGATGACCAATGTTTAACATAATTGCTTTGTTTCAGAGAAAATATTGTTAAATTCAAGGTAATCTATTCAGCTGGTTAGATATTTACGCTGAGTAAACCAACCATAATATGTTTGAGAAAGACCCGGGTAACTGGGTTTTTTTAATGACATAAATCAGTTTTTTTAAAAATCTCACTCATATTTCTATACTTACATCCTACAGACATTTGTGATATACAAATACGAAATTACTATGGAAGCAAATGTACAATCAACAAGCTGGATGGATAAGATCATGGGGGACTCGGAATTTAATCGTTTCGGATTGATCTGTGTGGTTTTATTAGTGGTAGGATGCTTAGGCGGAACAGCAGTAGGATTAGGTGCGATCAATAATACATTTACATTGATCATGGTTACTATCCCAACAATGATGACGCTAAGTCTACTTCTCGCTGTTTCACCGATGAGGTATATCATTACCTCAGCTTTGGTCAGCGTTGCGATCGACGTTCTAATGATCGTTTATTTTTCACTATTGGCCTGAGTATACCAACATACATAGGGTGTTCATCCTTTCAGGATGAGCGAGGTTTTCTGACAATTGGCCGAATCACTGATTCGGCCTTGTCGTTTTATAAGGCAGGAAGATCAATAAAGAAAGTAGTTCCTTTTTCGGAAGACTCATAAGTAATAGATCCATGATGGATCTCAATGATCTGTTTTACCATTGCCAGCCCTAGCCCTGTTCCGGTACCTTTTGTCGTGAAATAAGGGACAAAGATCTTACTTTTAAGATCCTCGGGAATACCAGTTCCATTATCTGAGATCTCGATGTTAATTCTGGAACCTGATCTTTTTACTTTTAAATTGATCTCCGCACTTTGATCTTCGTCAACGGCTTGAAGACCATTCTTGATCAGATTATTGAATACTCGTATCATTTGATCTTTATCAGCTCTGATCATAGGATGTTCTTCCTCACATGCCAGCGTGATCGAGATATTTTCCTCATTTGAAAACATTTCCATCACATTTTCGAGAACTGCCTTTAAATTCACCTCCGATTCATGAGGAACAGGCATTTTGGCAAAATTGGAGAATTCATTGGCGATCTTGGTCAGCGCATCGATCTGTTCGATTAACGACTGACTTACTTTTTCCAGTTTTTTATAAGAATCAGGATTCTCTGGATCATACACCCTCATTAATTGTTGAACACTCAATTTCATGGGTGTCAACGGATTCTTGATCTCGTGTGCAACCTGTTTAGCCATTTCTCTCCAAGCACTTTCTCGTTCGCTTTTGGCAAGTTCCTGAGCAGCCAGCTCGAGTTCCTCCAACTTTGAATTATAGGCTTTCACTAATGCACCGATCTCATCGTCACGCTGGTAATCGATTTGTTGATTTGTTTTATCAAATCTCACCCCCGCAAAGCTTTCCTGGATAAGTCGAAGAGGTGCCGTCACCCAATTGGAAACAAAGATGGAGAGTACCACCGAAATGGCTAACAATAGGACAAAAACATTAATGATCGACACAAGGAATCGTTGGATCTGATCTTCAAAACCTTTCTGTTGTCCAAAGTGTTGCAGGTTTAAATAACCAAGCATGCTGTTTTCATTATTGAGAAAAGGCTGATAGGCGGACGAGTATTTTAAATTACCGATATTTTCCTGGTGAATAAACTCACTCTTTGATCGTTCTTTCAGGGCAAAGTATGCCTCCGGATTGATCTGTTCGCTCAGTAGACCATAGTTGTATAATTTCGGGCGTGATGAAGCCAATAAAACACCTTGATGATTATAGATATTGATGTCCGTGACGAAGACTTTAGAAAACTTCTTCAATAAAAAATTCAGATAGCTACCGTCCTTTGCAAGATCAAGCTCTTTCTTTGAACCGATCTTTCCTTTGATCTCTGTGTAAACAGAAGACATTCGTTCTCTAATTACACCGTTGGTATATTCAAAGTATTGATCTTTAATAAAGATTCCGCTTCCGAATCCAAACCCGAGCAGGGTGATGAATACCAATCCGATCAGGATCAATTGGACGCGCATTGCAATGCCCAGTTTACCTGAATAAAAGCTGTATCCATTGTTTTTATCGAAAAGTACTGGTAATAGTAGTAGACCAAAAAAGCAAAAAAGATAAGAGAAGGAGGTCAGATTTTCTACCCATGTGATCAGTGGAGTAGAAAGCACTATGGTATTGACAGATGACTGATACAAGATGTAGTGACTGTAGTCATCTGTATCATAATACCCATTGGTTGTTCTCCATTTCTTCAGCTCTTTTACGTCTGAAGGAAAGGCAAATGCTCCATATTTGTTATTCAATTTTCCTTGATAATATTTTCCGATCGAATAGTTTTCAAGGGGTTCAAGAACATTGGCCTTTGATGAGATCAATAAACGTGGAAAACCGATTTCTTCCGGAATTTTTTTAGAGCGCATAGCCGCGATCAACGTTCCGTTAAATCTTCCACTAACGAAGATTTTCTTTCGAATGACATAGGAATATTGATTGATATTGTCATTGACATAAAAGACGGAAGGGTTAAATTCTGATTCTGAACAATGATCGGCAATCACATGATCCATTTCAGAAATACTGAAATTCTGGTTTTCATCCATGATCACTGAAACACCCACACTGTCAAACAAATTGAGATCTATATCATATCGTTCCCAGTGACCATGGAAAAATCGACGTTCCATTGCATCTTCAAAGTCGTCAATCTCCATATTCTTTGGAGATTGAAGAAAACGAAGTATAAATTGATCTTTTTCAATTCGGTTTTCAATATTCGTGAATTCGATCTCGGTAACAATGTCTTTTTCCGTTGCGAGCTGGTTAGCATATAATTCTCGTTCGCCTTTTTCTTTTTTATTGTTGATGTTTGTAAATACAGAAGCCTGTGAACCACAAAAAAGGATCAGGATTAAAATACCGTAGGCCAAAACGGAATTTTTATCATTATTAAAATGCTGATAGATGATCACGAGTGTTGTGATCAAGGGAAAGAGGGCAACAAAAAGTACTTCTTGCCCAAAGGATATATCAAAGATGAAATAAAGAACACCTATGATAAACGTATAGGTCGTGAACATCGAAATACGAGCACTCTGCTGACAGATCGCCTTGATACTCGATGAAAGTAAATGATGCATGGAATAGTAGGTCAAGCCAATTGAGAAGATCGCCATAAACGAATAGCTGTTCAACGTAAAAAGCTGATCGACCTGTAGAGGAATTGATGAGTTTAAGATCAGGTCTTCGATCTGAAGAGCAAGAAGATACCAGAGAATAAGGAAAACAGGAATAACAAAATATCCGGTTACAAATTGTTGCCTTTTTGAGGATCTGGAGATCAGGTCGCCCGCATTAAAAAGAACAAACGATAATAGGATCAGATTCCAAAGGAAATAAGTGAAATTTGGATAATACTCGTTACTAGCGTATAAACTTACGTCACTGATCTCAAACGGATCCATGAAAGAAAGAAACTGAACTTTGATGAGAAGGATCTGAACGATGGGGATTCCTAGGATAAAACCCCATCCGAATACAGGTTTGTTCCTTTTAATAAGGATTCTCAATAACCCAAGCCAGAAAAATAATGCCGAGAAGAGAAAAAAACTGGTGATGAGACTTTCGATATGGGTAGGTAGAATTTCTTCATCGGGTTCTACTGAGAAAAGGAATTCATTTTCTGCATTAGAGATAGGGTAGCCATTAGCCGTTTTTTCTGGAACAATATGAGCCTTGAAATCTTCATTAAACGGAGAGGAAAAAGAATTTTGAAGCTGGTCATTTTCAATAGGAAATTCATTTTTGATCAGAAATGAACTACTCAGAATATATCCGTCTTTTTTTACGTACTTAGTGTAGTACCAACCATTTTGTAGTCGAACTACCCCATCCGAAGGAAAATGGGCATCAGCAAATTGGGAAATAGGAACCTGGTTAGTGTTCCAGTAGATCAAGGAATCATTTCTGTAATAATGGATGGCTATACCGTCATAAGAGCTAAGGTTTTTCCAACTTCCAAAGTCTGTGTTCCGATCAAGTTCCTTTGAATTGATCTGTAGAGAACGGTCTAGCTTTTTTTCTAACTCAAGAAATGTAGTCTGAAATATTTTGGCCGAATTACGTAGATCTGGATGAAGAACAGAATACCGGTATGCTACAAAAGTGAAACTGCTCAGTAAGGCAAGTAGCAATAATCGGTATTTCTTGATCCTGTTCATGAAGTTATATTGACCATTTCGAGACGATTGTCGATCTCAAGGGTCAATTTAGTAAAATCCTTTTCAGCATGGTTATCATTTCTGAATCTGAAATCTGCAAGACTCTGATACGGCAGCAAATAATTGTGGTAACAAGGCATCACATGGTGCTCCCATTGATAGAGAATTTCCTCTTTGCTGTAGCCTCGGTTCTCCTGATCCCTTTTTATCCTTCGGTCAAGTTGTTCTTCCGGACTAACAGAAATAAAGATCGAATAGTCGAGAATGCATCTTACCTTTTCGTAATGAAAAAGAAACAGTCCTTCCACAATAATTAATTTGGATGGTTTGATGATGATCGTAGTATCCAGGTCAGGAGGTGCGTTGAAATGGTATTCTTTAACCATAATTTCTTCTCCTTGAAGTAGACGATATAGATCATCCACAAGTCGTCTTTCTTCCAAAGCGGTAGGTAAGTCAAAATTAACTTTTCCGTTTTTGTCAATTGCCTGTTCTTCAATGGGTTTGTAATAATTGTCCATTGAAAACACAGAAGGATTTAAGTAAGCATAATATTCAGAAAGCTTGTCAAGCAAGGTTGTTTTACCTGAACCACTTCCTCCGCAAATACCAACGATCATTTCTTGATTAATTCAAATTTTAGTTCACCCTGCCTATTTAGTTGTGAAGGGTCCATGAATAAATTACTGGAAGACAAAGATACTGCAAAACTCGATTTGGGATCCTTGATAAGGAAACTACTTGGGTTAAAAGTGGTGCGATCGGTTGGTGAATTTACAATGACACTTCCCGTTGTGGGAAGCAAATACATTTTTCCTTCCAATGTGCACGCAATCCCTTCGTTAAAGCATATTGCCGTAAAGTCAGTAATTCCCTTTTTGGCATTTAGTGTAGAGAACGCAGCACTTTGAAGTTTTTGCCATTTCCCACTTTTCAACGTGTAGGTTTCCAGTTGAGATGACTGTATTCCAACCAGATAATAACTTCCTTTATTGTAAAAGACTTTACCAGCTGTATTTTCTTTTGTTTTTAAATAGAACCCGCCTGTAGTTCCAGAAGCTGAAAGAGAAACTGATGTAAAGTTCATTCCTCCCTCAAGGAAAATCGACTCTTTTAATTGTGCTTTTGACGTAAATGCGCGTATGGTCCATCCAGATTTTTTGTCTTGATAATCGGGTGTTGTAAAATAGATCTCATCCTCACCGAAACCAGAATATCCCCAGTGTCCATATTTAGTGTCTTTCAACATGGCATCATCAATCTTGCCGATGATCGTAGCATACAATAACATATTGTGATGGGTCATTGTAACCATAAAGTCAACATGTTTTTTTTCCTTTTTATTGTTCCATCTCATTAAAAATACCAAGGCTTTATCGGTCGTGATAATATCTGTCATTGACATCTCATTGATATCATAGCTTCCCATTTTTTTAATGGCAGAACTCAATAAAGCTGATGAGCTCTTTATGTTTCCCGCACTATTGACCTGATGAAAAAAGATCTTTCCATCAACAGGCTGTAATTGATCCAGGAAATAGACATATCTGGCATTTTCTCCTGCAATGTAGAAATAATCTTTTCCTGATGGATTAAAGCTTTGCTGCCAAACAGAAGTAGTTTGTTCTCCAACCATTGTGATGTTGATCTTTCTTTTTACACCTGAAGGATCTCTGTTTAGAAGCATGGTGCCCATGCCTTTCCATTCCACTGCGTCAAAAAAAGGATAATCCTCTGCTGGGATTGAAAATTCTTGCGCAGCACAATTTAGCAATGAAAGAAGGAAAAAAAGTAGGATCGGTTTTCTCATAGATTTTTGTAATTTGTTGTCGCTTTGTACAAACAATGTGCTAAAAATAGTTGTTTGAAGGTTAAATTAAAAAGAAGATGAAGAAGTTAATCCATTTTATGCTCATTGTAACGTTGCCAACTTTATTGGTTTCGTTTTCGTCATTACAAATGAAGGACAAGTCACCAAAACCTCTTAAAATTGGAAAGGAGGCACCGATGAGTGATGTGAAACTTCAGAATATCGATATTCAGAATTATTCTTTGAAGGATCTGAATAGGGAGAATGGGTTATTGGTTGTTTTCTCCTGTAACACTTGTCCTTTCGTGGTGGGGAATGATAAGTTTGCGGGTTGGGAAATCCAGTACAACGATTTGAAAATATTGGCGGACAGTTTGAAAATAGGGATGACTCTCATCAATTCAAATGAAGCAAAAAGAGAAAATGAAGATTCATTTGAAGCAATGAAAACAAGAGCCAGTGAAAAAGGGTACAAAATGTCATATTTGCTTGACATGGATTCAAAACTAGCTGATGCTTTCGGCGCGAAAACGACACCGCATATTTTTCTTTTCAATAAGGATCTGAAATTAGTTTATTCCGGTAGTATTGATAATTCTTGGGACAGTCAACGAACGGAGGATATTTCTTATCTTGCAAATGCAATGGGGGAAATTGGTTCTGGATTGAAGGTGTCTACAAAGGAGTCATTACCAAGAGGATGCAGTATTAAGCGTATTAAAAAGTAAACAAGCTAAACTAGAAATATGAAAAAACAAGTACTGATTATCGTAGGATCATTGTTCTTCGGATGGTCCTTCGCTCAACAGGGTGACGGAGGTTTACCCAAGGGTGAAAAATTAAGCAACGGTTTCAAGGAAATCGACACAAGGGTTTTCGCTCAACCGGACATTGAAGCGCTTAGACTGGAAGATGAGATCAATGATATTGAGAAGACAGGTCCGTGGCGTTTCGGGTTCAACAATTACACGTCATTGAATTTGAATAATTCAGGTTCATGGTACGATATTCCAGCAGGAAGAGTATGGTTATTGAAATTGAAATGTCAGGATGCTTTAACGGTGAATTTGACATTCGACAATACTGAGATCCCTGAAGGAAATGAATTGTTCGTATATAATCCACAGAAAGATTTCATTTTAGGGAAATTTACAGCATATCACTTGTATGAAGGACAGTTAGGAACTGAATTAGTTCCTGGAAATACAGTTATTGTAGAGTATTTTGTACCCTCTTATAACTATGATGCAAATCGCGTTGGGTCTGTTCAAGTTGGTATGGTTACTCACGGATACCGCACAGCAGGCGAATACATTGAGAAAGCATTTGGAGGTTCTGGTAACTGTAATATGAATGTTAATTGCCCTGATGGAGCTTCTTGGACGAATGAGAGAAATAGTGCTGTAATGCTCGTTTCTGGTGGTTCAGGATTCTGCTCTGGAGCTTTGATAAATAATACATTAAATGATGGTAAACCATATGTCCTAACAGCGAATCACTGTTATAGCAATCCAGCGAATTGGGTTTTCAGATTCAATTGGCAGGCAACCGCATGTACAAACCCTGGTTCTTCTCCTACTTTCCAGTCTTTGTCCGGCGCAGTATTAAGATCGAGAAGAACTCCTTCTGATTTCTGTTTGGTTGAGATCACAGGTGGTCTTGTGGGCGGAACTGTTCCAGCGGCTTATAATCCTTACTTTTCGGGTTGGGACAAATCAGGTGTGATTCCAAGTTCAACAGTATGTATCCACCATCCTTCTGGAGACATTAAAAAGATCTCTTTTGACGATGCTGCTCCGGCTATCTCTCAAGGAATGGGATCTACAGAAGCGAACTCGACCTGGACAGTTGAATGGGACAGAAATACAACAACTGAAGGTGGGTCCTCTGGATCACCATTGTTTGATCAGAACCATAGAATAATTGGACAGCTTTGGGGTGGAGGTGCTTCATGCTCGAACCTTTCGGCTCCTGATTATTATGGAAGAGTTTCTAATTCTTGGAACCCATCTGGAAGTAACAGTACAAATCATTTGGTGACTTGGTTAGACCCAAACACAACTGGAGCACAGTTCATCGATGGTTACGATCCTTCTGGAGCAACAGCTGCAGCAATTGACGCGGGAGTGGCTGGACTAACACTTTCAGAAGTCATTATTTGTGGGACGGATTTCGAACCTACAATGAATCTTTCCAATTCAGGCACCTCGACATTGACAAG
>ENA-OREM01001160-OREM01001160.1-marine-metagenome-genome-assembly--contig:-NODE-1160-length-13991-cov-2.677375_pt1 | contig 13991 bp, 10 predicted proteins | sample MGYA00248623_ERZ508561 | MGnify/ENA primary metagenome ERZ508561 (study PRJEB26227, sample SAMN06264494) | marine metagenome | isolation source: Columbia River Estuary | place: USA:Columbia River...
ATTTTTATCTAAATATTTATTTAAAAAAACAATTGCTTTGTCATGATTTTTCTCCATATCAAAACAATAAACAACGTTATACAATGAAGAATAGTCCTCAAAATCTACATCTATACATTTCGCAAAATTTAATCTAGCCTTTTCAAAATCATCTAAATAGAGATATTCCATTCCCATCAAAGACCAAACATCGGCTTTCTCTACAGAGTGTATTAGAGCTACCTTTAAATTTTTTATAGCTTCTTCATGACTTCCATTTTTTGAAAGTATCGTTGCTTTTTGAATATAAACCTCTTCATTATCAGGAGCTAGCAACTCTATTCTTCTCAATTTAAGTGAAGCTTTTTCTAATTTATTATCAAAGATTAAAATCTCTATTTCAAGTAATTTTAAATCAACGGATGTTGGATGCTGTTCTAAGCCAAGTTTTACGGCTTTTTTAGCTAGGGAGTGCTTTCCTGTATCTAGGTAGTGAACAATAATTTCTTCAAACTCTACCAAATCAAAAAAATAAATGCTATTTGTTTTTAGCATTGATTCAAACTTAGACAATGACATACGCATTAAGGATTTGAATTATAATTTAAATTTAACATTCATTACATCTTTATGTGTAAAAGTCAACTTTTGTTTTCAACAATTTAATTAACAATCTAGAATACCTACTAGATTTGATTTGAGGCTTTAAATTTTGCTTATCGTATATTTTATACTACTTTTGTTAAAGTTTAGCGTCTAATGGCTAAATTGGTACATTTCTCATGAGCAAAAAAGTTTTACTAAACTCAAAAGAAATAGAAATAATACTCCATCGATTAGCTTGTCAGTTAATTGAAAACCACAATGATTTTTCAAATACAGCACTAATTGGCCTTCAACCTAGAGGGAGTTTCTTGGCAAAAAGATTGGCTAGTATTCTAACAAATGATTACCATGTAAAAAATATACACCTAGGGTTATTAGATATCACTTTTTACAGAGATGACTTTAGAAGAAGAGATGAACCACTAGAAGCTACCGATACTCAAATAGATTTTTTGATTGAAAATAAAAATGTTGTTTTAATAGATGATGTTTTATTTTCCGGAAGAAGCGTCAGAGCTGGTTTAACTGCGATACAATCTTATGGTAGACCAAAAAATATTGAACTTTTGGTTTTAATAGATAGAAGATTCAGTAGGCATTTACCTATTCAACCTAACTATAAAGGAAGACAAGTTGACGCAATAGATAAAGAAAAAGTAATTGTACATTGGAAAGAATCACATACTAAAGACGGTATTTACCTAGAGAATAAATAATTATGAAGCAGTTAAGTGTAGAACATTTATTAGGAATTAAATACCTGAACAAGAATGACATTGACCTGATTTTTGAAACTGCAAATCATTTTAAAGAGGTTATCAATAGACCTATTAAAAAAGTACCCTCACTTAGAGACATTACAATTGCTAATTTATTTTTTGAAAATAGTACCAGAACAAAATTATCATTTGAATTGGCAGAAAAAAGGCTTTCATCTGACATTATTAATTTCTCAGCAAGTCAATCTTCTGTAAAAAAGGGAGAAACTTTAATAGATACCGTTAACAATATCTTAGCAATGAAAGTAGATATTGTAGTCATGGGGCATCCAAATGTTGGAGCTGGAGTATTTTTATCAAAACATGTTGATGCAAAAATAATTAACGCTGGAGATGGAACTCACGAGCACCCAACACAAGCCTTATTAGACAGCTATTCAATAAAAGAAAAATTGGGGAGTTTGAAAGGTAAGAAAATTGTAATTGTTGGAGATGTTCTTCATTCTAGAGTAGCACTATCAAATATTTTTGCACTAAAGCTTCAGGGAGCAGAGGTAAAAGTGTGTGGCCCAACTACTCTCATTCCAAAACATATAGAAAGTCTAGGTGTTAAGGTAGAAACCAATATCCAAAAAGCCCTAGAATGGTGTGATGTTGCAAATGTACTGAGAGTTCAACACGAAAGAATGGATGTTAAATATTTTCCCTCAACTAGAGAATACACCCAACTATTTGGAATTAATAATGAAATTCTTGACAATCTTGGAAAAAAAATTACCATAATGCATCCAGGACCAATAAATAGAGGGGTTGAAATCACAAGTGAAGTAGCTGATTCAGACCAATCAATTATTTTAAATCAAGTTGAAAATGGAGTTGCAGTCAGAATGGCTGTAATTTATTTACTGGCTCAACAAATAAAAAGATAATGGTAGTTTCAGAAAAGAATCAGTATACTTTAATTAAACTTCAAGAATCATCATTTATTGAATTCGAAAAAAAATTTGATGAAATTAATTCCAATCATATTATAGTTATTCTATCAGAAAACTATACTATGAATGAAAAAAATATTTCATTTTTTTTAGAGGCTGCTAAAATTCAAAAAATAAATAATAAATCTTTTATTGTCGTTAAGAATGGGATAGATATCGATAAAATTCCAGAACTCTTAAATATAACTCCAACACTCGGAGAAGCAGAAGATATTTTAGAAATGGAAGCCATAGAAAGAGATTTATTTAAATAGTTTACCCGATCATACTCCTAAATGTATTTTTAATTAACCTCACTACTTTAATGAAGTACTTTTTAAACACTAAAAAATCAAGAATAAATGGGTTATAAATTAACCATTTTGGGCTGTCATTCTGCAACTCCAAGAGTTAATGCACATCCTACAGCTCAATACTTAGAAATTAATTCTCGTCATTTTTTGATTGATTGTGGTGAAGGAACCCAACGGCAAATGAGATTAAATAAAGTTGGGTTTTCTAAAATTAGCACCATTTTCATATCTCACCTTCATGGAGATCATTTCTTTGGATTAGTTGGATTGATCAGTACAATGCGATTAATGGGGAGAGATAAAAATCTGGTTATCTACGGACCCGTTGGTTTGGAAATGATTGTTAGGACTCAATTGGAAATTGGTGATGCAAAACTTGATTTCGAAATAGAGTTTGTAGAGCTGGATGGAAAAACGTCCAGAATGATCTACGAAGATAATCTCATCGAAATCCATACTTTTCCTTTAAAACACAGGATTCCTACTAACGGCTTTTTGATCAAAGAAAAGATCAAGGAACGTAAGTTGAACAGCTCCAAGGTCAAAGGGTCAGGATTGTTATTTGAGCATTTACACCGATTGAAATCGGGTGAAGATATTATTACAGATGATGGGAAGGTATTTAAAAACGAAGATTATACCTTGCCACCAAATCCATCCAGGTCATATGCTTATTGTTCTGATACAGCATATTATGAGGATTTGTTGCCCCACGTTCAAGGAGTCGATCTTTTGTATCACGAGGCTACATTTATTGAAAAAGAAAAATCAAGGGCAAAAGCTACCTTTCATTCTACTGCGAAACAGGCGGCAACAATTGCACTAAAATCAGGTGTTAAAAAGCTTTTACTTGGTCATATCAGTGCGCGTTATTCTAATGATCTTGATCATCTGAATGAGGCTGCAGAGATCTTTGAAAATGTTCTGGTGGCCGAGGACGGTTCTCATTACATTTTGTAACCGGGTTATCAACGTGATTTCGTTTAAAAGTCCTCGTAAAATCAAGTAAAACAGGGGCTTGCTCTTATTATATTTGTTAGTTACCCGAATAAGCATTTTAAAATGGCAGAAAATCAATATACAGAGGAGAATATCAGGTCACTAGACTGGAAAGAGCATATTCGCCTTAGACCAGGTATGTACATTGGTAAACTTGGTGATGGTTCAGCTGCAGATGACGGGATATATATCCTTGTCAAGGAAGTGGTGGATAATTGCATCGACGAGTTTGTCATGGGCAATGGGAAGAAGGTAGAGATCAAGATCAAGGACGGGATGGTTTCTGTAAGAGATTATGGTCGTGGTATTCCTTTAGGGAAAGTTATTGATTGTGTTTCTCAGATCAATACTGGTGGTAAATATGACTCTAAGGCATTTAAAAAATCAGTTGGGTTAAATGGTGTTGGTACTAAAGCGGTAAATGCGCTTTCTTCTCATTTCATGGTTTATTCTGTTAGGGATGGTGAGAAAAAGCAAGCTGAATTCGTAAAAGGGGAGCTTGTTCAGGATCATAAACTTTCAAAAACCGATGAGCCAAACGGAACCTATGTAGAATTCTCGCCTGATGATACGATCTTCAAGAAATATGCTTTTAAAACTGCCTATCTCGAGAAGATGATCTGGAATTATTGTTATCTCAACAGAGGATTATCAATTCATTTCAATGGAGAGCGTTTTCAGTCAAAGGATGGATTAAAGGATCTGTTGGAAAACAATATGGATGGGGATCCATTGTATCCGATTATCCATTTGGAGGGCGAAGATATCGAAGTGGCATTCACGCACGGAAAAACGTACGGTGAAGATTATTATTCTTTTGTCAATGGTCAGCATACAACTCAGGGTGGTACTCATCAAAGTGCATTTAGAGAGTCTGTAGCGAAAGTGATCCGCGATTTTTACAACAAGAATTACGAAGCATCAGATATCCGTCAGTCGATCGTTGCTGCGATCTCAGTGAAGGTTATAGAACCTGTTTTTGAATCACAGACCAAAACAAAACTTGGATCTCAGGAAATTGAACCGGGTGGAAAGTCGATCAGAGCATTCGTAAATGACTTCCTTAAAGAAAAGTTGGATAATTATCTGCACAGAAATCAAGATGTCGCAGATATCATCGAACGAAAGATCAAGCAGTCAGAGCGCGAAAGAAAAGAATTGTCCGGTATTCGAAAGTTGGCAAGAGAGAGAGCGAAGAAATCAAGTTTGCACAATAAGAAGCTTAGGGATTGTAAAGTTCATCTTGTCGATCTTAAAGATGATCGTAGAGAAAATTCGACACTCTTCATTACCGAGGGGGACTCTGCGAGTGGTTCGATCACTAAATCAAGAGACGTCGCAACTCAAGCGGTATTCTCTTTGCGCGGTAAGCCTTTGAATTGCTATGGACTCACAAAGAAAGTTGTGTATGAAAACGAGGAGTTCAATTTGATCCAGGCTGCACTCGATATCGAGGAGGATATGGACAACCTTCGTTACAACAAGATCGTAATTGCGACCGATGCCGATGTAGATGGTATGCATATCCGAATGTTATTATTGACGTTCTTTTTACAGTTCTTTCCTGATCTGGTAAAAAGAAATCACGTATATGTTCTTCAGACCCCGTTGTTCAGGGTTAGAAATAAAAAGAAAACGATCTATTGTTATTCTGAGGAAGAGCGCAGATCTGCTATCGAAGAGTTAGGAAAAAATCCTGAGATCACTCGATTCAAGGGATTAGGTGAGATCTCTCCGGATGAGTTTAAGAATTTTATTGGGGAAGACATAAGACTTGAGCCTGTTGTTCTTACAAAAGACGCTTCTATCGAGACGATCCTTTCTTATTTTATGGGAAAGAATACGCAGGAAAGACAAGATTTTATCATTGATAATCTTAGGGTAGAAAAGGATCTTGCAGAAGAGCTTGCTGCTGAAGGATCTGAAGGACTTGAAATTGCATCATAATCATGGCGGAAGAAGAAAACGAAGAACTGGACGGAATTCAGGGGGAACATTCAAAACCTCAGGATACAGCAGGAAGTGATTCGATCATTCCTGTAGGAGGATTATATGAGAACTGGTTTCTGGATTATGCAAGTTATGTGATCCTGGAAAGAGCTGTTCCTTCATTATATGATGGTTTAAAGCCTGTTCAGAGAAGGATCCTTCATTCCATGAAAGAAATGGAAGATGGTCGTTACAATAAGGTTGCGAACATCATCGGTAATACAATGAAATATCACCCACATGGTGATGCTTCAATTGGAGACGCATTGGTTCAGCTGGGGCAAAAAGACCTTTTAATTGATTGCCAGGGAAACTGGGGGAATACCCTTACAGGAGACGGAGCTGCGGCACCCCGATATATTGAAGCAAGATTATCAAAGTTTGCATTACACGTTGTTTTCAATCCGAAAACTACAGACTGGTTGTCGAGTTATGATGGAAGAAATAAAGAGCCTGAACAACTACCAGTGAAATTCCCATTGTTGCTTGCGCAAGGAGCAGAAGGGATCGCTGTCGGTATGGCTTGTAAATTCCTACCTCATAACTTCATCGAACTTATTGATCAGTCCATTAACCACCTTAGGGGCAAAAAGGTAGAGATCCTTCCCGATTTTCCGAATGGGGGAATGGCCGACTTCAGCAATTACAATGACGGATTAAGAGGTGGTAAGGTAAGGGTAAGGGCTAAGATCAAGAAGTTTGACAATAAAACGCTAGTGATCAATGAAGTCCCTTATGGAACCACAACCGGATCCTTAATTGATTCTGTGATCAAAGCCAATGACAAGGGAAAGATCAAGATCAAGAAGATTGAAGACAATACAGCTTCTGAGGCAGAGATCATCATTCACCTTGCTCCGGGAGTTTCTCCTGATAAAACCATTGATGCGCTCTATGCATTCACGGATTGTGAAGTATCGATCTCTCCAAACTCTTCGATTATAGACAAAGATCGCCCACGTTTCATGGGGGTCAGCGAGATCCTCAAAGTGAATACCGATAATACGGTTCGACTTCTGAAAAAGGAACTTGAGATTCGTCTGGACGAACTGGAAAGACAATGGCATTTCTCGACTTTGGAGAAGATCTTCATCAATGAAGAAATGTACATTGATTTCAAATTGTACGACAACAGAGAGTCATTGTATGAATACTTGTACAAGCGATTCGCTAAGTTCAAGAAACAGTTGATCCGTGAGATTGTAGATGAGGATCTACAAAAACTTACACAGATTCCAATGATCCGTATTACAAGATTTGATGCGTCAAAAGCGGATGAGGCGTTGCTAAAGATCGAGGAAGAAATGGTTCAGGTCAAGAATCATCTTGCAAATCTAATCGAATACGCGATCGATTATTACAAAGATCTTAAGAAACGCTTTGGTGAAGGACGAGAAAGAAAGACGGAGATCAAAGTCTTTGATAACATTTCTGCAACGAAGGTAATCATTGCGAATCGCAAACTATATGTTGACACAGAGGAAGGATTTATTGGGTATGGTCTGAAAAAGAATGACCCTGTAAATGACTGTTCAGAGATAGATGACGTGATCATTTTCTTCAATACGGGGAAAATGATGGTGACAAAGGTAGCAGACAAGAAATTCGTCGGTAAAGGAATTATTCATGCGGATGTCTGGAAGAAAGGAGATAAGAGAACGATCTATCATTTGATCTATCAGGATGGCTCTTCGGGAGCTGCCATGATGAAAAGATTCTATGTCAATTCGATTACGAGAGACACAGAATACGATCTTACACGAGGTGCCAAAGGCTCTAAAGTACTTTACTTCTCAGTTCATCCGAACGGTGAAAGAGAAGTGGTGAGTGTATTGTTGAGACCACGTCCGCATTTGAAGCGATTGAGGTTCGATGTAGATATGGGAATTCTTCTGATTAAAGGACGTCAATCCGCAGGGAACAGAGTTACAAAGGAGATCGTTCAAAAGATCGTCCAGAAAGAAGTGGGTGGATCAACACTGGCTGCGAGAAAGATCTGGTTTGATACGGTTGTTGGTCGACTAAATGATGAAGGAAGAGGAAAATTCCTAGGTTCTTTCAAAGGGGAGGACAAGCTACTTACACTATATAAAACCGGGGAATATCGACTTAGTAATTTTGATCTTTCCAATCACTTTGATGAGGATATGGTTCACATTGAAAAGTGGCATCCTGATCGACCTGTATCTGCTGTATATTACGATCCGGAGAAAGACTTGCACTTTGTGAAGCGATTCCTTTGTGAGGTTACATCAGATAAAAAAGTAAGCTTTATCAGTGAAGTCGAAGGAGCGCATCTTGATGTCGTTTCTACTGCCTATCGACCTGTGATAAAGATCGTATACAATAAGCTTCTCAAGGAAACTAAGAATCTACCTGATAATGAGATTCAGGTTGCAGACTTTATTGATGTTAAAGGATTAAAGGCTCAAGGAAATCAGTTGACAAAACTGAAAGTGAAGGAGATCGTTCTTACCCATAGTATCGAAGGGGATGAGCCATGGCCGGATGATCAAGTTTCTGAAGATCCAGAAATCGATGAAGTAGAAGAAGGAGAGGCTGACTCTGATTCTGATGGAGAATCTTCCGAAGGTGATTCCACAATGGAATGGGATTTCACCAAGAAGGATGAGGACGATCAAATGACCTTGTTTTAGAACACTTTCGTTTCGACTTTTCAAGCTGAGATTTTCGCGAGTTCAACGTCATGTATCTACAGGTCGGTTTTTTTTCTGAAGATCATTAATTATCTTTGCAAAAGGATGATTTCTCTCCTGGTTCAATGAGGAAAGGATGGTTGCTCTCCGTGACGAGTGACTTTGAATTCAAACTCTTTTAATATGCAAGAAACAATGGAAAAATTGACGTCAGCAGAATTGATGCAGATGGAAGACAAGTATGGAGCTCATAATTATCATCCGCTTCCTGTTGTCCTTTCGAAAGGCGATGGTGTTTATGTGTGGGACGTTGAAGGGAAAAGATATTTCGATTTCCTGTCTGCTTATTCTGCAGTAAACCAGGGACATTGTCATCCAAAGATCATCAATGCCTTAACTGAGCAGGCGAGAAATCTAACACTGACATCCAGAGCATTTTACAATGATTCGCTGGGTGTATATGAGAAGTTCATTACATCCTATTTTGGATTTGATAAAGTCTTGCCAATGAACACTGGTGCTGAGGCGGTTGAAACTGCCATCAAGCTATGTAGGAAATGGGCATATGAGAAGAAGGGTATTCATGAAAATGATGCGAAGATCATCGTTTGTGAAGGTAACTTTCACGGAAGGACAACAACCATTATCTCCTTCTCAAATGATCCGGATGCGAATAAGAATTTTGGACCTTATACTCCGGGTTTTGTGCGCATTCCCTATAATGACTTAGGGGCGCTAGAAACTGCAATGAAAGATGAGAATATTGCTGGATTTCTGGTTGAACCAATTCAAGGTGAGGCAGGTGTTTATGTTCCTGATGAGGATTACTTGACTAAAGCACATGCTTTGTGCAAAAAGAATGGAGTTTTATTTATCGCAGACGAAGTGCAAACAGGAATTGCTCGCACAGGAAGTATTTTGGCCATGTGTGGAAATTGCCATTGTGAGAATAAATGCGAAAAACAAGAGAGCTACAAACAACCAGATATATTAATTCTTGGTAAGGCGCTTTCTGGAGGTGTATATCCTGTTTCTGCTGTGCTGGCGAATGATGATGTCATGATGGTAATCAAACCAGGTCAGCACGGTTCAACTTTTGGAGGAAATCCACTTGCTTCAAAAGTTGCCATTGCAGCATTGACCGTCGTAGAAGAGGAAAGACTTATGCAGAATGCACGAAGGCTGGGTCAAATTTTTAGAGCAGAGATGCAACGAATTATTGACAATTCCGATCTTGTTTTGAAGGTTCGAGGTAAAGGGCTTTTAAATGCGATCATTGTCAATGATACCCCGGATAGCTCTACAGCATGGGATCTGTGTATGCAATTAAAAGAAAATGGATTGTTGGCTAAACCTACACATGGTAACATTATACGCTTTGCTCCGCCTCTTGTGATGACTGAAGCGCAATTGATGGAATGTGTTTCGATCATTGAAAAAACGATCAATTCATTTAAAAAATAAGCTGCTCTGGTTTTTTTGAAAAACGATATCCTTTTTCCGTTATCTTAGTTAGTTGGAAACCTCTGAAGAAGAACGGATTGCTCAACTTGAGGAAGAAATCAATTCATTGAAAAGTGAATTGAGCAGACTTAAAGCAAGTAGACAAGTAAAGCCCGGAGCAACATTTTCGGCTCCAGAGGAGGTAATGCCTTTGTTTTTGCAGGCAGAAAAAAATGTATCAAGCTATTTCGCTGAGATTGACATTTCGCCAGAAAACGGAGAGATCTTGATTAATGGAGAACGATATCTGCTTTTACGTTCTGCTTCTCTATCGTATGAATTCTTGGATATTATGGCTGAATTCTACGCCAATCTTGGAGTTGAGGAAGCGAAAAGAGTGGGCTATAATTTCTTGTTTGATATTGGACACGTTATTGGCAAAAAGGATGCAAAGGCTTTTCACCAAAAGATGAAGCTAAATGATCCCATCAGTAAACTATCTGCAGGGCCAATTCATTTTGCATTTACAGGATGGGCCAACGTTGAGATCTTACCGGAAAGCAATCCTACACCCGATGAAAATTTCTTTTTGAAATTTTATCACCACAATTCTTTTGAAGCAAGATCATGGTTGAAAGCAAAGCGTAAGTCAGATACTCCAGTTTGCATAATGAACTGTGGGTATTCGTCTGGTTGGTGTGAAGAAAGTTTCAATATCCCATTAACGACAGTGGAGATCACTTGTGAGGCTAAGGGAGATGATAAATGTACGTTCATCATGGCTCCTCCAGATCGGATCAATAATTATTTGGGTAAAGCTCAAGGAAATTCAGATAAAGAACATCAAATTCCAGTTTTCTTTCAGAGAAAGTTCGTTGAAGATAAGTTGAGGACTTCATTGGAACAAAAGGAAACACTGTTAAAAGAGGTGCATCACCGTGTTAAGAATAACATGCAGATCATTTCCTCGCTCTTGCATCTCCAAATGAATGAGATCGAAGATGAACAGTTTCTAGAAATCTTCAGAACAGGATTGAATCGTGTAAATACCATGGCAAGTATTCGCGAATTGATCTATAGTGATCCAAACTTGTTATCGATCAATATTGAAAGTTATTTTAGACAGGTGATCATGAGTTTGATGCAGCTGTATGAAAAGCCGGGTCAACGCATTGACACTCGATTTGATTTTGACATTAAGGAAGGACGTTTCAATCCTGAAAAAGCAATTCCACTCGGTTTGATCTTAAACGAAATAGCATCAAATGCATTTAAACATGCATTCAAGGAAAATGGAATACTTGAACTTCATTTGGTTGAAACTAACGATCAGTATATTCTAAAGATCAAAGATAATGGGCCGGGAATGAAAGTTCAGAAAGGGAAAAATTCTTTAGGCTTATCCTTGATCGATCTGTTATGTGATCAGATAGATGCCGAAATGGTGCGTTCCTCTGATTCCACAGGGGTAGGATATAAGATCTCCTTCGATAAATAATCTTAATAAATCATTTATACTCAGGTTACCTAAAAATGGGTTGTTTCAGTATATTTGTCTCCTAAAAATAAATTAGTTTGGCAACAAAGATCAAATTTGGAACGGATGGCTGGAGAGCCATTATAGCGGAAGATTTCACAGTAGATAATGTCGCAAGAGTAACTTATGCTACAGCATTATGGTTGAAAAGCAATTACGATAAACCAAGTGTGGTTTTGGGACATGATTGTCGTTTTGCAGGTGAACTATTTATGGAAACAGCCGCTAGAATATTTGTATCTCAGGGAATTCATGTTCGTATGTCTCGCGGTTTCGTTTCAACACCAATGATCTCATTGGCTGCCAATCAATTCAATTGTGAAATAGGAGTGATCCTAACAGCAAGTCATAATCCCCCGAGCTACAATGGATTTAAGCTAAAGGCCTATTTTGGTGGGCCACTGGCACCTTGGCATGTTCAGGAAGTGGAAGACCTGATACCAGATAATTGTCCGATCGATTTTAAAGGGATCGATATTGATGGAGCAATTGCTGCAGGTCAAATTGAAATCGTTGACTTTGAAACAAGATATGTTGATCATGTGAAAGCGAATTTCGACATTGAGGCGATTAAATCTTCAGGGCTGAAATTAACGTATGATGCGATGTATGGTGCAGGACAAAATGTTTTAAAAAGAATACTTCCTGAGACTTCATTTTTACATTGTGATTATAATCCATCATTTAATGGTCAGGCACCTGAACCAATTGCTAAAAACTTACAGGAGCTTGAGCAGTTTCTAAAGAAGAATGGTTCGATGGATTGTGCCTTAGCAACGGATGGTGATGCCGACCGCATCGGTTTATACAATGGAAAGGGAGAATTCATAGATTCACACCATATCATTCTTTTACTGATCCATTATATGGTAAAGTACAAAAAGATGACTGGGAAAGTCGTGATTGCATTTTCGGTTACTCCCCGCGTTGAAAAAATGTGTGCGCATTATGGTTTAGAGATCCAAACCACAAAGATCGGTTTCAAGGAAATCGCTTCCATAATGGTTGAAGATGACGTACTTCTTGGAGGAGAAGAGTCAGGAGGAATTGCTGTTAAAGGACACATTCCGGAAAGAGATGGAATTTGGATGGGAATGATCATCTGGGAATTCATGGCGAAGTCTGGAAAGACGCTGGATGAGTTGATCGAAGAGGTCTATGAGATCGTCGGTGAATTCAAGTTCGAAAGAAATGACCTTCATATTACCGAAGAATTGAAACAGAAGATCATCGCGAATTGTAAAGAAGACAATTATAAATCTTTTGGAGATTACAACGTGAGAGAAGTGAAGACCATTGATGGTTTTAAATACTTTTTTGATGATGAAAGATGGGTAATGATCAGACCTTCTGGAACTGAACCTGTCTTGAGAACTTATGCTGAAGCACCTACATTGGAAGAGGTTCGGAAAATTCTAAAACAAACAGAATTAACGATCTGTCAATAAGTAAGTCCCTCCTCGGAGGGATTTTTATTATATTTCAAATAAAAACCATGAAAAAGGCATTTGTGTATTTCCTTGTTGGAGGATTAAGTTTTTCCATTGGTTCATGCGGAGGTAAAGAAGAAAGTGAAAAAGAAACAAAATTAGAGGAATCAGTCGTAGAGGTTGAAGAAATAGATGAGGAAGAAGTAGCTACTATTTTTGGAACGTATGATATGACCGATATGGTTCCTGATGCTGGGGACAAGAAATTGACAGCTCAGGATGAGAAATACATCAAGGAATCTAAAGAAAGAACTATTGGTAAAACAACTTTGATCCTGAATGAAGACGGGACTTTTTCCAGAGAATTCCCACATCCATCAGGAGATGGTAGTATGTCAAAATGGACAGGAACATTTGAACTTGATGAGGCTGCCAGTGCATTGGTATTGAATGCTGAAATGAATGGGAAGAAAATGCCAATGAATTTTACAATTGAAGAAAATACAAGTGAAAAACTGAGTATAAAGACTGATTTTGGTCAGATCTTTATGGTTTATGTGTACACTAAAAAATAATAATTCGATCTGTAGGGAAAGGGGAAGAGTGGTCTTCCCCTTTTTTTATTTCAGATCAAAGGCGGGGTAATATTTAGTCAGTATCTTTGTGATATGGCAGGATCTTCATTTGGTTCAATATTTCGATTGACTTCATTTGGTGAATCTCATGGCTTGGCCATTGGAGGTGTTGTTGATGGAGTTCCCGCAGGTATCAGAATTGATCTTGAAAAGATTCAGATCGATCTTGATAAGAGAAAGCCAGGACAATCGAGACTCGTTACTCAGCGAAAAGAATCTGATACGGTTCAACTTTTATCAGGTTTACTGGATGGAGTAACCACTGGAACACCCATAGGATTTATCATCAAAAATGAAGATCAGCATTCATCTGATTATGATCATTTGAAAGATGCCTATAGGCCATCCCATGCCGATTATACGTATCAGCAGAAATATGGGATCAGAGATCATAGAGGTGGAGGAAGGTCGAGCGCCAGAGAAACAGCATGTAGAGTTGTAGCCGGTTCAATCGCAAAACAGATCCTTGAAAGTTTAGGAATTGAGTTTTCGACGTATGTAGATCAGATCGGTTCGGTTAAACTGGAAGATAATTCTTTTTTTTTATCGGATGCTATTGAGTCGAATGAAGTTCGCTGTCCGGATAATCGCATTGCTGAGAAAATGATCGAACTTGTTGAGCAGATTCGGGCTGAAGGAGATACGATTGGTGGTTGTGTGAAATGTATGATCGTAAATGTTCCGGTTGGATTAGGAGAACCTGTGTTTG
>ENA-OREM01001170-OREM01001170.1-marine-metagenome-genome-assembly--contig:-NODE-1170-length-13859-cov-7.755841_pt1 | contig 13859 bp, 13 predicted proteins | sample MGYA00248623_ERZ508561 | MGnify/ENA primary metagenome ERZ508561 (study PRJEB26227, sample SAMN06264494) | marine metagenome | isolation source: Columbia River Estuary | place: USA:Columbia River...
AATTTACAAGGCTAATACTAAAGGCCCGTGGTCCGAGACGCGAGGCCCTGGGATTGGGGGCCCCGGTCCGTGGTCCTTTGTCTCAACTGTAGCGATTGGGCTCAGTAACCCCTTGCCGTTGGTCCGTGCTCCAGGGTCCTTAGACTGTGGTACCGCTGGGTGTACCAGAACAAGGCACTTGCGTTGTGCTTGTGGGCTGCTAACATATTGTTATTGCAATGATTGCACTCGGACCAAGGTCCTTGGTAAGGCATCGAACCCCTCTTCTGGGCACCATAAATCATACCTAAATTATTGCAATTATTATATAAAATATCTTTATACCTGCGAAATCTAGCCGCAGGATCACTTTCCGGACCACTTTGACAATCTGTGATGAGATCGGGCGTGTTTGGTCATCCAGTTGGAGACCTAAGCAGGTGCGTTTATGCTCAAATAATCAGTTATTTTTGCAAAAATGGGACGAAGCGAATGCAGCCATTGATGAACAGTGCAGCGAAGGACTGCTTTGAGCCCTTACGGTGCCCAGTTTGGCAACTTGGTATGTGGTACGAAGTTCTGCCCATTTATCCATTTATATTATGCCTATTTTGCGCTCATCAAATGCGGATTTACGCGCATTGCGTACATCGACGGTACATAGCACTTAATCGATAACCATAAACAATCAACACTGGAAACAAGACATGACATACGTATCACTCGGTCTTCGTATTTTACTGTCCCTGGCATTTGTCGGCGCAGGCGGCGCAAAGCTCGCGGGTGTCGAGATGATGGTCGCAACCTTCGATCAAATCGGATTTGGCCAGACCCTACGCTATTTCACTGGCGCTGTTGAGATGATCGGCGCAGCCTTGTTATGGCTGCCACGTCGTCAAGTCGTTGGTGCCGCCGTTCTGGGGGGCACGATGGCCGGTGCGGTCCTGACCCATCTGTTCATTCTGGGGCCCTCAGCTTTGCCTGCCACCGTGCTCGGACTGCTATGTGCGACAGTTCTTTACATCTATCGCGATCAAATTCCCGAGGTTCTGGGGCGCAGCAATACACCAGAAACCTGAACGGAGTCCCTCATGTCAGCACGGTCCAATAAGGCAGAACGCCAATCGTGCATTTGAAAGTTGGGCAGACGCTCGAAACAGAATAATCAAGGATACCAAAATGATCCAAACCGTTCCGATTATCGCGGGCAAATCACCCTTCAAGGTCACCCTCGAAAAAGGGAAAAACTACTTCTGGTGCCAATGTGGTATGTCCAAGAGCCAGCCATTCTGCGACGGCAGCCATGCAGGCACTGACATCGGTCCGTTGAAATTCACCGCCGACAAAGACGGTGACGCAGCGATGTGTCTTTGCAAATCAACGGCCAACGGCCCGTTCTGTGATGGCACGCACGCTGGTCTTGGCGATCTGGCTGTGGGTGATGCGGCCCCTGCGCCCAAATCCGATGTCCCGCAGGCGACACCGACCCCCGAAGAGCCCACCGTCGCACGCATTCATGCGTTGGCCAAAGACGGTTTGTCCAAACTTGGGCACCACGGTGAGATGGGATCCATGGGCATTCCACGCAAAGATCTGCCGCATTGGGATGATATCCAAGTTCTGCCTGCGCAGATGGCGCGCAAACCATTGCTGGATGATGTGCCGGTCGCGACGTCCGTGACAATTGGCCCGCGTGCCGCCAAACCATTGCGACTGGATATCCCTCTTTTTGTCTCTGACATGAGCTATGGCGCATTGTCTGAAGAGGCGAAGACTGCGTTGTCACGCGGTGCTCAGATGGCAGGCACCGGTATTTGTTCCGGCGAAGGTGGCATGTTGCCCGAAGAACAGGCCGAAAACAACCGCTATTTCTATGAACTGGCGTCTGCGCGTTTTGGCTGGGACCTCGATTTGGTGGCTCGCGTTCAGGCGTTCCATTTCAAAGGCGGACAGGGTGCTAAAACTGGTACCGGCGGTCATCTGCCTGGCGACAAGGTGCAAGGGAAAATCGCTCAGGTCCGAGGGTTGGAACCTGGCCAAGATGCGATTTCCCCGTCGACGTTTGCTGATCTAGAAACGCCTGCGGATTTCAAACGTATTGCCGATCAGGTGCGCGAACGTTCAGGCGGAATTCCCATCGGGTTCAAACTGTCAGCCAACCACATAGAGGACGACATTGATTTTGCTCTGGCAGCCAGTGCAGATTATATCATCCTTGACGGTCGTGGCGGAGGCACAGGCGCAGCACCCTTGATTTTTCGAGATCATATATCAGTACCAACAATTCCAGCACTTGCGCGGGCACGTCGACATTTGGACGCAAAATCAGGCCGTGATGTTACGCTTGTGATTACGGGTGGATTACGAATGGCCGAAGATTTTGCCAAAGCAATGGCCCTCGGTGCAGATGCGATAGCATTATCAAATTCAGCAATGCAGGCAGTAGGGTGTATCGCAGCAAGAATGTGCAATTCCAATAATTGCCCCGTTGGGGTGGCGACGCAAAAACCTGAATTACGCAAGCGGTTGGATGTGCAAATAGGTGCAGAAAAACTAGCGCGTTATTTTGGCTCAAGTGTTGAATTGATGCAGGTACTAGCGCGGGCATGTGGCCGTTCGTCTTTGTCTGATTTCCACCATTCTGACATCACAACCTGGAAGCGGGAGATGGCAGACCTAAGCGGTATTCGGTTTGCGGGTTTGGCCCATTAAATTTAACTGGCATCACAAGGCTAACTCCGGGGCATCCCCACAAAAGCAGGTGTTTAATGGCGAAGATAAATTATCCCACTTATGAGCCTAGTTATGGCTATATGACCGAGAAAATTCAGCATGCCTATGTTGCTATGGCCATAGATAAAAATTCTTCCATCTACGGCGTATCGGATGCATGATATTATGTCACTTTCCGCGCCAAATTGAAAACGTTTCACATCCCCCCTTTTGACGCACATCAGGTGTGTACAATAGCATAGTGCGCGCTGGGACGGGGTTTTGTATTAGAAACAAAATGTAGCAATGTGAGATTCAGATGATAGCGAATACCGCCACACGTTATGGGCTTGTTGCCCGACTTTTTCACTGGACCATTGCGGTCCTCGTTTTAGTCGACATAGCACTTGGATTGATTGGAAAGTTCACGCCGCAGTCCGGTGACACTGTCGATTTCCTCCAATTACTGTATTCGTCTCACAAGACAATCGGCATAACGGTCCTTTTCCTCGCAGTGTTGCGCGTGATTTGGGCGATCTCGCAGCCGCGACCTGTGCCAATTCATCCCGAGCGCCGTTTTGAAACGTTTGCCGCTGAAACGGTGCATTGGGTTTTGTATGCGGCTATTTTTGTGCTCCCGCTGTCAGGCTGGGTCATGCATTCGGCCGAAGTGGGCTTTGCACCTATTTGGTGGCCGTTTGGCCAAAATCTACCGTTCATCCCTAAATCAGAGGGCATCGTGGTGACGGCCGCCACTGTGCACTGGATATCTGGGATCGTTTTAGCGGCAACCATTGCCGCGCATATCAGTGGCGCTCTCAAACACGCCGTACTGGATCGCGATGGTACATTAGCGCGAATGTGGAACGGGCGTGAGGTTGGCAATGGGGCCACGAAGCACGTGACTGTTAACCCATCTCTGTTTGCTGCATTCGCGGTTTGGGTGTTTGCAATTGGCGGGGCCCTGACAGTTTTCGCACCTACCTACCACGACGTAGTGACGCCACAACTGCCAACCCAAAAAACCGCAGGTTGGGCCGTTCAGAATGGTAATCTTTCCATTGCAATTACGCAAATTGGTGCCAAAGTCACCGGAGATTTTGCAAGGTGGCAATCCACGATTGAATATGATCCTGAAACCGGAATTGGCACAGCTAACGTGATCATCGACACTTCATCCCTCTCTCTGGGGTCAGTAACAGATCAGGCCAAAGGCCCAGAATTTTTTGATATTGCAAGCCATGCCCAGGCCGTATTCGATGCAGAGATCGCACAGATCGATGGTACTAAACATACCGCAACCGGTAACCTGACATTGGTCGGACAGAGCGTTCCCATAGCGTTTGATTTCGATCTCGAGATGAAGGACGGCATCGCGACGGTGTCGGGTGGCACGACGTTTGATCGGCGTGATTTCGGAATGGGTGCGGCCTACCCGGACGAAAGCTCAGTCGGGTTCTCGGTGGACGTCTTGATTGAACTTACGGCGACACTGGCACCGTGAGATAGGCGTTCCTCAAACAATATGGAGCTGCCAGATTGCTCTGGCAGCTCCTTAACGCTTCGCATTTATGAACGATTATTCAGTAGGAACCATTGCTTCTATAGAGATGTTGATCGCGATTTCGTCGCCAACAAAAGGCGCGAACAGGCCCATGTCAAAATCAGAACGCAGCAGCGTTGTTGTTGCGTCAAAACCGGCCCATGGCTGGTTTACCATCGGGTGGTCTGCCAACTGGTTCATTGTCGCGTCCAGAACGACAGATTTCGTGATACCGTTCATGGTCAGATCGCCTGTGATCATACCGGTATTTTCGCCGGTCACTTCGACCGCTGTTGACGTGAATGTCACAACAGTATTCGCTTCTGCGCCGAAAAAGTCGTCTGTTAAGAAGTGGCCTTCGCGTGCTGGCCAGCCAGTAATAAGGCTTTCCACCGGAAAGGACACTTCAACACTTGATGCTGCTGGGTCTTCTGCGTCGAGCACAATTGTGCCCTCAAAGCCTGAAAACATGCCCGTCGTTGTAGAAAAGCCCAAGTGGTTATAGCTGAAAACGATTTGGCTGTGTGACGCGTCAAGCATATAGGTTACTTGCTCTGCTTGTGCTGCAGTCACGAGCGCTAGGCCCATTGCCGTCGTGAGAAGGAAGTTTTTCAAGATTTTTGATCCTGACGTGTTTCATAGGCAGTTTTCTTTTCTTGATACTCTTCCTCAGAGAGAGCGTGCCACCCGATACAGTTGCCTGTCGGAGAACGGCCACATCCACATTTTGGTGCTTCGGTCATTTTTATAAATCCTATTTTTGGTTGCTCCTCTACATACAATGCATCATTGTTATACGGAATGAGCACATATCCGCATAGAGTGCGCGTAAAAAAGGCACAAGCAATATGGACAAATGGGCCGAGCTTCGAACAGCATACCAAGTGGCAAAGCTAGGCACGGTAAGTGCAGCGGCAAATGCACTTGGCTTCCACCGCGCGACAGTGAACCGTCACATTGACGTGCTTGAGGAAGAGATGGGTGCGCGCATCTTTATCCGACATGCACGGGGGTATACGCTTACAGAGTTAGGCGAGGATGTACTTCGAGTGGCGCAAAAGACGGAAGAGATTATCGAAGATCTTGCGGGTCGCGTACAGGGTGGAAAAGCTGCGCTAGAAGGTGAGCTTAAGCTGACAATTCTAGCGGGTTTCGCTGAGCTACTGATGAAACCAATCTCAGACTTTAGAGCAGAAAATCCAAATTGTATTGTAGATCTTGACGCCAGCGAAAACCTTGCGAAACTCGAATATGGTGAGGCGCATATTGCACTGCGTGCAGGTCCAAAGCCGGATCATCCTGATTACGTTGTTAGTAACTTTGCGCAGATCAGTTTTAACCTTTACGCCCACGACAGCTATATCCAAAGATTTGGGATGCCAAAAGACGCTGGTGATTTTGATAACCATCAGTTTGTCCTTCCACCAAGTTTTGGAGGACAACTCTCAGTCCGCGAATGGGTAAAAAACATTGCTCGCCCTGATATGATCGCACTCTCGTCCCAACATGTAGATGTCAACTTTAAGGCAGTTTTTGCCGGAATAGGTATGGGTATTATAGAAGACCATAAAGCTAAAAGGTACGAAGGATTTCACCGTGTTCTTCCCCCAAATCAGGAGTGGTCCGTGCCAATATGGTTAGTCACACACGTGGACCTTCACCGCACAGAGAAAGTGCAAGCGATGCTAAGGTGCATAAAGTCTGCTCGTCAGGAAGAATGATCAGGATAGTAACATTAAACAAATAAGAACACCCATCAGATTGCTGCTACAGCCTAAATCTATGCGCTCAATAATCGACGCCACCTAGAGAGAGTGTCAGTACGGTTTGGCTTGAAATTGATGTGCTTAATAGGTCGCCTGATCTTACTCTGAAGGACCGCTTTCGGGACCGCTTTTTAATTTCAATCTTAAAATAAGTAACTGTAATTAAATATAAATATACAAAGTTTGACATCCTCTTCTGGGCACCACAAATAACATTTAATTAATTGTATTTATTATATAAAAATTGGCTTGGTGCCTGCAGAACCTAGCCGCAGGACCACTTTGTCATTCCGTGACAAAATGGGGATCGACCGCGACACCGTCAAGTTTGTCTGACAACACCGTCCACACACGACAGCACCCTACTTCGTTATGATTTCAGGCCCCATCATCAAGGTCGGCAACCATGTCGAAATTGCAGGAATATATGTCACCATAATCAAGAAGATGAACATAACGCCCAAGAACGGCAGTGCTGCGCGCACAACGCTCATCATCGGCATTCCAGCAACTCCAGAAGTCACGAACAGGTTCAAGCCAACGGGTGGCGTGATCATACCAATTTCCATGTTCACAACCATGATTATCCCGAGGTGAATTGGATCAATGCCCAATTCAATCGCAATTGGGAACACCAATGGTGCCACAATGATCAACAGGCCTGAAGGTTCCATGAATTGACCACCAATCAACAAAATCACATTTACGATGATTAGGAAAACGATTGGACCGAAGCCAGCAGACAACATAGCAGACGCAATCTGTTGCGGGATCTGCTCGTCCGTCAGGACGTGCTTTAGGATTAGCGCGTTGGCGATGATAAACATCAATGTTACGGTCAACTTACCCGCTTGAAGCAAAGCGTCCCGCGTGTCCCGATGGAAGAACACAGAGATCAAGGTCCAAGGGCGCTGAAACAAGCTGTGATTTTTTGTCTCATCTCCTTTGACATGCAAAGGTCCCATATCGCGGTATACAAAACATGAGATTAAGAATGCATAGACAGAGGCCACCGCGGCCGCTTCTGTTGGTGTAAATACGCCGCCATAGATGCCACCTAAGATGATAACGATAAGAAACAGTCCACCTGAGGCGCTGAGAGCGGATGCCCCCACTTCATTCCAACCTTGCCATTCGCCCTTTGGTAGGTTCTTGACCCGTGCCATGATGTAAATGGTAATCATCAACATTAAACCGGCCATGATGCCCGGAATAACGCCCGCCAGGAACATGCGCCCAACAGACACTTCCGTAGCAGAGGCGTATACCACCATCACGATGCTTGGTGGGATCAGGATACCCAAAGTACCTGCATTGGCGATCACGCCAGCAGCAAACTCTTTGGTATATCCGACCTGACGCATACCAGCGATGACGATGGAGCCAATGGCCACTACGGTCGCAGGAGATGACCCAGAAAGGGCAGCAAACATCATACAGGCAAATACACCCGCTATGGCCAAGCCGCCAGAGAAGTGGCCCACAATCGCGATCGAAAAGCGGATAATTCTTTTAGCCACACCGCCCGTCGACATAAAGGTCGAAGCCAGAATGAAAAATGGGATCGCCAGCAATGTATAATGCCCAGCCATCGCTTGGAACAAGGTCTGCGCAATCGAGGCGAGAGATGCGTTACTAAGCACCAGTAAGAAAATGATTGAGGACATGCCGAGACTGATAGCGATTGGAACCCCAATCAGCATCAGCCCAATTACCATTGAAAAAAGAAATACAATTTCCATGTCTTAGTTCCCAGTATTCATATGTTTGATTTCTTCAATGGCTTCTTCAGCTTCATGGCTAACGATCAAACTTTTGGAGTCACCGTTATAAATACGCAGGGTAGCTTGAACCATTCGAAACAGGAAAAGGCCCATGCCAAGTGGCATAATCGCGTAAGGAATGAAGCGCGGAATTTTTTCATAAGCATCGCCATCATTCATATAAGGTTCGATAAAACGCATCCATTCAGGCAATGGAATATCGATCACCTCATACCAACCACGATAAGAGGTCCCGCGCATCTCCTCAAAACCCGTTGGAAACCAACGCCCAGTGGTTTGGGGCAGGTTGGCAAAATTTGCCCAATAGTCCCATGATCCTTTGAAAACAAGAAACGCATAACCAATACAGACCGATGCGCCCAAAAGTGCAAAAGCCTTGCGGCCGCGCGGTCCAAACAGGTTAACGACCACATCGACACCGAGATGTGCCGTGACCTTCACGGCATAACTCGCTCCGAATAAAACGAGCCAAGCAAACAAAAAAGTCACCATCTCTAAGCCCCAGATCAGACCGGTGTTGAAGCCATAACGGAGAACGACATTTGTGAATGTAATCAGCGTCATTATTCCGAGCAGTGAAGCAATGACAGTTTCTTCCAACTCGTTCACAAAACGGCCTAATGGTGTTTTGGGTTCATAGCTCAGCGCCATGTGTCCAACCCCTCTTTTAAGTTAATCTTAGCCCATGCAGATGCAGACAACAGCCTGTCCACTAAACCGGTGGACAGGCAAATTGGATGATGTAGCCTTAATGCTTCGTATTAATCGCTTGGGCTGCGTCAATGTTTTCTTGACCCACATCGCCCACAAATTGATCCCAAACAGGCATCATGGCTGTGACCCATTCAGCACGCTGATCTGCTGTCAAAGTGCGAACGACACCTCCAGCATCCAAAATTGCTTTCTTGTTACTTGCATTTACAGCAGTGGACTCTGCGTTCCGTGCCGTGGTCACCTCGTCAAGAATGGTCGCCAACTGGTCACGAACGTCGGCAGGCAAGCCATCCCAGAAATCAGTAGATGTCACGACTAAATAGTCGATGATGCCATGATCTGTTTCTGTGGTGCCGTCCTGAACTTCGAAGAACTTCTTACCGTAGATGTTAGACCAAGTATTCTCTTGTCCATCTACAACGCCAGTTTGTAACGCACCATAAACCTCAGAGAAAGCCATCGGCTGAGGGGACGCACCCATCGCAGCCATTTGTGCTTTTAGAACGTCAGAGTTCTGAACACGGAATTTTAATCCATTTGCATCAGATGGAACATTCAATGGAACGTTTGCTGACATTTGCTTCATGCCGTTATGCCAGAATGCTAGGCCAAGCAGGCCACGCTTTTTCATAGACTGCTTCATCGCTTGACCAGTTTCTGAGTTTTGGAACTCATCAACCGCATTGATGTTTTTAAACATGAACGGCAAGTCAAAAATGCGAAATTGTTTTGTGAACTGTTCAAACTTGGACAATGACGGTGCCGCCAATTGAACGTCACCTTGCAACAGTGCTTCTAAAACTTGATTGTCGTTATAAAGCGTGGAGTTCGGGAATACTTCAAGGCAGGCCTTGCCGTTCATCTCATCGTTAACCCGTTGTTCAAGCAATGTAGCCGCTATGCCTTTAGGATGTTTGTCCGTGTTTGTAACGTGACTAAACTTAATGACAATCTCTCCAGCATCACAGGCAGCAAGCGCGGAGTTTGCGCTGCAAGCCAATGTCAGTAATAGCGCAGTATTTAGCAGAAACTTCATAGTATCCTCCTTCGATCCGTGATTACCGCACTTCTGGATTTTTCCAGCGCGGTTCTTGTTATTAGAGACTAATGGAACTTATCGAAAGAATTAGTCGGCATAACTGTTCAGTTTTTACGATTAATTCTTTTAATTTAATCTGAAATAAGGAATTAAGTTTAATCCTCTCGGAGAATGCACAATGTTCAAGGAATTCGTGGAAGAGCGCATCGAAGGCGACGGTGCGACTTTGTTCGTCCGCCGCGCTGGGCCCGCTGGTGCGCCGCCACTCGTCCTTTTACATGGCTATCCACAAACATCTGCTATGTGGCACGGTGTGGCACCGATACTTGCGCGCTCGTATCAAATCATCTGCCCTGACCTGCGTGGATATGGCAGGTCAGATAAACCAGTGTCAAACGCATCGCACGAGCCTTATTCAAAACGCGCTATGGCCAATGATATCGTCGCAGTCATGCGGCGCTTGGGGCATGAGCGATTTCTCGTTGGGGCCCATGATAGGGGTGCGCGGGTGGCACATAGGATGGGGCTGGACCATCCAGATTGCGTTGCAGCCATGACATTGCTCGACATCGCGCCGACCCGCGAAATGTACGCCAACACAAGCGTTGAATTTGCCCGCGCTTACTGGCACTGGTTTTTCCTAATTCAGCCACACCCGCTACCTGAGCAAATGATTGGTGCGGACGCGCAAGAGTTCTGGAAGCTTAAATGTTTCAATCAGGCGAAGGGCAAAAACCCATTTGTTCCTGAAGCTCTGACTGAATATTTGAGCGCCTTTGCGGATCCACTCACAATTCATGCAAGCTGCGAAGACTATCGTGCTGCTGCCACTATAGACATCGAACATGACAACGCAGACGAGGGCAAAAAGCTTGATATGCCAATCCTGGCGCTTTGGGCAAAACGCGGTGTTATTGCAAAATGCTTCGACGCGCTTGGTCTTTGGCGTCAGCGCGCGATGCAAGTTGAGGGTGAAGCGCTAGACGCCACCCATTACATGGCCGAAGAAATACCGAATGATATCGCCGCATGCATGTCCGAATTCTTTGCACGCCACGCAAGACATATGGAGGCCACCGGATGAGCCGCACGCTTTATGACAAACTGGTCGACGCCCACAAGGTCTGCGATCTGCCCGATGGCGACATGCTGATCTATGTTGATTTACACATCATGAACGAATACACGAGTCCGCAGGCCTTTTCGGGGCTCTACACAAAGGGCCTAGAAGTTTGGCGCGCAGAGGCACATCTGGCAGTGATTGACCATGTGAACGCGACCCGAAGTCGTGAGCCTCATGACACAGAGTCCAAATTGCTGATCGACAACTTGCAATCAAATTGCAGCAAACACGGCATCGCCTTTTACGGCCTCGGCGACCCGCGACAGGGTATCGAACACGTCGTGGTTCCCGAACAAGGGCTGGTTGCACCGGGTATGTTGATCGCTTGTGGCGACAGCCATACCACCACTTATGGGGCTTACGGCGCATTGGGCTTTGGCATCGGCACTTCGGAAGTGGAGCATGTGCTTGCGACTCAAACCCTTCGTTACAAACGCATGAAAACTATGCGCGTAACTGTTAACGGAGACGTCGCGCCCGGCGTTACGGCTAAAGACATCATCATGAAAGTCGTGCAAGTCGTTGGCGCAGGTGGGGCCAATGGGTTTGCAGTGGAGTTTGCAGGTTCGGCCATCCACAGCCTCGATATGGCCGGACGGATGACCGTTTGCAATATGGCAGTGGAGCTGGGTGCGCGGGCGGCCTTGATCGCAGCAGATGAAGTCACTGAAACTGCATTAAAGGGGCACTCTCATAGCGGTCAGTTTGCGTACAAAGCTGAAAGCTGGATCAGTGATCCTAAAGCCATATTTGATGAAGAATTTACCATATCGGGTGCCGATATCGAACCTCTAATTACGTGGGGGACCAGCCCAGATCAATCTGTGCCAATCACAGCGAATGTGCCTTGCGCCGAGGACTATATTTCTCCAAAAGCCAAGGCGCTACTTTCTCGCTCATTGCAGTATATGGGGTTGATCGAAGGACAATCGGCTCAGTCGATAAAAATAGATACAGCATTTATCGGCTCTTGTACCAACTCTCGTATCGAAGATCTTCGAGAAGCTGCCAAAATACTTGAAGGCCGTCACGTGGCGAAAGGCGTCGAAGCGATAGTTGTGCCCGGATCTGCAATGACACGCATAAAGGCTGAAGCCGAAGGCCTGCGTGCCATATTTGAGGCCGCCGGTTTTGAGTGGCGTCCTGAAGCAGGGTGTTCGATGTGTTTGGCAATGAACGACGATATTGCAATGGATGGTGAGCGTGTTGCCTCGTCGACCAATCGCAATTTTGAAGGACGCCAGGGCCGCGGCGCACGCACCCATCTGATGTCACCGGCCATGGTCGCGGCGGCTGCCATCTCTGGGCATCTGGCAGATGTGCGTGATTTTAAATGAAAGATAATCAGATGACCAAAACGATCAAGGGGATCGCAGCTCCGTTGCCACTGGCCAATGTCGATACCGATGTGATCATGCCCAAGCGCTTTTTGATCACAATTACCCGCGAAGGATTAGGCGATGGCGCGTTTGCAGACTTACGCTTTGACAACGCAGGGCGACAGCGCCCAGAATTTATCTTGAACAAGCCGCCTTGGACGCAGGCCAACATTTTAATCGTTGGCGACAATTTTGGCTGTGGATCCAGCCGGGAACATGCCGTCTGGGGTATGCGCCAGCTCGGGATCGACGCCTGCATCGGGACAGGGTTTGCTGGGATATTTTACGACAATGCCCGCAAAAACGGTCTTGCACTGCCAGTTGTTTCCCCCGAAATGCGTGATTTATTTTTGCAATTTTCTAGCGATGCAAGAGGAAAGGAGATATCGATTGATCTTGAAAGGCGCACAATCACAACTTCTGGCATTAACACAACATTTGAGATGGACGATGCTACTCAAGTGGCACTGATCCGAGGTCGCGATGATACGCTGGACTCTTTGGAACATGCTGGTGCGATCCGAGACTATGAGGAAGCATTGCAGCGCGAGGCGCGGGTGAGCGTAATCAAGTAGATCCACAAAGGAGTACGTATTGGACATCAGACAGTTGGAATGCTTCGTCGCCGTGGCGGAAGAACTTCACTTTCGACGCGCAGGCGAACGTTTGGGACTTAGCCAGTCCGCTCTTTCTGAAAGGGTTTCTGCTTTGGAACATGAACTTGGTGCCCGGTTGTTTTTCAGAACAACCCGGCAGGTCAGCCTTACCCAAGCCGGGTCCGAGTTCGTCCAAAATGCCAAAAGGATACTTGCCGACATTGAAAATTCGATCTCCAACGTTCGCCACACTGCCGAGTCTGACCTACGCCATGTCCGAGTGAGCGGCGTCGACGAAGCAATTTCTATGTTGTTGCCTAAAGCCCTCATTGCATTTCGCGAGACCGATCCGAAGGTCCATGTGCAGGTGTTGGAAATCTCATCCTCTGAGCAACATTCGCAAGAATTGATTGCCCACCGGACGGATGTGGCTTTCGTACGGACACCTCAAGAAGATGAATTTATTACCAGCCAACTATTACATCGTCAGCCTATCGTGGTGGTGATGGCCAAAACCAATCCGCTTGCAGGTTCAGCTTCCCTTTCTGCATCTGATATCGTCAACCAACCGATCGTGGGGTATCCCAAACACGCCCGCCCAATTCTTCACGAGGCACTATGGAGCGGGTTTCGCCAAATTGGCGCGCAACCAAACATCGTCTGTGAGATAATCGACAAGTCCACTATGTTGCAGTTCGTGATCCAAGGCTTAGGGATTTCTTTAGTACCCGCTTGGGTCAAGAATATCGCACCATCTGGTGTTTCCTTTGTTCCGTTCGAACCATGTGAAAACCAAATCGACCTGTATGTCGCGTTTCGAAAGTCGGGGAACTCTGACACCGTAAAAAGATTTGTAGAAACTGTAAGAGCAACCGCTGTCTAGTGATCACACCTTATAATACGCTTCGACACTGACCTCGGCTTGGCGTGTTAATGCATTTACGGCTGTTTCAGCGACTCCACCCTTCGCCCTCACAGCAGACCTCAAGCATTGCCTCGGTGAATGTCCAGTTTTCAGTTCAGATCACAAAGTCACCCTCATTAACGCACAAATCAGGACCGCTTTTGGGACCACTTTTATATTTTAGAACCGAAATAAATATTTGTAATTAATCAGAAATATACAAAGTTCGACGTCCTCTTCTGGGCACCAATAACTTTCCAATAATGCTGTACGGGCCTCTCTGTGAGCCTCAAGATGTCTGTTTATTCTTAGCCTTAGCT
>ENA-OREM01001171-OREM01001171.1-marine-metagenome-genome-assembly--contig:-NODE-1171-length-13853-cov-2.566710_pt1 | contig 13853 bp, 9 predicted proteins | sample MGYA00248623_ERZ508561 | MGnify/ENA primary metagenome ERZ508561 (study PRJEB26227, sample SAMN06264494) | marine metagenome | isolation source: Columbia River Estuary | place: USA:Columbia River Estuary...
TACGCCTACGGTCTGGGCAATGGCGACGATTCGGCTGTCAAAGGCCTGTTCGACGTGACCACCCTGCCGACCGGCAATGGCCACCCGACTTCGGCTGCCACCCTTGGCGGTTGGAACGTTGCTGTGTCCAAGTACAGCCAGCACCAGGATGCCGCGATGAGCCTTGCCATGTATCTGGCTGGCCCCGAGGCCCAGAAGCAGCGCGCGATCAATGAATCGAACCTGCCCACGATCATCAGCCTCTATGACGACGCTGATATCGCTGCTGCACAGCCGATCATCCCGCGCTGGAAAGACGTCTTCCTGCAGGCCGTGCCGCGTCCGTCGGCTCCGACCCGCGTGAAGTACAACGAAGTGTCGTCGCTGTTCTGGAACGCTGTGCACAATTCGCTCTCGGGCAATGGCACCGCAGCCGAGAACCTCGAAGAACTCGAAGTTCTGCTTGAAGACCTCAAGGGCGGCGATAGCTGGTAATATTACCCAGACATATCCTCCCGGCGTGGCGGTTCTAATAGCCTCCGCCACGCCAGCGACGCCGGTCGCAAGGAATACCTTGCGGCTGGCTTTTCTTCTTTAAGGGGGTCCAAATGAATACCACCACCAACACTGGCGGTCGTGAGCGATCGTTACAGGAACAACGCGCGAGGGCGGCGTTCTGGTTCCTCGCGCCAATGCTGATAATGCTGTTCTGCGTCGCTGCTTGGCCGCTGTTCCGCTCGATCTATTTCTCTTTCACCAACACAACGCTTTCCAGCCTCTACACAGGCGAATGGATCGGCTTTGACAACTATCTCAGCCGCCGTGAACTATCTTCAGGTCGCGTTCTTTGGCGCGGCACCCACCCCATATTCGACCAATTTAGCCGCCATCCGTCGCGGCATGACCGTGCTTGTTTGAAAGAGATCCGCGATGCTTGATGCTGCTACCACTGCCCAGTTGAAAACGTATCTGGCAAACCTGCGCACCCCCGTTGAGCTCGTCGCGACCCTCGACGACAGCCCCAAGTCTGCGGAAATGCGCGCGCTGGTCGAAACCGTCGCCGAACAGTCGCACCTGCTGACCGCGCGTTTTGATGGTCATGCGGATCGCGTACCGTCATTCGCCATCCGCCGCGCCGATGGCGCCGCTGAAACCCATTTTGCGGGCCTGCCATTGGGGCATGAATTCACATCTTTGGTCCTCGCGCTTCTCCACATGGGCGGACACCCGCCCAAGGAAGAGGCCGAGTTGCTCGATTCGGTGAAGGCGCTTGAAGGCGACTTCCGTTTCGAAACATTCTTTTCGCTGTCGTGCCAGAATTGCCCTGACGTTATTCAGGCCATCAACATCATGGCCGCACTCAATCCAAGTGTCAGCCATGTGGCAATCGATGGCGCGATGTTCCGCGAAGAAGTTGAGACCCGCAAGGTCATGGCCGTCCCTGCCATTTACCTGAATGGTGAACCCTTTGGCCAAGGCCGGATGGACCTCGCGCAGATCATGGCCAAGCTGGACACCGGCACCGTTGCCCGCGCTGCGGAAAAGATCGCAGCCAAGGAGCCGTTTGAAGTCTTGGTCGTCGGCGGCGGTCCAGCCGGCGCAGCGGCAGCGATTTATGCGGCGCGCAAGGGTATTCGCACAGGCGTTGTCGCGGAACGATTTGGTGGTCAGGTGCTCGATACCATGGGCATTGAGAACTTCATTTCGATCCAGCACACCGAAGGGCCAAAACTGGCCGCACAATTGGAACAGCATGTCCGCGAATATGATGTCGACATCATGAACCTTCAGGCCGCGACGGAACTCATCCCTGCAGCTGAAGGCGGTCTGCATGAAGTGAAGCTCGCCAGCGGTGCAACGTTAAAGGCGCGGACGATCATATTGTCGACCGGTGCCCGTTGGCGGCAAATGGGCGTTCCCGGCGAAGAAGAATATCGCAACAAGGGCGTGGCATATTGCCCGCATTGCGACGGTCCATTGTACAAGGGCAAGCGCACTGCCGTCATTGGTGGTGGTAACTCCGGCGTTGAAGCGGCCATCGACCTTGCAGGCATTGTCTCGCACGTGACGCTCGTCGAATTTGACTCGCAACTGCGCGCGGATGCGGTGCTGCAAAACAAGCTGCGCAGCCTGCCCAATGTCGACATCATCACGTCCGCATTGAGTACAGAAGTATTGGGCGACGGCGAAAAGGTTGAGGCATTGGTCTATACCGACCGCCTGACCGGGAATTCGCATCGCATCGATCTTGAAGGGATCTTCGTGCAAATCGGGCTGGTTCCGAACACCGAGTGGTTAAAAGGACCGTTGCAGCTTTCGCCGCGTGGCGAAATCGAAGTCGATGCGCATAACGCAACGAATATCCCGGGCGTTTTCGCTGCTGGTGACGTTACGACCGTCCCGTACAAGCAAATTATCGTCGCGATGGGCGAAGGTACGAAGGCAGCCCTATCTGCGTTCGATCACATCATCCGGCATTGATGCTACTGCCGCTGCGACAGGATAATGTTTCGCCTTTAGAAGTGCTTTTGTCGAAATATGCTATTAATGTGGGTTAAGTTCAGCCAACACACGAATTTATATTTCCCAACCCCCTCACCGGTGAAAAATGCGCAAGCCACTCATTCTATCGTTGATGTTATGTGTCGCTGCCTGTGGCGGCGGTGAAGAAAAACGCGACCGCCCTGCGCCTTTGGTGACGTTGGGCGCGGCGACGCAGCATGTATTTTCGGATCGCTACGTTGCCGTTGGCACCGCGAACGCAAATGAGCAAGTTTCCGTTCGTGCGCCTGTCACCGAACGCATCACGCAGCTTGGTTTTTCCGACGGCGACTATGTGCGGCAGGGCCAGATGCTGGCCGTATTGGCGCAAGGGCAGGAAAAGGCATCACTCGCCAGCGCGCAAGCGCGTGCGCGCGAGGCAGATCAGCAACTTGCGCGGATAAGTGAGCTGCACCGCCGCGGCTTTGCAACCAACGCAAATCTTGAGGCACAAACCGCATCGGCCGCATCGGCGAAAGCCGCAGCCAATGAAGCGCGCGCGACGATTGGCGACCGCGTTGTGCGGGCCCCCTTTTCGGGGCAAGTGTCGCTGCGGCGCATATCGGTTGGCGCAGTTGTAAGCGCCGGTGACGAAATTGCCGCCGTGAGCGACCTGAGTGCAATCAAACTGGATTTCACCATACCCGAAACAATGTTGGCAAATGTCCGCGTCGGGCAAGACATCAGTGCGAAGGCTGCGGCTTTCCCGGATTATGTCGCTTCCGGAAAAATTATTGCAATTGATCCCGTGGTGAACCCGCAAACGCGCACCGCCACGCTGCGCGCGATATTGCCGAACCGCAACGGACAGTTGAAACCGGGAATGTTGCTGTCGGTCACGATCACATCGAAAACGCGCACCGCCCCTGCTATCCCCGAACTCTCGCTCGTCCGTGAAGGCGATGTGAGTTTTGTCTACACGCTGGATGCTGATCAAAAGGCGAAGCGTATTGCGGTTAAGACCGGCACACGCGACGGCAATCTGGTCGAAATCATCAGCGGACTTAAAGTCGGCGACAAAATCGTAACCGAAGGCGTCGTGAAGCTGTCGGATGGTGCCAAAGTGCGCACCGGAAAAGCCAAAGCTGGCGAAGCCCCCGCAAAAAACAAATGATGCAAGGTTGAGATGACACTTTCCGACATCTCTGTCCGCAGACCCGTATTCGCAGCCGTTATTGCGATTTTGATGGTGCTGGTCGGCATTGTCGGTTTTTTAAACTTACCCGTTCGCGAATATCCCGACACGGAACCCCCGATTGTGTCAGTGGGCACATCCTATACGGGCGCTGCGGCCAGTGTGGTCGAAACGCGGGTGACGCAGGTGCTGGAAAATGCGCTTGCCGGCATTGAAGGCATTCAGACCATCACGTCGCGTTCGCGCGACGGGCAGTCCGAGATCACCATCGAATTCGCGCCGGGCCGTACCGTGGACAGCGCAGCGAACGATGTCCGCGACCGTGTCGGCGGGGTGGCGGATGATTTGCCTGAAGAAGTGCTCGCGCCTGAAGTGCGCAAGGTCGATGCCGATGCATCGCCCATATTGTTTCTCGTGGTGTCGAAACCGGGTTGGTCGCGGCTTGAACTCAGCGACTATGTCGACCGCAATCTGGTGGACCGGTTCTCCGCCCTCGATGGTGTGGCGCGCGTGTTTGTGGGCGGCGAAGCGCGACCATCGATGCGTATTTGGCTGCAGCCAGACCGCCTTGCGGCATTGGGCCTCACGCCGATTGATGTGGAAAATGCCCTGCGCAGCCAGAATGTCGAACTGCCCGCCGGTCGCTTGGAGTCTACAGATCAGAACGTAACCCTGCGCGTCAGCCGACCATTTGGGAATGAGGCCGAGTTTCAGCAGCTTATCGTCGCACGCGGTGCCGACGGCTCGCTCACGCGCCTGTCTGATGTGGCGCGGGTCGAAACCGGTCCGGAAAATCCCTATGCGGCATTCCGGCTGAACGGTGAATCCGCGCTTGGTATGGGCATCGTCCGCCAGTCGGGCGCCAACACTTTGGCCGTCGCCGAAAGCGCCAAGGCGCTCGCCGAACAAATCAAAGGCGATTTACCGCGGGGCATGACCATTACCGTTGGGTCGGATGACTCGCTGTTCATCAGCAAGGCCATCAGCGGCGTATGGACCACCTTGGCAGAAGCGGCGGCATTGGTTGTTTTGGTCATCTTCCTGTTTTTGGGAAGCTGGCGCGCAACGCTTATTCCGGCGGTCACCGTGCCCATCTGCTTGCTGGCAACATTTGCTGTGCTGTGGCTGTTCGGATTTTCCATCAACCTGTTGACGTTGCTGGCGCTTGTCCTCGCAATTGGTCTGGTGGTCGATGACGCCATCGTCGTGTTGGAAAATGTCTACCACCGGATTGAACAAGGCGAGCCTCCCCTTGTCGCAGCGGTGACGGGCACGCGGCAGGTCGCTTTCGCGGTTGTATCGACCACCATCGTTGTCTGTGCGGTGTTCGTGCCCGTCATGTTTCTGGCAGGCCAGACCGGCCTTTTATTCCGCGAGCTTGCAGGCGCAATGATTGCCGCCATCGCCTTTTCCGGCTTTGTCGCGCTCAGCCTTGCGCCCATGCTGTGTTCAAAACTGCTCAAGCAGGAAAAGCGCGGACGTGTTGCATCATGGGTCGACGATAAATTTCAGCGCGTTGAGGCGCGCTATTCCGATCTACTATCCCGCGCGATTGCCAAGCCGCTGGCTGCAATCCTTGGTGTCATCGGCTTTTTGCTTGTTGCAGGCCTTTTGTTCACGACGCTTCAGTCCGAACTCGCACCAGCCGAAGATGTGGGTGTCATAAGTGTCAACATTGGCGCGGCGGAGGGCACTGGCTACAACGCCATGGACAAATATATGCTGGATGCCTCCAAGCCAGTTTTGGGGCTGCTCGAAAAAGGTACGGTTCGGTCCATCATTCAACGCACACCCGGCGGCTTTTCCGCAAGTGACGACTTCAACTCGGGCACCTTCCTGATCTTCCTGAAACCATGGGAAGAGCGCACCGAGAAGACCGAAGACGTCGTTGCACAGGTCAACAAAATCCTTGCCGATCTGCCTGCTGTGCGCGGCAATGGCGCGGCGCGGTCGTCTATTGGACGCGGGCGCGGTCAGCCGCTGAACTTCGTTATCGCGGGATCCACTTATGAATCGCTCAGCGTCGCGCGTGACAGGATATTGACGGCTGCGCGGGAAAATCCCGGCATTGTGAACCTCGATTCCGACTATAAGGAAACGAAGCCGCAAATGGAGATTCTGGTCGACACGGCACGCGCTGGCGACCTTGGCGTATCCGTTGCCGACGTCAGCCAAGCGCTGCAGTCGCTATTGGGGTCGCGCCGTGTGTCGACCTATGTGGATCGCGGCGAAGAATATCGCGTGATTGTTCAGGCCGATGCCCAAGACCGCGCAACGGCGGAGAATTTGGCCGCTATCCAGCTGCGGAGCCGCGATGGTTCCTTGGTGTCTCTCGCGAACCTCATCACATATAAAGAAACCGCCGGCGCGCGCGATCTTGGCCGTTATAACAAGCTGCGCGCCATTACGCTGTCGGGCGGATTGGCGCCCGGCTATTCAATGGGTGAAGCGCTCGCGTTTCTGGAAGAGCAAGCCGCTGCATCGCCAGAGGTGCTCGCCGTCGGCTATCGCGGTGAGAGCCAAGCATTTAAGGAAACCGGCGGCTCGATCATCCTCGTGTTTTTCATCACGATCCTGTTGGTGTATCTCGTCCTTGCGGCGCAGTTCGAGAGCTTCGTGCACCCTGCAACCATTATCACCACGGTCCCACTGGCCGTCGGCGGCGGCATCATTGGACTTGCGCTGACCGGGATGACGCTCAACCTCTACAGCCAGATTGGTATCGTCATGCTCGTCGGGCTTGCGGCAAAGAACGGCATTCTGATCGTCGAATTTGCAAACCAGCTGCGCGATGAAGGCTTGGAAATTCTGGAATCGATCCAGCAAGCCGCAGCGCGCCGTTTGCGGCCAATTTTGATGACGTCGATCGCAACCGTATTCGGCGCAATCCCGCTTGCTATTGCCAGTGGCGCCGGCGGCGCAGCACGGGCCTCTATCGGGGTGGTCATTGTCTTCGGTGTAACGCTCGCAACGCTGATTACGCTCATTCTCATCCCGCTCATTTATGCGCGGCTTGCGAAATATACGGGATCGCCAGAAGCGGTCACGCGCCGTTTGCAGCAGGAACTCGCTGAGCAGGAAAAAGGCGCGGCCTGACGGTTTCCGCAGGGGGCTCCCAATGGGCCCGTCCTTTGGCGCAGTGACTTTGTCACTTCTTAACATGTTGGGGTTAGATGGCCGCCTGCACACGCGCATCGACTGCAGGACCCCGACATGCACAAAAATATGGTTATCTTCGGCACGCGGCCTGAAGCCATAAAATTATTTCCGGTGGTCAATGCGTTGGCGGCTTACTCCGACATGCACACTGAAATATTGGTGAGCGCGCAACACCGCCAGATGCTTGATCAAGTGCTGGCCATCAGCGGCATCGTTCCCAATTATGACCTCGACCTCATGCAACCCGGGCAGTCGCTTGATGCGCTCACAGCGCGCTTGTTGGAGGCTATTGGCGGCGTGCTCGATAGCGTAAAACCCGACCGTGTGATTGTCCAAGGCGACACCGCCACCGCCATGGCTGGCGCGCTCGCCGCTTATTATCGCCAAATTCCCGTGAGCCATGTCGAGGCAGGGTTGCGCAGCAACAATATTTACCAGCCATGGCCCGAAGAAGTGAACCGCAAGATTATCGGCGCGATTGCGGATCAGCATTTCGCGCCCACCGCTGTGTCTGCCGAGGCGCTTGCAGCGGAGGCGGTTTCCCCCGAAAACATATTCGTCACCGGCAACACGGTGATTGATGCGCTGCATTGGGTAACGGGCCGCATCGCGCAAAACCAAGCATTGGCGGCAAACCTTGCGCCATATGAAGAACGGTTCCGGGGCCGCAAGATCATTGGCATCACAACGCACCGGCGGGAGAATTTCGGCGATGGCATGGACAATATCGCAGCGGCCATTCGGGCCATTGCGGCGCGGGACGATGTCGCGTGCATCTTCCCTGTCCACATGAACCCCAACGTCCGCGATGTGATGAACGCCGCTTTGGGTGATTTGCCCAATGTCGCGATGATTGAACCGCTGGACTATCCCAACTTCGCTCACTTGCTGTCGATATCGCACATCATGTTAACCGATAGCGGCGGCGTTCAGGAAGAGGCACCCGCGCTTGGAAAGCCCGTGCTGGTCATGCGCGACACCACCGAGCGCCCCGAAGGCGTCTCAGCAGGCACAGCCAAGCTGATCGGCACCGATAAAGATCGCATCATTTCGGAAATTTGCACGCTGTTGAACGATGATGCCGCTTATGCAGCGATGGCCCGCGCGCACAATCCATTTGGGGATGGTCACGCAAGCCGGCGCATAGCGGAGATCATCCATAATGCGCGCCGACAAGAAACCTGACATATGCGCGGTCGGCTGAACATGCCGACGCAAGACTTGTTCCTGTCATGATAAAGTCATAAGGCGCAGGCAATCGGCCTTCGCCTCCAAAAGGGAATCGTAATGAAAATCGCAATGATCGGTTCGGGCTATGTTGGCCTTGTATCTGGCGCATGTTTTGCAGATTTCGGGCATGAAGTTGTCTGCGTCGACAAGGATGAGGGCAAGATAGCGCGCCTGAACGCCAATATCATGCCGATTTACGAACCGGGTCTGGATGCGCTGGTAAAAACCAACGTCGATGCCGGCCGTTTGAGCTTTTCAACTGATGTTATGCAATCGGTCAAAGGGTGCGGCGCGATCTTCATCGCCGTTGGCACACCGTCACGCCGCGGTGATGGCCATGCGGACTTGAGCTATGTCTACGCCGCAGCCGAAGAGCTGGCGCGCGCAATTGATCCCGGCACTGTTGTTGTGACGAAATCCACTGTTCCCGTAGGCACAGGCGACGAGGTTGAGCGCATCATTCGGCAAACCAGCCCTGAGCTTGAATTTGCCGTTGTTTCGAACCCGGAATTCCTGCGCGAAGGCGCGGCCATTGGCGATTTCAAACGCCCCGACCGCATTGTCGTGGGCAGCGATGTTGAATGGGCTCGCGATGTTATGCGTGCAATTTACCGCCCGTTATTCCTGAATGAATCGCCCTTGCTGTTCACGAGCCGCCGTTCGTCAGAGCTGATTAAATATGCCGCAAACGCGTTTCTCGCGACCAAGATCACCTTCATCAACGAAATGGCGGATCTGTGCGAAAAACTGGGTGCCGATGTGCAAGACGTATCGCGCGGCATTGGTTTGGATAACCGCATTGGGCCAAAGTTCCTGCATGCCGGGCCCGGCTATGGCGGCAGCTGCTTTCCAAAAGACACGCTGGCCTTGCTCAAGACCGCACAGGACAATGAAACCCCCGTTCGCGTGGTAGAGGCCGTGGTTCAGGCCAACGATCTTCGAAAGCGTGCCATGGGCCGCAAGATCATCAATGCGTTGGGCGGTGATGTGCGCGGCATGAAGGTTGGCTTGCTTGGCCTGACGTTCAAACCCAATACCGACGACATGCGTGATGCCCCGTCGATCGCGATTGTCCAGACGTTGCTGGATGCTGGCGCCATCGTGCACGCCCATGATCCCGAAGGCATGGAAGAAGCCGCCAAAATCTTGCCCGACGTGGTAATGACCGACAGCGCTTACAGCGCAGCACAAGATGCGCACGCCGTTGCCTTGGTGACCGAATGGGACGCCTATCGTGCGTTGGACCTCAAAAAGCTGCATACCGCGATGGCAGGCGACGTGCTCGTCGACCTGCGCAACATCTATCGCCCAGAAGAAGCGCAGGCCGCAGGGTTCAATTATGTCAGCGTTGGCCGCTAAGCCAACCGACTTAATTTACCTGCCGGTCATACCCCGCCCAATAAGGTGCACGTAAATCCTTGCGCAAAATCTTGCCCGATGCGTTACGCGGCAAGGCTTCGATGACATCCACCGAGCGCGGAACCTTGAACCCAGCAATACGTTCGCGGGCCCAGTTCATCACGCTCTCAACGTCAACCTGCATGCCGGGTTTGGGCACACAGACAGCTTTCACCGCCTCGCCCCATTTGGCGTCGGGCACGCCGATGACGGCGACTTCAAGCACATCGGGGTGGCCGTAGATCGCGCTTTCGACCTCAGCGGGGTAAACATTTTCCCCGCCGGTGATGATCATGTCTTTGACGCGGTCGTGAATGTATAAATAGCCGTCTTCATCCAGATATCCGGCATCGCCCGTTTTGATCCAGCCGCCGTCGGCGACGGTGCCTTTGGTTGCGTCGGGCAAATTCCAATAGCCGATCATATTGTTCGAAGACCGCGTCCACACTTCACCGACCTCGCCCACCGGCATGTCATTGCCAGCGCCATCGACAATGCGCAGATCAACGCCGGGCAACGGCTTTCCGGCCGACCGCATTCTTTTATTGCCATTGGGGTCATGGTCTTCGGGCGGCAGCATGCAGATGGTGCCGGTCGTTTCGGTCATGCCATAGACTTGAATGAACTGCGCGTTGAACACATCCATAGATTGGCGCAGCAGTTCGAGAGGGATCGGCGCCGCGCCGTACAGGATATATTTCAGGCGGCTGTAATCCACCGAACGGCAGCGCGGGTGATTGACCATCATTTGCAAGGCAGCAGGCACAATGAACAGCCGCGTCGCACCGCCTTTTTCAATCGCGTCAAAAACCGCATCAGGCGAAAATTCAGCCAAAACCAACCCCGGCAAGCCAGACGCCATTGCCATGATGCCAAGCCCCGTCCCGCCAATATGTGCGCAGGGCATGGCGATAAGGACGACTTCATCATCCTCCCATTTGGTATAGGCATGGTCGGAATCGGCAGAATGCTTGCGCAGGGCGAACAGGTTGCGGTTCGACAGCACGGCGCCCTTGGGATTGCCGGTCGTGCCTGATGTGTACAGTTGCAGCGCAGCATCATCGGGGCCAGCCGGTTCAAACGCAGCGCGCGGTGTCGCATCAATCATCCGTCGCGCGTCATCCTCAGCAATGACATGTTCAACACCCGGAATGTCCTCGGCAAGTGCCTGAACGCCCGCGTCAAACCCCTGCCCCGCGAACAAAACGCGCGCGCCGGTGTCTTTCGCAATATATGCCCATTCGGCAGGGGCAAGCCGCCAGCCAATTGGCACCATGACGATGCCAACGCGCGCCGCGCCGTAAAAGAGCGAAAAATACAGATCGCTGTTTTTGCCAATCCACGCAATGCGGTCGCCTTTTTTAAGGCCCATAGCCATCAGCATCGACGCGATTTTTGCGGTGTGTTCTTCCAGCCCGCCATATGTAAAAGCGTGATCATCTTGCGATAAAGCGGGCCAATCGGGACGATCCTTTGCCCAAAGGGTCAGAAACCCGTCAAAGGTCAATATGTCAAAATCGGCCACCGCCATGTCATCTCTCCCAAGATCGGGCCGCGTTTGGCAGAGGCCCTGATGCTTTTTGTCGAGAGATTATAGCCACATGTCAACAAACGGATTACGTCTCGGGCTCTCCCTTAGAATGCGAGGATTCTCTCATGCCGAAAATGTTTCAACTGACTGCTGTTCTCTTGTTGGCTGGGGTCAGCTTGCCCGTTGCGGCGCAGAATGAATCGAAGCGTGAAATCGTTGTCACGGCGCGTTCGTTGAAGGATACAGAGGCGGATTTAAAAGCCTGTCTTGCGCGTAAATGCCCACCCGATCAGGATATCAAAGCGACACTGGCGCATGCGGAAAACCAATTTGTCGAAGGCGATTATCGCGATGCGCGCGCGACTTTGGCCAACGCGCTTGGCCGTAATCGCAAACATAAAGAGCAGTTCCCGATTGAAGTTTCCGATTTGCTGCGCGCAAATGGCAATGTGGCAGCGCATTTGGGCGAATCCGATATTTATCGGCTGTCCGTGCTCGATATGCGCGACACGCTGAAAGGCGCGCTTAAGCCGAACGACTTTCGTGTATTCAGCGCGGAAATCGAAGTCGCGGACTCGCGTTTGAAACTTGGCTATCTGGAAGAAGCGAGCGACAAGTATTTGGAAATCGAACGGCGCGCTCTAGCCGCTGGCCTTCCCCAAATTGCGGCGATTGCCCGTGTGCGCGACCTGTCTTTGCGGGTGCAGCGCGCGGAAACCGAGAAAACGGCATTTCGCCGCAAAGACGCCACCGAAGCGATTGACCTATTCTTGAAAGAGCCCACTGGCGGGGCAGAGGAATTCAAGATTGTGGCAGAAGTGCTGAAATCGCGCATGGACCGCAATGGCGGCAATAACGAGACAACCGACAAGCTGATTGCCCGTTATGCGGCGATGGGTGGCACAGAACGGCCCGTCCTGCTGCATTCCAAGCCGATTGAAATGAACGAGGCACAGGCCGCCCGCGCGATGGCCGGTGGCAGCGACCTCAACCGCATCGGCACCCAAGTCGTTGAAAAACGCTGGGTCGATATTGGTTTCTGGATTGGCGCCGACGGCAAGGTGGATGAACCCGAAATCTTGCGCAGCGAAGGTGGCACCGATTGGACCGACGTTGTTCTGAAGGCGATTAAAACCCGCATTTATGCGCCGTTAAAGGCGGAAAGCGATGGTGCCACACCCGGAATTTACGCCATCGAGCGTTACTCGCTGACCGCGCAATATGAAAATGACGTGACTGGAACGCGTATCCGTCAGCGTTCACCCATCGCCAAAATCGAGCGGACCGATTTGACTGGCTAGGGTCAGGACCTAGGCACGGAAGACCAGCAGCAGATTGTTTGCGGGCATTTCGACGATCTGGTCGAGGCGCAAGCCATTCTCACCGGCGGTTTGGTTGATATCCTCCACGAAGCGCAGACCCCATTCGGGGTTTTGTTGGCGCAATGACGCATCAAATGCAGCGTTGCTCTCCGCAAGGGGAACATCGCGCTGCCGGAATGGCCCATAAATACACAGCGGTTGGGACGGGCCAAGCGCTCGGGCCGCATTGCGCAGCAATCCAACCGTGGCCGCCCATGGGCTGATATGGACCATGTTGATGCACAGCACCGCATTAGCCGCAGTAATGGGCCAGTCGGACGCCGCATCCAGCAACATCGCCGGTAAAACATTCGCCGCATTCTCGTCCGCACGCCACGCGTCAATCGACGCCACAGCGATGGGATCGGGGTCGGTCGGCTGCCATGTCAACGCGGGGAACAGCTTGGCAAAATGAACCACATGTTCGCCCGTTCCGCTCGCGATTTCGAGCACGCGCCCGCGGTCGGGTAGCAGCTTGGCAAGCGCTTCCCCTATCGCATCGCGATTCCGCACCGTCGCTGGTGCGTGCCGCTTTACCTCGGGGCCGCGTTCAAACACAAAAGGCTGCGGCGTGGTCATTCCGCCGCAACTGCCTGTTCGGGTTCGCGCCACACGAGCACGGGCTTACGCGCAGCCTGTGTCTCATCCAGGCGACGACGTGGCGCGTGATGTGGCGCGGATTTCAGCATCGGATCCCCTGCCTTCGCCCGTTGCACGACCGAGCGCATCGCACCAATAAACTGGTCAAGCGTCGCCTTGCTCTCGGTCTCAGTCGGCTCAATCAACATCGCGCCATGCACGACGAGCGGGAAATAGACCGTCATCGGGTGATAGCCTTCGTCAATCAGGCCCTTGGCGATATCGAGCGTTGAAAAGCCCTCAGCCAAGCCATTATCGCTGAACAACGCCTCATGCATGCATGGCCCGCTATGCGCAAAAGGCGCATCAAGGACGTCCTCAAGACTGCGCAAGATGTAATTGGCGTTCAACACGGCGTCTTCGGCAACCTGACGCAAGCCATCGGCACCATGCGACATGATGTAGGACAAAGCGCGCGTGAACATGCCCATTTGGCCATGGAAGGCCGTCATGCGGCCGAAGCTGTGCGGATGGCGCGCGCTGGCCGTTTCTTCTTCGACCAACGTATAGTGCCCGTCTGCGTGACGCTCGGTAAATGGTAACGGACCATAAGGTGACAATGCTTCCGATAAAACGACCGGCCCCGAACCCGGACCGCCACCACCGTGCGGGGTAGAGAAAGTCTTATGCAGGTTGATATGCATCGCATCGATGCCCAAGTCACCGGGACGCACCCGGCCGACGATGGCGTTAAAGTTCGCGCCATCGCAATAGACATATCCGCCAGCAGCATGGACCGCATCTGAGATGGCTTTCATGTCGCGCTCGAACAGGCCGCAGGTGTTGGGATTGGTAATCATCACGCCAGCAACATCGGGGCCAAGCCGTGCCTTCAGCGCAGCCAAGTCGACACGGCCTTCGGACGTTGCTGGGATATTTT
>ENA-OREM01001175-OREM01001175.1-marine-metagenome-genome-assembly--contig:-NODE-1175-length-13786-cov-4.015318_pt1 | contig 13786 bp, 11 predicted proteins | sample MGYA00248623_ERZ508561 | MGnify/ENA primary metagenome ERZ508561 (study PRJEB26227, sample SAMN06264494) | marine metagenome | isolation source: Columbia River Estuary | place: USA:Columbia River...
TATTATACTTCCACAAAATGAATTCTTGAAGATGTTTTAAAGATATTTTGAAACGTTCCAGCGTTCCATAAGCATATCCATTCCCTATAAGCTCTTTAATTTTGTTATTATGATCTTGATAAATCGGAATTAACATTCGTTCTCTTTGATGAACTCCTAATATCCTGGATTTGAAACTCTCTATGGATAATTCTTCGTTTTTATGGATTAGTTCCATTTGTATATCAAATATTTTAGATCTCATCAAATCAAGATAGCCATTTATTGTTCGGGCTTCTTTCGAGCTGCCTTTCATTTTAGATAATTCTGGCGACCATTTGGATTTTTCAATGAATTTTTTAGAACTGAATTCAAAACGTTCTCCATCAACTGTTAGTCGAATATAAATTGGCAATTGTCCAGTTGCATTGACTTTTGTAGTTTTTGCATAAATATGCAAGGTGATTTTTGCTTTCATGGTGGTGACCTTTTAATTAGTATTCAATTTAATTTTCTATTTGATAGCAAACAAGATGTACATATTCTAAACTAGATATTAGTACGGCTGTTTGCAGGGATTGAGAAGATTTAGCGAGACCCTAATTTGTAAAATTTTCAGGGTCTCGATTTTGTCCCTTTCCAATTAAGATTGAATGAATAATTTGAGATATGTCCAAAAGAAAAAAGCCGATAAATCCTAAGATTTATCGGCTTTTGAAACCATTTGTTTTTAAACTTGTGGGCGATGAGGGGTTCGAACCCCCGACCCCCTCGGTGTAAACGAGGTGCTCTGAACCAGCTGAGCTAATCGCCCCAATAAAGTGCTTTACTAGTATCGTATTGCGAGTGCAAATATACACTGAATATTTATATTTGCAAGATTTTTTTTGAAAAAATTACTTTTTTTTGATGTCTTCTAAAACAACTCTATCGGTATAATTTATCATTGTAATTATAATTTCTTCATTTTGAGTAGTTTTTCCCTCAATTAAATAAATCTTCCCGTTTTTATAGGGTTCATTACTTTTTGAAAAATCTATATCTCCATGTTTCATACTTAATTTAATGTCGTCTAAAGAAATCCAATTTTCGTTTAATACAGCTTGAGCTTCTTCAGAGTAGGAGATAGGTTTACTTCGTAAATCTTTTAATGCACGACAATTAGGTAAATAACAAAATTCAACATCTCTTGATTCGGCTTTTGCTCCCAAAAAGTAAACAACAAAAATGGCTCCTAAGAGTAAACCAAACATATAATAAGCCAAACGGAATTTAAATTTCATTTCTTTTAATTTTTGGCAAAGTTACTATTTTTAATGCTGATTTTAGAATAGTTAATATCGACCATGGAGTAGGCATATTGAAAATTAAAAAAAAGCTGAAATGCCGATGCAATGCTGCCGGGTGGTCCTTGGGCAACTAAACTATCGATACCATTATTTCTTAAAATCACCTTGACTGCGTCTTGCGTACCGGCTTCGCCAAATTCTAAATAAAGTGCATTGGGTGCATTGCTTAGGTCTGATTGATCGGCACGAAGGTAAAACTGACTATAATTGAGGCTTGAACCGCTGAAATTGTGCCTCAACCAAAATTGACATTCCAGTTCGTTTGATTGATTTGTGGTTTCAAAATAGATTTGGGTAGTACCGCCGCTGTCTGCATACAATTGTAGCTGCCTGTTTGTATTGCTCAAGACTTCAAATAAATCGCCGCCCCATAGGAGGCCTTCTAGTAGACTTTGGTCGTGAAAATCTTCAAAAACTTGGGCAAATAAAGGCCTTGGCATAGAAGCGAAGCACAGGAAAAATAAAATCGATAAGAGTCTCATGGCAAACAAAGTTTATTTTTGTAAAAAATTTCAATATGAAAATTGCTGTTGTGGGTGCCACCGGAATGGTTGGATCTGAGATGTTAGAAGTATTGGCAGAGCAAAACTTCGCTTATTCTGAACTATTATTGGTCGCCTCCGAAAACAGCATCGGCAAGAAAATAACGCATCAAGGCAAAGAATATGAAGTCATTGGCATGGAGCAAGCAGTTGCTGCCGCACCACAAATCGCTATATTTTCTGCGGGCGGCGATACCTCATTGCAATGGGCACCAAGGTTTGCAGCAAAAGGCACCGTTGTAATTGACAATAGTTCTGCATGGAGAATGGACCCAACAAAAAAGCTCATCGTTCCGGAAATCAACGGAAGCTTGCTTACCAGAGCAGACCTCATTATTGCCAATCCAAATTGCAGTACCATACAATTGGTTATGGTTTTGGCACCCCTTCATCAAAAATATGGGGTCAATAGGGTAGTAGTTTCTACCTATCAGTCTATTACCGGGACAGGTGTAAAGGCCGTTCAACAACTAGAAAATGAACGATCTGGTCAAAATGGTGAAATGGCCTATGCCTATCCGATTGATAAAAATTGCATTCCTCAGTGTGATTCGTTTTTGGAAAATGGTTATACGAAAGAGGAAATGAAACTTACCAATGAAACCAAAAAAATCCTTGATCCAAAAATTAATGTAACTGCAACCGCGGTGCGAGTTCCCGTTGTGGGTGGCCATTCTGAAGCCGTAAACATCACTTTTGATCAAGATTTTGATTTAGAGGAGGTTAAAAGCGTTCTTTCACTTACACCCGGCATCACACTTCAAGACAATCCAGCCACCTTACAATACCCCATGCCTCGATTTGCGCAAGGAAAAGATGATGTCTTTGTGGGTAGAATTCGCAGGGATGAAAGTCAAGCAAAGAGTTTGAATTTATGGATCGTTGCCGATAATTTACGCAAAGGTGCGGCTACCAATGCCGTGCAGATTGCCCAATTGGTGGCAAATCTATAAAATCGATGTGCTATTGTTTAATGATGTTTCCTTTCTATTGAGTATTTATCTATATTTGTAAGGTCTCTAAGGGGTGCCCAAAAGGCTGAGATTACACCCATTGAACCTGATTTGGATAATGCCAACGAAGGGAAGATGACAAGCTTTTATTGTACAATTGTCAAGAAGAGCCCCTTATTCTTGTTTAATTTTTAAAAAAATGAAAACAAGATTACTACTATTTATTTTGATGAGTGGTCATTTGGTGATGGCTCAAGATGGCAAAACCAAAGTAAACTCAGATAGCACCAAACGTATTCAAAATATTGAAGGAATTATTGTGAATGGTTTGCGCGCCAAAGATGCCCCCAACAATGCGCTTGTTTCAAAATGGGCCCTTCATACCAAAAACTTTGGCCAAGACATGCCCACACTTCTGGAATTCACACCTTCGGTGGTTACGACCAGTGATGCCGGAGCCGGAATTGGTTACAGTGGCTTGCGTATCAGGGGCGTAGACGCCAGCCGCATTAACGTCACCATCAATGGAGTGCCTGTCAATGACCCTGAATCACATGACGTCTATTGGGTGAACATGCCAGATTTGGTTGGATCAGTAGAGAATATTCAAATTCAGCGCGGCGTGGGTGCATCTACCAATGGCGCGGCGGCATTTGGAGCCAGTGTGAATATTAGAACTAATGATTTGCAGCGTAATCCGTATGCTCGTTTGGACCTTTCAGGTGGCTCATTTGGAACACTGCGCAGTACAATTTCAGCCGGAACCGGCTTATTGCATCAGCGATTTACTTTAGAGGCCAGGGTTTCTGAAATTCGTTCAGATGGCTACTTAGATAGAGCCACAAGTAACCTCAAATCAATGGGGCTTACAGCTACCTATCTGACCGAAAAGTCTATTTGGAAAGCTGTTGTTTTGACCGGTGCTGAACGCACATATCAGGCTTGGTATGGCACTCCTGAAAGTCGCTACCGAGGTGATTCTCTAGGCATGCTCAACTATGCTGCGCGAAATGGCCTGAGCGTTGTTGAGACGGAAAATTTGCTTACTTCTGGACGCACATACAATTACTATACCTATGCCGGGCAAGTTGATAACTACAACCAAGACAATTATCAGTTGCATTTCATTCATCGCTTTTCTGAAAAATTAAATTTCAATACTGCTGCGCATTATACATACGGCCGTGGTTACTATGAAGAATACCGCAGTCAAGATAACCTAAGCGACTATGGTTTAGATCAGCTTGTTTTGGGGCTAGATACCATTGCTCAAACTGACCTTATTCGTAGGCGTTGGCTCAACAATCATTTCGCTGGCTTGATTTACGGCCTCAATTACCAACATAGCGCCCGACTTAAATTTACTTTAGGTGGTGCGGCCAACCGTTATGCAGGAGCGCATTTTGGAGAAATCATTTGGGCGCAATTCGCCTCAAATAGCCAAATCTATGACCGCTACTATGACAACGATGCACTCAAGAGTGAAGTCAGTTCTTACTTGAAAACCAATTATCAAAAAAATGGCTTTGATTTGACACTAGATTTGCAATACCGAGGCATTGCATATCAATTTTTGGGTGTCGATCAAGTTAGTGGTGTGCTAACAGACGTCACACAAAAGGTGAATTTCAATTTCTTCAATCCCAAACTTACACTTGCTCGGTCATTTGGAAAACATCAGTTATTTACTTCTTTCGGCATTGCCAACCGCGAACCCGTTCGTCGCGATTTCCGTGAAAGCACACCTGCAAACCGCCCTCTCTCGGAGCGCTTATTTGACACAGAGATCGCCTATCGATTTGATAATTTAGATAGATTGGATTGGCAAGCAAATTTATTTTGGATGCATTACCAAAATCAATTGGTACTGACTGGTCAAATCAATGATGTGGGGGGCTATACCCGAACTAATGTTGATCAAAGTTACCGCGCTGGACTTGAGCTTGAGTTTGGTTATCAAATTCATTCTAAAATACGTTTGCAAAGTGCCACCACACTGAGCCAGAACAAAGTCTTGAATTTTACGGAGTATGTGGATGTCTTTTTAGATACGGATCCGTATTACACCCAAATTCAAATCAATCATGGTACTACGGACTTGGCTTTTTCACCAAACTTCATTCAAACGCTTGGCGTGCAATATGCACCAATCAAAGGATGCAATATTGCGCTTCAAACTAAATATGTTGGCAGACAATACCTAGACAACACCTCTAATTTGGCTCGCAGTTTAGACCCATTTACTTTTACAAATTTGAGTATCAATTACAATGTAAAGCAGCAATTTGCCAAGTCCCTTCAATTCGGTTTGCTTGTCAATAACCTATTCAATGCCATGTACGCCAATAACGGTTACACCTTCACTTACCAATATGCAGGGCAAACCACCACCGAAAACTTCTATTATCCGCAGGCAGGCCGACATTTCTTAGTAAAAATGAGTTTGCAATTTTAATTATTTATCTTTGTTTAAATTCTATACTCATGAAACTCACATTTACTTTTGCCTTTACCATATTGAACTTTGCTGTTTTTTCACAAGTACTTGAAAAGCCTCAAGTAGTAGAAAATACCGAAGAAAACATTATCGAGGTGAATGCTGAAGTTGGTGAAGTGGAACCGCCACTTGTCGTTGAAGAAGCATTGTTTGGACAAGCAATAGATCAAAATCGCACCCCATCTTTCCCTGGAGGGCAGGATTCTCTTAACAGATATATCAAAGAAGCGGTTGAGCAGTTTATTTTTGCTGATACCAGCGAGAATTTCCCTTGGGGAGAATCTGTTTATGTAGCTTTTAAAATTTCTAGCGAAGGAAACGTAACTGACCCCATCATAGAAATGGGCTACAATGCTTTATTGGACAGCGCTGCTTTAGAAATTGTGCGCAACATGCCTTTGTGGCAACCTGCAACCAATGACAATGGAGACTTTATAGAATCTAGTTACAGATTGCAGATTCTTTTTGACTTTGATCTTGGGTTAGATGAACTTGATTGGGAGTCTGAACTAGCCAAAAACAAGGCGCATTGGGCTGGTTTTGAGTTTGGACTTCAAATGAATACTGCGGGTTTTCTTGAGCCTTCAACAACCTTTGATGCGGCTCCTTATTGGCAAAATAACGTAGCTAAAAGTTTGGTCTTTAACCTCAATACCTTTCAGCATAAGTTTTCGTTAATTGCTGATGTTTTTGGAATTACTACCGGCTACGGCTTTGCTTTTAACAACACTGAGTTAACTTCCTCTTATATATTAAAGCATGATGATCAGAGTGTTTATGCCATTTCTGATACTGCCCAAATCTACAAACGCAATACCTTATATGCCGCTTATTTTACAGTGCCATTGCTTTTGGATTTTACCGCTAATAACTCCTTCAAAAATTCTTTTTACGTCAATGCAGGTGTAGTAGGAGGGGTGCGCATGTATAGCCATCAGCGCCTCACAGGAACTTATGCCAATGGCGATAAATTTGAAAACACTACCAAATCAGATTTCAACATGAATTCTTGGATGCTCGATGCCACATTAAGAATGGGCTATGGATATTTTGGGGTGTTTGCCAATTATGCAATGGTTAGTATGTTCAATCAGGGCACAACAGTTGGTGTTTACCCCTTGCGTTTTGGAATTTCCTTCAATATACCTCAGTAACTAAAGTCATTGGGGTCGTTGCCTGCAATAAAGGCTTTGGCATCCATGCGTTTTTTACCTTCCATTTGAATTTCCTTTACCAAAAGGGTAGTTAGGTTGCCGCAAGGAAATAATAAACCTTCCTTGTGAGCCTCTGGACCATTAATACGCTCTGTTGGGAATGACACAACTTTCGAATTAAAAATCTTGAACTGAATCCACGTTTCTTTTTGCTTTGAATAGAGCCTGCACCATGCCGCCGGATAGGGGTCCAATCCTCTGATGAGGTTATGCAGGTCTTTTGCTTCTCTATTCCAGTCGATTTGGGTATTTTCTTTGAATAATTTTGGGGCTAGCGCGCTTTTCCCTTCCACAGGTTTTTGGGCTCTTGGGCTAATTTGATTCACTGCAAGAGCATCACAGGTTTTTAAGGTCAATATTGCTCCTTTCTCTTGAAGTATGTCATGAAGCAGGCCGACAGTCATCCCATCTGTGATGTCCACTTTTTCTTGAAGTAAAATACTGCCTGCATCTATTTGTTCATTGATCAAGAAGGTGGTTACACCGCTGATCTTTTCTCCGTTGATGAGCGCCCAATTGATCGGGGCTGCGCCCCGATAAGCTGGCAATAGTGAGGCATGTAAATTAAATGTACCCAAAGGTGGTATTTTCCAAATAACTTCTGGCAGCATACGAAACGCAACAACAACAAAAACATCGGCGTTCAAGTTCCTTAATTCCTGCACAAAGTCCTCATCCTTTAATTTTTCGGGTTGCATGATGCGAAGATCATGTTGTAGGGCATACTGCTTGACGGCGCTTTGGTGCATCATTTGCCCTCGGCCGGCAGGTTTATCTGCCACGGTAACTACCCCAACCACTTCATGGTGGCTTTGCTGTAATTCATCCAGAATACGCACGGCAAAAGAGGGTGTGCCCATAAATATGATGCGCAATGGAGGTGTCATACTTTTTTGTTTTGCCATTTGTATGTACGAAGATAAGTGATTGAGACGATACCTAAAACGCCAAAATAAATGTATTCAACGGTCCAAATCCAGTATACATCAAATTGCCAAACTTTGATGAAAAGATAGCAACATAGCGTATAAACCCCAACGGTAAAAAACTCTATGAGCATTGAATGAAGCGTATTGCCACTGCCATGTATTGTTTGAAAATACACCGATATGAAACCAAAGAGCAAAATAGAAATGGCAATCAGACGAAGAATTTCAGCACTTTTGCTTATGTAAGCTTCGGCTGGATTTACCAAGGCAATCATCGAACTTGGATAAAGAAGGGCTCCATGAAATGTAATTAACATAAAACAAACGGTGAGCAATTGTATTTTTCGTTGAATCGCGGGGATTTGATTTATTTTTTTTGCTCCGAGGTATTGCGATATATAGGTCTTGGTGGTGCCGGCAAAACCCCAAATTGGCACAAATGCCAAAAAGTATATCGAACGAATATTCTGAGATACAGTGAGCTCAAATGCTCCTTTTTGCTCCAACCATGTAAAGAATAGCATCCAAGTTGCTAACGCTGAAAATCCTTGGAGCATCAAAGGGCTTCCAACCTTGAATACTTCCTTAACAGATGTGAAATCTAAGCGTAAATATTGAAGTAGCCCATAGGTCTTTCTTTCTTTGGAGAATAGCAAAAATCCAACCATGCAAAGCATTCCAATGCCATCTGAAATGGAAGAAGCCAAGGCTGCTCCTCTAATGCCGAGTTCTGAAAATCCAAAATTGCCAAATATGAGCAGATAATCTAAAAATGCATTGCTACCTGCGGTTATTAAAGCAGTTACTAAAACGACCCATGATTTGCCTTCGGCAAGAAAAAAAGCTTGTATGGCCAAGGTGAACATGGCAAAAAACAGCGCATAACTTCGCTGCTCAATGTAAATGCCTTGTAATTTTGCAATTTGGGCCTGTCCTGAATAATTTGCTACCCACTGAGGAATAAAAAAATGCAAGATTAAAAATAAACAAGTAGCCAATGCCATCTGAATCCAAACCGAACTTCCAAATACCTTGCCAATAAGATTGGTTTTTTGTTGTCCAATACGCCGTGCAATTATAATTTGCGATCCATCGGCCATCCCTGCCATACACATAAAAAGTGTCACATACATCAGGCCTGCATTACCTACCGCATCAAAGGCATCCGTAGAATAGCGCGCAATCATAGAGGCATCTGTCAGCAAGACAATAGATTGTATGAAGCCCGTTACCATCATTGGAAGGGCGACTCCTAGAATGGTCTTATAATTCAGTGCTAACATTTAGTCAATTTGAATAACGAGTCCTTTGAGGTAAGCACCTTCCGGATGAAAGGCTAATATAGGATGATCTGCAGGTTGGTGCAACTGTTCAAGTATACGGCAAGACCTTCCTGCCTCAATTGCTGCAGCAATCACTGTATTTTTAAAGAGTTGTGTATCTACTACCTGAGAGCAAGAAAACGTGAAAATGAGCCCTCCTTTTTTAATTTGTCTGATGGCATGGGCATTCAAGCGTTTGTATCCTTGTATGGCCTGATGACGTTTGTCACGGTGTTTGGCAAAAGCAGGTGGATCCAAAACGATGATGTCATAATCTTCCTTTAAATTTTTCATGTAGTCCATGGCGTCATCAACAATGGAACTATGTCTGTCTGTAAAATGATTCAATTCAACATTAGCATCAGTTAACGCAATGGCTTTTTTAGAGCTGTCTAAGGAATGCACAAGGGTCGCACCACTATTTAAGGCCTGCAGACTGAAGCCCCCTGAATAACAAAAGGTATTGAGCACCTTTTTATCTTTGGCATACTTACCAAGTAAAGATCTATTTTCACGTTGATCAATAAAAAAGCCAGTTTTTTGCCCATGAATCCAATCAATGTGGTACTTTACGCCATTTTCAATGGCTAGATGCGGGACACTGACCTCCCCAAATAGGTATCCGTCGGTTGTTTCTTCGCGTTTAGGTAGGGTATCTGAAGATTTATGATAAATGGCTTTAAGTTGCTCTTTGAGCACAATTTTTAATGCACTTGCGATGGTTTCCACTTGCCGATACATGCCATAAGAGTGGCATTGAATGACGGCAACACCATTATAGAAATCTATAATCAACCCAGGGAGTTGGTCCCCTTCACCATGACACAATCTGAAAATATTATTTTGCTCATCAAGGAGCCCGATATTGACTCTTAAGGCATAGGCATTTTCTAATCTTTTAACGTAAAAGGCCTCATCGATAGCTTCGTAATCAAAGGTCAATACGCGCACGGCAATGGTAGCGTGTTGAAAGTGCCCAATCCCCAAGACTTGTTGCTTTTTTGTAGTGATACAGACGATTTGACCATCTTCAAGCCCATCAGTATCAGAAGCTAATGCTCCTGAGAAAACCCAAGGATGTTTGCGTTGTAGCGATTGTTCTTTGCCTTTGGCAATAGTGAGTAGCGGGTAAGACATGCGCAAAAATAGCCCGAAAAAACGTATATTTGCAGAAAATAAAAGACAATGGCCAATAAACGAATCCTTAAAAGAAACATCAATGAAATGGTATTTGATGTTGTCGAAGAATGTTTTTTCTTTGAAATGACTGCTCCAGAAAAAGCAGCAAATTCGGCCAAATTAATTGATGAAGCTGCTGATTTTCAAGATGAAATGCTTTCAAAAATGAATCAGGCCAAAGGCAAAGCAGCATTTAGAGCAATTGTGCAAGAAGTAGAAGCCAAGGCCAATTATTTCGTTGAGGCACTCAATGCGCTAAACAAATAAGTGCTCGACCCTATGTGGGGCCTACTTCCAAGTCAATGGTTGGCCATTTTGTTGGCCAGCACGATGATTTTACTTTGGATTACGGAGTGGATTCCCATTTATCTGACAGCGCTTTTACCTCTACTTCTTGGGGTTCCGTTCGGCCTCATAGAGCCACAAGCATTGGCCAAATGCTATGGAGATTCCAATATTTATTTGTTTTTTGGTGGCTTTGTCATGGCATTGGCCCTCGAGAAATGGGGTGTTCATGAACAGATTGCCCGACGCATCATCACCATAGTTGGCGACAAAAAATCTAACATTTTACTCGGTTTTATACTGAGTACTGGCTTAGTTTCCATGTGGATCTCTAATACGGCCACTGCACTGATGATGCTGCCCATGGCAATGGCTGTGGTTGAAGCTATGCCTCCCGCTCATAGGAATTCCCGTTTTAGTGTGCTACTAATGCTCTCCATTGCCTATGCTGCAAATATTGGAGGTTTAGCAACCTTGATCGGTTCGCCCCCAAATACACAAATGGCAAGTATACTTTCAGAGAATTTTCACATTGAAGTCAGTTTTTTAGATTGGTTAAAAATCGGTTTGCCCTTGGCCATAGTAATGCTTTTAGGCATGTACCTTGTATTTTATTTTTTTCTAGGTACAGAGCGAAAAGATGTCCATGACCTCCATTTTCATATCACTCCCTGGACAACTACCCAAAAGCGTGTGCTCTTCATATTTTCAGTAGTTGCAGGATTATGGATTTTTAGAAGTTTGATCGGTCAATACCTTGGAATTTATTACCGTGATGAAAATGCAGCAATCTTAGGTGCCTTGGGAATGTTTTTATTACCTAAAGAGTCACAGAGCAAAGCCAAAATACTCAATTGGTCGGATACTGAAAAACTACCTTGGGGTATTTTATTTTTGTTCGGAGGTGGTCTGGCTTTGGCTGCTATTCTAGAACAAAACCAAATATTGACACTGCTTTCTAAGGCCTTTATTTCATTGGGTCAGATTGATTTTATGGTAGCAATTATTGTGGTTACAACCATTGCTATTTTTACAACTGAGGTGATATCAAACTTAGCCATGGTAACGCTTCTTGTTCCGGTATTAGGGGCGTTTGCAGCCCAAGCCGGCTTACCTATTTTGCCCTTAGCAATGGCACTTACCCTCGGGGCGAGTATGGCCTTTATGATGCCTGTTGCTACACCGCCAAATGCGATTGTTTTTGGATCTGGCTTCATACAAATTAGACATATGCTCCGCTTTGGTCTCATACTTAATTTGCTAGGTCTAGTTTTGATATGTCTTTTTGTCATCTCATTTCTTTAATTTGACAAGAATGCTTATTTTTCGGTCCTAAACCGTAAAATATGCTAACCATAGACCGTCTTTTTGATGTACCGAGACATCAATTAAAAAATTACCCAAACCCCAATATGTTTGTAACCAAAACTAGCGGGATTTGGGTGCCAATGTCTACCTCAGAATTTTTGAATGCGGCAATGGATGTATCTCGTGGCCTCATATCTATGGGGGTACAGGCCGGTGACCGTATAGCTGTGGCTAGTTCAAATCGCTATGAATGGAATATTCTCGATATTGCAGTTCAGCAGGTTGGAGCTATACTTGTCCCACTTTATCCAAACATTTCCGCTTCAGATTATCGTTTTATTCTCAACGACGCAGGTGTAGAAATTTGTGTGGTGTCAAACGATGAATTGGTAGGTAAACTTAGTGAGATACGCAGTGATGTGCCAAGTTTAAAACATTTGTTTTCCTTTGATAATTTGGAAAATTGTCCGCACTGGTCTCAAATAGAGAGCAATAAAGGTCAGGTAGAAATTGAGATGGTCGAACAACGGATGCGAGAGGTTAAAAGTGCAGATTTGGTTACCATCATTTATACTTCAGGTACTACTGGCAATCCAAAAGGGGTGATGTTGTCACATGCCAATATTTTATCAACTGTGGCTGCCTGTATTGATCCTATTCCTGCCGATAAAAATTCGAAAGTATTGAGTTTTTTACCGGTATGCCATATTTATGAGCGCATGTTGCATTACCTGTATATGTATATAGGTTGCTCCATTCATTTTGCCGAATCCATGGATACCATTGGTGATAATATCCGCGAGGTTAAGCCTGATGTATTTTCAGCGGTGCCACGTCTAATTGAAAAAGTTTTTGACAAAATTATGGCCAAAGGAGAAGATCTTTCGGGTATAAAGCGCGCTTTATTTTTCTGGGCAGTAGGAGTTGCTGAAGACTATGATGTAGTAGGTAAATCAGTTTTTTATAAAGTAAAATTGGCCATTGCTCGCAAACTAATATTTTCCAAATGGCAGGAAGCATTGGGCGGAAATGTCAAGGCCATTGCTTCGGGTTCGGCAGCACTACAGCCAAGGTTGGCACGTATTTTCTTAGCTGCCGATATTCCAATTCTTGAGGGCTATGGCCTTACAGAAACCTCACCAGTGGTCTCTGTAAATAATTTCAATACGGGCATCCGTATAGGCTCTGTAGGTCCATTGGTTGAAAATGTACAGGTTAAAATTGCAGCTGACGGTGAAATTTTAGTGAAGGGCCCCAATGTCATGATGGGTTATTACAAGAATGAAGAAGCAACCAAAGAGGTTTTTGATGCCGAAGGTTGGTTTTGTACTGGAGATATTGGCATGTTTCAAGAAGAGAAATTTTTAAAAATCACAGACCGTAAAAAGGAAATCTTTAAAACTTCTGGTGGAAAATATGTTGCACCCCAGGTACTAGAAAACTCGTTTAAACAATCTCGTTTTATAGAACAAATCATGGTTATTGGAGATGGTGAAAAAATGCCAGGCGCTTTTATACAACCTAATTTTGATTTTATTACAGAATGGGCATTGCGCCATAAAATTGAAATTGGAACAACTCATGAAGAAATAGCTACAAATAAAGCAGTTATCGATAGAATCCATGAAGAAGTTGAAGTTATTAATGAAAAATTTGGAAACTGGGAAAAAGTAAAACGATTTGAACTTACTAGTGATGTATGGTCAATAGATGGAGGTCACCTTACTCCTACCATGAAATTAAAACGTAAAATTATTAAAGAAAAATATTCTGATCTCTATCAAAAAATTTATGGATAATACCTATTCTACCCATTAAGTAATGGTTTTATTTTTATTATGTTAAATTTTATTAAAAATCAAAAAAATACTATGCATGCATAGTATTTTTTTTTATATTTGAATAAAATATTGAAATATGCAATATAAAACAATTGACTATATATTACGATATACCTGGCAAACAGTAGCTAGAATGTATAATGAAGAAGCTACAAAATACGGAGCTACAATGGCGACAGGATTTGCGCTTTTAAGTATCGATAAAGAAAAAGGTTCCTCATCTACGACACTGGGTCCAAAAATGGGAATGGAAGCAACAAGTTTAACACGTACTTTAAAATCTATGGAAGACAGAGGGTTAATTTTACGTAAAAAAAACCCAACAGATGGCCGTGGCGTTATCATCCAGTTAACAAAAGAAGGAAAAGAAAAAAGAGCGCTTTCTAAA
>ENA-OREM01001176-OREM01001176.1-marine-metagenome-genome-assembly--contig:-NODE-1176-length-13778-cov-3.468944_pt1 | contig 13778 bp, 10 predicted proteins | sample MGYA00248623_ERZ508561 | MGnify/ENA primary metagenome ERZ508561 (study PRJEB26227, sample SAMN06264494) | marine metagenome | isolation source: Columbia River Estuary | place: USA:Columbia River...
CGCCCCGGCTTTCCTGCTGCTCCAGAAGCCTCTCAAGGTCGCGCAGGTCGAGAAGGCCAAGCAGGCGCAGATCGTCGCCTTCGAGGCCCAGAACGCCATCCCTTATCCGCTCAACGAAGTCATCTGGGACAGCCAGCTCATGGCTTCCGACGGCGTCGAAGCCGAAGTCCTGCTCTTCGCCCTGCGCACCGAAGTCGCCACGCGTATCGCCAACTTGGTGACGTCGACCGGTCTCCGGCCCATGTCGATCCAGGCCGCGCCTCTCCTTGACAGCCAGGCCTTCCGCCTCGGAGGCGGTTCGGCCGCCGAAGAAGTCCTCATCGTCAACGTCGGCGCACGTTCCACCACGCTCAGCTTCGTCGGTCCGAGCGGCGTCAACATCCAGACCGCCACGAACATGGGCGGCAACCTGCTCACGCAGGGTATCTCGGATAACACCGGCCAGCCTTTCGCCACCTCCGAGGCCATCAAGGTGGGTTACTTCTCCGGCGTCCTCCAGCTCGCCGAGTCCGATCCGCAGGTCGCCGTCCTGCAGGCCAACGCGCAGACCTTCATCCGCCGCCTGGCGCAGGACATCAACCGCCGCCTCATCAACGTCCGCCGCGGCGCCAACGGCCGTCAGCCGGCCCGCATCCTCATCACCGGCCGCGGTTCGCAGGTCCCCGGCCTCGCCGAACAGCTCTGCGAGACCCTCCGTCTCGGCGTCGAGCCGTTCGATCCTTCCTCCGTCATCACGCCGGGCGAAGGCATCACCGCCGACCTGCTCCAGCGCGCGAAGCATCAGATCACCGAGGTCATCGGCGAAGCCGCCCGGCTCGTCCTGCCTCAGCCCAGCGGCGTCAACCTCATCCCGCGCGACATCGCCGCCCAGCAGGCCTTCGACGCCCGCAAGCCGCGCCTCCTCGCCGCCGCCGTGCTCGCCGCCGCCGCTCCTTTCTGCGTCTGGCTGGCCCTCGCTTCCTCCGAAGGTTGGAACAAGCAGCAGATCGACGAAGTCCAGAAGCGCCAGGCCGAGCTCGCCGGCCGCCGCTCCTCCATCGAAGAATCCCGGAAGCAGGCCGCGGAACTCGCCGCCAAGTGCAAGGAACTCGAGCACGTCATCCTCAATCGTTCCAACTGGCCGGCCTTCCTGGGCGACCTGCAGGCCCGCGTCGGCACCTGCAAGAACACCTGGATCGAGGACCTGCACGTCAAGTACGAGACGCTCCCGTCGGCTCCGGCCACGGACGGACAGCCGCCGGCTCCGCCCGTCGTCGTCACCAAGGTCGTCCTCTCGGTCCGCTTCCTGTTCATCGATGTGCCGCTCGACGAGAAGCGTTATCGCTCCGCTCCCGAGAAGGTGCACATCTCCCGGCTGGTGGAGGCCGTGCGCAAGTCGCCTTACGTGACCAATATCCCGGAGAACGAGATCAGCGTGACGGACCAGAACACCATCCGGACCCCGAAGGCCACCCTCACCCTCGTCATCCAAAAGGAAAAGGCCCTCTAAGACCATGAACGCTTTCAAGAAGAATCTTGGTTTCAACCTCGGACTCATCGTCCTCGGAGGGGCTTTCGTCGCCGGCCTCGTCATGGCCTACCTCGCTTACAGCGGCGGCGTCGAGACGGCCGAGTCGCTACGTCGCAGCACCAGCACCGAGGCGGCCCTCCTGGGCGGCCACTCCTTCGGTCCGGGTGAAGCGCCGGTCTCCCTTAACGACGAAAACGTGAAGGCCGCCCAGGCCGACGTCGCCGAGCTCGCCAAGCATCGCGACAGCCTGCGCGCCGCGATCACCGGCAATCCCGACCTGGCCATTCCCGGCCGGCCGACCGCCAATGGCACCGAACTCAGCGCCTTGCTCCGCGAATCCGTCGACGGCTGGCGCAAGCAGGCGACCGACCAAGGCGTGAAGCTGGCGCCCAACGAGCCGACCACCTTCGGCTTCCACCGCTACTACCAGAACCCCGGCACGGGACCTAAGCGCGATTTCCAGAAGGTCGACCAGCAGCGTCAGATCATTGATTTCCTCGTCCGTCAGCTCATCGAATCCCGGCCGGCCGGTTCGCCGCTGCTGATCGAATCCGTCGACCGCGAACCCATCGAGACCTTCGTCGTCATCCCGGACGGCCGCCCTGGCGCCGGCACCTTCGGGCCCGACGGCGAAGCCACCCGCAACGAAGTCGATGAGTTCAAGCCGGTCCGTACGCTCGCCCGCCCGGGCCTCGTCGACGCCCTGTCGTTCCGCGTCCGCTTCGTCGGGCACACCGCGACTCTGCGCACCTTCGTCAACAAGATCCGCAATTCCGGACGTCCGGTCGCGGTGACTTCCATCGACGTCGGCACCACGACCCCGGAGTTCGAGAAACTCATGGGTTCCCCCGCCGCGGCCTCCCCGGCCGCCGCGGCCGCCCCGGCTGCCGCCGGCGCCGCGACGCTCTCGTTCTTCGACCAGGCTCCCGCCGCCGCGGCCACCCCGGCTGCCGCCGCCACCACCGCCTCTCCGGATGAGCGCCGCGTCACGGTCGTCCAACGCAAGCTCTCGGCCTTCGTGGTCCAGATCGATTACCTCTCGCTCCCCGAGGAGAAGGCTCCCGCGGGCACCGAAGGCGAACCCAAGAAATAAAGCACTCCGGTCATGAATTCCCGCAAGGACATCCTTCTCGTCTCCCTCGGCGCACTCTTGTTCGCCGCCGGTCTCGCCGTCTACCTCAGTCCGGGACTGATCGCTCCGCCCGTGCCCGACGAGGACGCCAAGGCCGCCATCATCAACAAGCTCCGCCTGGCTCCGCCGGCCGGAGGCGCTTACGCCGGCACCCCTCGCGCTTCGCTCGAAGACAACGTCAAGGACTGGCTGAGCCCTGATGAAGACGAAGACAACTGGGACTACGATCTTTTCACCGCCATCGACGTGGCCTGGGATCCCGCGACCAAGGAATACGTCCCGCGCAGCCGCAAGGCCGACGTCCTCCCGCCGTTCGGCGTGGAGCTCGTCTCCGTCGGTTACCCTACTTACACCTTCATGCTCAGTTCTTCCTCGTTGCCGCCGAGCCGGAAGGAAGAGGACCGCCTTTTCTCGCTGAAGAACGTCAAGACCAACCGTTATCTCGATGACTGTAAGCTCAACAGTCCGATCCAGGACGCCCCTTATCTGACCCTGAAGTCCTACCGGGTAGAGAAGGGCAAAGACGCCGATGGTTTCCCCTTCGTCCGCAATATCCTCACGGTCGATGACCGCCAATTTGGTCAGGTCGTCGAAATCGACGACGAAAAGCCCCTCGAGTTCAAGAAGCGCATCGATATCATCCTCCGCTCTACCGATGATCCCTCCTGGGCTCAGAACCTGCATCAGGTTGGGGATAAGTTTGAGCTCAACGGAGCGACCTTCGTGGTCAAAGGCATTGACTTGCCGACCAAGAGCGTGACTTTCGAGAAGACCATCGTCCTCAACCCCAAGAGGCCCAAGAAGCTTACTTTCGACCAGCAGACGTTGGTCGTCCCGGCACCCCCGCCCCCCGCCCCTAAGACCAAGCCCGCCACCCCTGCGCCGAAGTCCCCCGCCACCAAATAATTTTCAAAGCCCCCCACTCATGAAAAAAATCCACCGTTCGCAGCTCGCTTGGGCCGCTTTCGCCCTCGCGCTCGCCGCCGGCTCGCTCGTCGCCCAAGATGGCGATGCTTCCGCGCGCAAGCCGATGCTGCTCGCCGAGGCTCTCAAGGCTCGCGATGAAGGCAACCTCCAGACCGCCAAGGAGAAGTTCGAGGCGATCCTCGCGATCGACCCCAAGGACATGGGGGCCAACGAAGGCCTGACCTCCGTCAACGCCGCCCTGGCCGAGGCCACCGCCGCCAAGCAGGCCGCTGACGCCAAGGCCTCCGCGCCGACCGACGCCGCTCCGGCCCCCGTCGTCGCCCCGGCTCCGTCCGCCGCCGGCACCCTCGACGAAGTCGCGACCGCCCACCAGAACCGTTTCGACGAAGTCTCCCGCGCCATCGACGCCGCCAAGGCCAAGGTCGCCGCGGGCGACCTCAAGCGCGCTCAGGAAATCCTCGACGGTGCCAGCGGCGCCATCGCCTCCATCCCGACCGCGGCGGCCCAGAAGCTCCGCGACGCCATCGCCCTCGCCAAGCAGGACCTCGCCGTCCGTCGTGACGCCGGCGGCGCTTCCGCCGCCCAGGAAGAGGTCAAGCGCCTCGCCAAAGAAAATTCCGCCGCCCTCTCCAAGCAGGACGACGCCATCGATGCGGCTGAAAAGCTGCTCCGCAAGGGCACCGCTGAATCCGTCGACCAGGCCATCTCCGATCTCGACGCGGCCGACCGCGCGCTCGGCGGCGAAAGCCTCTCCAACAAGGACCTCAAGGAGCGCATCAAGGCCACCAAGGGTTCGGCCCTCGCCCGACGCGCCCTCATCGCCATCGAAGCCCGCGACATGAGCCGTGCCACCAGCCTCGTCGCCGATTACGCCAAGCTCAAGGGCGAGGAAGATCCGGCCGTGCTCCGTCTCCAGAAGGAGCTCGCCTCCAAGCGCGATAATCCGACCTACCGCAACATCGACGAGCTTTCCCCGGGCGTCCGTAACAAGGACGACAAGGTCAACGAGCTGCTCGTCAAGGGCCGCGCCCGCTACCTCTACGGCGACTACCAGGGCGCCCTCGACGCCTACCGCGAAGTCCTCCAGTACCAGCCCAACAACTCCGAATCCAAGGCCTATCAGGTCCGCATCCGCCAGATGCTGTCCGAGAACTCCGGCCAGTGGAACCGCGGAGTGACCAAGGGCAAGCTGCTCGAGCTCCTCGATGAGACCTGGAAGCTCCCCGAAGTCTTCAATCGCGAGAACACCAAGTCCGACCTCGGCAACGGCAACGATCCGGTGACCGAAAAGATGAAGACGATCCGTCTGCCCGAAGGCTTCCTCGCCCGCGACGAGCCGCTGGACCGCGCGCTCACCAAGCTGTCGAGCCTCTCGCAGACCTACGACAAGGATCAGAAGGGCGTGAACATCGTCCCCGTCACCGACGGAGGCGAAAGCCCCACCGTCAACCTGCAGCTCCGCGACGTCACGGTCTTCCAGGCCCTTGACTACCTCTGCAAGCGTGTCGGCTACAGCTTCTCCGTCAGTCCCTCGGGCATCGTCGAAGTCCGCAAGGACGCCGGCGACAGCCTGCTCGACACGCAGTTCTTCGAACTGACCCAGGCCGCCGTCGTCAAGATGACCGGCCAGGGCCTCAACACCACCGCTCCCGGCGGCGGCGCCACCAATCCCTTCGGCGGCGCCAGCGGCGCGGCCGCTCCGACCGACGGCAACCCGCAGGAAATGGCCATCAAGAGCTTCCTCATCCGCTCGGGCGTCCCGTTCGAGCCACCGGCGACCCTCTCGTTCGACGGCACCCGTCTCATCGTCACGGGTAGCCCGAAGAACCTGGACCGCGTGAAGAACATCATCCGTCGCTACTCCGACATCAAGCAGGTCCACATCGAAGCCAAGTTCATCGAAGTCGAGCAGAAGGCGCTCAACGAACTCGGCGTCAATTGGTCGCTGACCCCCAACGTCGCCGGCAACGGCGGCGTCACGGCCGCCACCAACCTTCGCTCGATCAACCGCGTGTTCGCCCAGAACAACACCGCCCCGAAGAACCTGACCATCAACAGTCAGATCACGAACGCGACCGGCGATACGACCAGCATCCTCCAGACGTTCCCGAACGTCGCCCCGAGCTTCCCGGGGGGTATGAACCTGGGCAGCATCGCCAACACCTACGCCGGAACGGTCAATATCCTCAGCCGCGAGACCCTCGCCCTGACCATCCGCGCGATCGAAGAAAGCGCCGGCAGCGACCTGATGTCGTCCCCGAGCCTGACCGTCCTCGACGGCAAGACGGCCGTCATCAAGGTGGCCCAGCTGCTCCGCTATCCTCAGGCCTACGGCGACATCCAGTCCAACGTCGGCCAGGGCGGCGGCGGCAACGGTGGCGTCCTCGGCGCGGCTCAGACCTCCGTCGCGATCACGGCCGGCACCCCGCAGGACTTCACCGTCCAGGAAGTCGGCGTGACCCTCGAAGTCACTCCGACCGTCGCGGCCGATGACTCCATCGCCCTCAACCTCAAGCCGAAGGTGACCGAGTTCGAAGGCTTCGTGGAATATGGCGGCACCTCCGTCGCCTTGACCGGTGGCGTGACCGTCACCGTCCCGTCCGGCTTCTTCCAGCCGATCTTCAGCACCCGCGAAGTCACGACCGACGTCACCGTCTTCGACGGCGCCACCGTCGTCATCGGCGGCCTGACCCGCGAAGAAGTGAAGACCATCGACGACAAGGTCCCGGTCCTCGGCTCGCTGCCCCTCATCGGCGCGGCCTTCCGTTCGACCGGCAAGAGCGTCGCTAAGCGCAGCCTGATGGTGTTCGTCACCGCCAACCTCGTCTCGCCGGGTGGCGCGACCCTGCGCAGCACCCATCCGGGCATGCGCGCCGGGGCGACCTTCTCGAACCCCACGCTCATCTCTCCGGCCGGCGCCGTCTACCGCGAGCCGATCGAAGCCGCCACGCCGACCGAGCCCGCGCCGGTCGCCACCGAGCCGGCCAAGTAAGCCAGGCGACAGCGCCCGGTCCGACAGGCCCGCCATTCGGCGGGCCTGCTTTTTTCTCGATGCGTTCCGCCGGCGGAGCGACACTGCCCGTATGCGCTGGCTGCTCATCGACGGATTCAATCTGGTCTTCCGCAGTCATTTCGCGATGGAGCGCTCCAACCTCCGCCGCCCGTCCGATCAGTTCCCCACGGGCGCGCTGCACGGCTGGATGAAGTCGCTGCTGGACCTGCGCGAAGGGGAGCAGCCTGACCGGTGCGCCGTGTTCTTCGACCTCGGCGGGTCGGACCGCCACCTGGCGGTCCTGCCGGAATACAAGGCCCAGCGCGACGAGACGCCGGAAGACATCGTGCTCCAGCTGCCCGAGATCAAACGGCTCACCGCGCTGCTCGGCTTCCAGGTCTTCGAGCGCCGCGGCGTCGAGGCCGATGACCTGATCGCGACCGCCGTCCGGATCCTCTCCGCTTCGGGCGACGCCTGCGTCATCGTCAGCGCCGACAAGGACTTCGGACAGTGCGTCGGCGGACCGGTGGTCCAGCTCGCCCCTCCGCCCACCGCGAATCCCGCCCTCGGCTGGCGTCGGCTCGACCCCGCCGCCGTGACCGAGAAGTTCGGCGTCCCGCCCGAGCGCATCGCCGACTACCTCGCGCTCGTGGGCGACGCCTCGGATAATATTCCCGGACTCAAGGGCGTCGGCCCGAAGACCGCGGTGAAATGGCTGACGGAGTACGGCGACCTGGAGGGCGTGCTCGCCGCGGCCGACACCTTGCAGCCGGAACGCTTCCGCGAGCAGGTGAAGGCCGAGGCCGAGCGGATCCGCAGCAACCTCCGGCTCGTCACCTTCCGGACCGACTTCGCGTTCGAACCCGGCACGCCGGTCGCGGAGGACGTCGCCGGGGTCGAGGCCTTCCTCGTCGAGATGGAGATGCATTCGACCCTGCGCCGCTACCAGGCCAAGCATGGACGGGCGGACCCGACGCCGGCCGAGGCGCCGAAGGCCGAGCCTCCGGCTCCGAAGGCGAAAGCCAAGCCCGCGCCGGACGCGCAGCAGGGCGAGCTTTTCTAGCCAACAAAAAGGCCCGCCGGTGAGGGCGGGCCTGATGGCGAAGGCTAAGCGCGAGGCTCAGTTCTTCTTCTCGGCCTTCTTCTCGAGCCTCGGCGCTTCGCCGGCGGCAGGGACCGCGGCGGCCTGCTGCTGGGCGCTGGCGATGAGGCCCTGGACCTGGTTCACTTCTTCCTGGTTGAGCAGGATGACGAACTTCGACTCGAGGACTTCGACTTCGTAATTGTGGGTGATCGAGTAGCCGACGCTGTCGGCCATCTCCTTGTTGCCCTTGTTGAGGAGCTCCAAGGTCTGGTCGAGCTGGGTCTGGATGCGGGTCTTGTCTTCATCCTTCTCGGCGCGCTTCAGGAGCTCGGTGAGCTGGATGACGGCGTCGCGGCGGGCCTGGAGGACCTTGGCGAACTGGTCGAACTGGATGACGAGGTCGAGGCCGCGGATCTCGGCGGTCTGCAGGAGGCGACGGTCGCCGCGGACGACGAGCTGCTCTTCCTTGAAGTTCTTGTCAGCCTTGGCCTTGGCGGCTTCTTCTTCCGAGACGACGGCGAAGAGGCGGAGGGCGGTGTTGATGAAGGTCGCCTGGCGATTGGCCACGGCCGAGACGCTGAAGCCCCAGACCTTGACGAAGACGGAGTCCTTCTCGTTGAAATCCTTCACTTCGGCTTCGGCGACCTTGATCAGGGCGTCGCGCTCGACGGTGGTGAGGGCGACCTGGATGCGCTGCTGGAGCTGCTGGATGCGACCGAGGTGCTGGCCGAGGGTCTGGAGTTCCTGCTGGAAGCGGGCGAGCGATCCCTGGTTGGAGATCGTCAGGACGACGCGGGCCAGGTTCTGGCCGAGCGGGATCAGCTCGACGACCGGGCCCTTCGGGGCTTCGGCGGGAGCGGCGGGGGTTTCGGTGGCGGACGTATTAGGGTGGGGTGGGGGTTTAGGGGTAAGGGGAGATTACTTCTTGTCGGCAGCCGTCGGGGCCTTGGCTTCGATGGCCTTCTTTTCTTCCTCGGTGATCTGGATGGAAAGGCGGGCTTCGGAGGGCAGGGTGATGGCTTCGGCGTTGAAGTCGAAACCGCGGGCCTTCTTGAACTCTTCGAGGCTCTGGGAGAGGTCATCCTGGATTTCCTTGATGGCCTTCTCGACCTTCTTCTTGTCGTCGTCCTTGGTCAGCTTGGGCTGGAGGTCGATGAGCTGCTGGAGCTGGGCCTTGGCGTCCGTGATGCGCTTGAGGGCGAGGCCGAAGGTCTCGACTTCGACCTGTCCGGAGACGGTGTCCCGGATCTGGAACTTCTTCTCACCGGTGGAGATGATGGTGTCCGGCTTGAAGTCCTTGGCGGCCGAGATCTTGGCGAATTCTTCGTTGGAGATCGGGGTGGCGATCACGGCCTTGGTGGCGATGAACTGGTAGGGGCGCTCGATGCTGAAGCCGTTGTAGAGCTTGGTCATCGACTCGTTGTCGCCCTTGAGCTTGGCGGTCTTGGCCGCGATGTCGTGGCCGCGGGCTTCCTTCTCGGGGGTGGTGAGGGCGTTATCGAGGAAGATCTGCAGGCGCTTGAGTTCTTCGACCTGCTGGCCGAGGACCTGGATGTTCTTCTGGAAGTTGAGGCACTCGGCGATGTTCTTGCCGAGCCAGACTTCGGCGAAGTAGGCCTTCGGCTCGGTCTTGGCGCCACCGGAGAGCTTGACCTCAGGGGCCGGCGCGGCGGCCTTGGTGTCGGCCGGCTTCGCTTCCTGAGCATTCAGGGAGACGCAGAGAGCAGCCAGGAGGAGCGAGAACTTGTTCATGGGAGTGGGGAGGGAGGTTTGAACATAGGCAAAGCCTAGGCATGGACTACCAAAAAATCGTCCGAACCTCACTTTTTCGGAGGCATGAGGGCCCGGTCGATCACCTTGGCCAGATCCACCTTTTCAGCCTCCTTTTGGAGCACCTCGTCCGCCAGGACCGCCCGGACCTTGGGGTGGTCAATGAAACCACTTAAATCGTTGTTATTCAACAACTCCCGCACTTTTTTGTCCTCCCAGGCTTGGTAAAGGGTCGGGTGGGCGGCCAGGGCGCGGATTTCGGGCTGGGCCATCAGGCGCCGCCGGGCTTCGGGGTCGGCCATGAGCCGGCGGGTCTGCCGAATCAGGGTCCGTTGCTCGTCAGGGATCGGCGACCAGTCCTTGAGGTCCTGGGTCAGGGGCGTCGCGGCGAGCTCGTCGCGCACGGCGACCGTCCAATGGCTGGCCGGGGCCCCCGGGCGCGCGAGCAGATCGTAGACTGAGGCGACCGCGGCGAGGATGCCTACCAGCAGCAGGAAGTAGAGGGCGCCGGTCCAACAGCCGACGAGGGCTCCGAGCACGGGGCTCTCGGCTTCCTCTTGCCCCTCGGGAGTCCGGCCTAGGCGCCAGAGCAGGGCGTAACTGAGCAGGCCGGTCACGCAGGCGAGGCCCACGACGCCGGTGATGCCGCGGAGCATCCACGGGTAAGAGGTGCCTTGGAGCAGGGCGTGGCCGAGTTCGCCGCCGAAGAGCCAGCCGCTGAGCTGGCCGATGGTCAGGGCGGCGGGTCCGGCGAGCTGACGGAGCGGGCCGCGACGATAGCCGCGCCAGGCTCCCCGGAGCATGAGCGCGGCGAGAATCCCGGTCGCGATCCAGAGCGTCGGCGAGAAGGCGGCGAGTTCGGTCGGCATCAGCGTTCGCCGAGCACCTTGCGGATGGCGGGTTCGCGGGCCTCGATGCTCTCGGCGAGTTTGAACTGCACGAGCGCCCGGCGCAGGTTGTGGCCAGGGTAGCGGACCTTGAAGTAGACATCGCCGGCGAGGTGGTCGGCCAGGAAGCGCAAGCCGAGCTCCAGCGGGATCAGGTGGATGCAGTCGTACAGGTGGCGGCGGTCGGCCGGGCTCAGGAAATCCTGCGCATGGGCCTGATAACCCCTGTAAAACATGGTGAAAAGATCGAGGTCGAAGACCACCGAAACCAGTTCGGGCGCGTCTTCGCCGGCCGGATTGCACACCGAGCGCGTGGCGTCGCCGATGTCATAATGCACCAGCCCGGGCTGCACGGTGTCGAGATCGACGATGCACGTCCCGCGGCCGGTGGCCTCGTCGATCATGATGTTGCCGACCTTGGGGTCGCCGTGCGTCGTGCGCAGGGCGAGGTCGCCGCGGGCGCGGGCTTCTTCGAGCACCGCGCAGCGGGCGCGGCGGGTCTCGACGAAGCGCACGGCGCGTTTGGCTTCGACCGAGGCGTTCAGGCGCTCCTGGCCGCCGGGCGTGGCGAGGGCGGCGTCCATCTTCGCGAGGTAGCCCGGCGTGACGTGGAAACCGGGCAGGGCGTAGCCGAGCTTCGCCGCAGGCAGGTCGCTGACCATGCGATGGAAGTGGCCGAGCACGATGCCCGCCTCGTGGGCGTGCTCCGGGTTGCGGACTTTCTCGTAGGCCTGCGCGCTGGCGATCTGCGAGATCGCGCGCCAGAGGTCGCCGTCGGTATCCGTCACCCAGTCTTCTCCCGACTTGGTCTGGATGATCTTGGGAAGCTGCCAGATGCGATCCGCGCCTTCCGCTTCGTGTTCGAGCTTGGCGTGACAATGGTCGGTGAGCACGCGCATGTTCTGCATGATCACTTCCGGCTGCGGGAAGACCGCCTTGCGGATGCGCTGCACGATGAAGCGTTGCTCCGAGAAGGTCGTCCGGAAGATCGCGAGGTACGTGTCGTTGACGTTGCCCGAACCATAGGGTTCGACGGTCACGAGCCGTCCTTGGACGTCGAACTGGCGGGCGATCAGGGCGGCTCGCATGGGGCTAGAGCCACCTTTGCCTTAATTTTCCCCGCTGGCGAGGGCATTTCCCCTGTCGCCAAGGCTTGATTTCCGCCTCTGGACGCCCATGTTCTTCCTTCCTCTGCGCCGCCACCTTAGCTCAGCTGGTAGAGCATCTCATTCGTAATGAGAATGTCGCCGGTTCAAATCCGGCAGGTGGCTCCAGCGCAGGGGGCTTTTTTGTCCGACCGTTTGCCCGTCCGGACTTTTCTTCCACCCTCCACGTCATGAGCCGAGCCGAACATCCGCCCCGCAGCCGGGATCTCTCCCGACGCTACGACCGGAATTTCCGCGCCGACGACGCCTACCGCGCGACGCTGCCGGACATGCAGAACAAGGACGCCTCCCTGATCCAGGGGGCCAATGTCCCGATCCAGCACGTCGGTATCTCCGGCTTCCGCTTGCCGATGCTGGTCGTCACCCGCGACGGCAAGCCGGTGCCGCTCGAGTGCACGGTGACCGGCTCGGTGTCCCTCGCGGCCGACCGTAAGGGCATCAACATGTCCCGCATCATGCGGACCTTCTACGAGTTCAAGGACCGCGTGCTTTCGCACGAGCTCCTCGAAGAAGTGCTCATCCGCTACAAGAAGGACCTCGACTGCAGCCGCGCCCGCATCCTGGTCGAGTTCCGCTACCCGATCCTGCAGAAGTCCCTCCGCTCCGGCCTCGAAGGCTGGCAGTATTACCGCGCCGTCCTCGAAGGCACCATCGACGACCTCGACCGCCTCCGCCGCTACGTCCATTTCGACTTCGTCTACTCTTCCGCCTGCCCGTGCTCGGCCGAGCTGACCGAGCACGCCCGCGAAGAGCGCAGCGCCTACGGCATCCCGCACTCGCAGCGCTCCAAGGCCCGCGTCGTCGCCGAGGTCTCCCCGGGTCGCGCCCTCTTCGTCGAGGACATGAAGGACCTCTGCCTCAAGGGCCTCCAGACGGAGACCCAGGTGATGGTCAAGCGCGAGGACGAGCAGGCTTTCGCCGAACTCAACGGCGCCTATTCGAAGTTCGTCGAAGACGCCGCGCGCGTGGTCTATGAGCAGTTCGACGGTGACGCCCGCGTCCGCGACTTCGTCATCGCCTGCTCCCATCTGGAGTCCCTGCATTCCCATGACGCCGTCTCGGTGATCAACAAGGGCATGCCCGGCGGGCTTTCGGCGGATTTCAGCAATTTCAGAGACCTGATCTGCTAGTCGGCTGACGGCTTGCCTGCTTGGGGTGGCCGTCTTACGGTCACTTTAACGAGGGGGTAGCTCAGTTGGATTAGAGCAGCAGCCTTCTAAGCTGCGGGTCGCGGGTTCGAGTCCCGCCCTCCTCACCACTTTTCGCCGTCATGTCCGCCGCCCCTTACCATCTCGCCGAGCGAGGGGTCAGTGTCGGCGTATGGTCCGAAGCGGAAGTCGAAGCCGGGCTGGCCACCGGTCGGCTCTCCGCGGCGACGCTTTCCTGGCGCGAAGGCGAGCCCGGCTGGATCGCGCTCACGGCCCGTCCGGAGTTCGCCTCGGCCATCGGCGCCTTCCGTTCGCTCGTGCCGCCGTCGGCGCTCGCCTTCGACGCGACGCTGTTGCTCCGACTGGATTGGACTACGTGGGCGCGGACCATGCGGGCCGTCTGGTCGGCCCCGCGCTCGGCGTTTCGTCCGTCGACCATTTCCGCTGGTCTTGGCCGGGCGGCCTTTTGGGTGCTCTTCTGCGCCACGTTGGCGGCGCCCTTCGTTTACCTCCAGCTGGTCCTCACGGACGCGGTGCTGCCTTTCGGCCGCCGCAGCATCCTTGCGGGAATCCAAGTGGTCGCTCCGGCCGGATTAGATTTAAGCCGTTTCGCGGCGTTCTTTTTTCCGTTCCCGCTGGCCATGGTCGTGCTGACGATGGCCGGCGCCTGTCTCCTCCACGCTCTTCTCGTCCTTCTCGGCGGCGGCAAGGCCGGTTTTCGCGTGACCGCGCGCGTCGTGGCATACGTCACCGGGGCGATGCTGATGCTGGCCTTCGTGCCTTGCGGTTGGGCGCTCGCGCCTTTCGCGATGCTGGCTTATCTGTCGGTCTCGCTGCGGGAGGCCCATCGGGATGCCGCCTGGAAACCCCTGTTGGCTTTGGCGGTCGCGGGCTGCTGCGCTGCGTGCGTGGCCACGGCTTTCATGGCCCTGGCCGTCTGGCCTTTCTTCCGCCCGATGGGTTGAAGCTGGCCTAGGCTTGCGAGGGAGGTCGCCTCGCCTATCAAAGTGACATGCAGATCCACGTCGCTCGTCACCAACAGCAGCTCGGGGTCTTCGCCGTCGAGGACATCGTCGCCGGCCTGGCTTCCGGCCGGTTCCTCGCTTCCGACCTCGCCTGGCGCGAGGGCATGGCCGCATGGACCCCCCTCGGCGATTGGGCC
>ENA-OREM01001183-OREM01001183.1-marine-metagenome-genome-assembly--contig:-NODE-1183-length-13705-cov-3.640446_pt1 | contig 13705 bp, 11 predicted proteins | sample MGYA00248623_ERZ508561 | MGnify/ENA primary metagenome ERZ508561 (study PRJEB26227, sample SAMN06264494) | marine metagenome | isolation source: Columbia River Estuary | place: USA:Columbia River...
TGGCACATTGATTAGTCCTATTACACAAGTGACTTATGATGGCTTGCCTAACGCAAATATAACGGTTGACTATTCGGAGGCCACTCAATTTGCACAACCATTTTCGGCGCAGAATGTTGGTCAAAACGGAGCGGCTTCTGGTCGATTAACCAATCTAGAAATTGATAACTATGGCAACGTTCTGGCAGGTTATTCTAACGGTGAAAATGTGAGCTTGGGTAAAATTATTATTGCTAACTTTAATAATAACAGCGGGCTAAAACAAATCGGTAATTCCACGTTTACGTCTACGGCTGCGAGTGGTGACCCAGAATTAGGTGAAGCTGCTGAGGATGGGTTTGGAAATATTCTTTCGGGTTCTCTGGAGCGTTCCAATGTGGACATTACGGAAGAACTGGTAAACTTAATAACGGCCCAACGTAATTACCAAGCTGCGGCAAAGGCAATGGAAACTACAACTAGCATGACGCAGACTATTATTAACATTAGGCTATAATTAAAGGTTCTACGCTATGGATAGAATGGTTCAAACGGCATTAAGCTCAATTACGGGTCTAAAGGATCTTAAATTTGATTTGGCCAATAATTTGGCGAATGCTAATGTGCCAGGCTTTCGTCGAGATTTACCTAACGAGGGTAACGCTGGGTTTTTGTCGTCTTTGAACCAAGCCACAGCGAGAATATTCCCGCTAGAAACTGGAGAACGAGTTTTCTCTAGTGAGACAGGACAACTTCAAAGTACTGGCTTGGAAACTGATGTTGCCATGTTGAATGGTGCGTATTTATTCATTCAACCACCGGATGGCGAAGTTGCACTATCTCGACGTGGTGATTTTGGCGTTGATACCGAAAACCGTCTGGTTGATGGTGCTGGTAACCTTATTTTGTCTGATGGCCTACAACCCATAATTTTACCTCCGTTTACTGCTATAAAGTTTAGCGATAATGGCGAGGTATTAGTACATCAGCCTGGAGCCTTGCCAGGTGATTTCACTAGTGTTGGATTTTTGGGCTCTGCATCCCCACCGACCAACAGCCTGACTAAGAGTTTAGATGGCAAAATTCGTAACTTGGATGGTTCTGTGCCTGACGTAGATCAGTCTGGTTTATTTGCCCAGGGGGTTTTGGAGGGTTCCAACGTTAATGCAATTGAAGAGATGGTATTCAACATGGATATGCAGCGACAATTTGAAATAAATGTCAAATTGATCAAGCAAGCTGAAGAGATTGATAAATCAAGTACAAAATTAATGGGATTACCAACATAACATCTTTGGCACGATCCTTGCTGTTTAACTGCGTAAGTCAGTTGAAAGGTCAAAGAAATGTCAACAGCCGCAATGCACGTAGCAAAAACTGGGCTAAACGCGCAACAATTTAAAATGCAGGTAATTGCGAACAATTTGGCCAACGTTAATACTACTGGCTTTAAACGTGACCGGGCAAATTTTGAAACCCTTTTTTACCAAGTAATAAAAGAAGCTGGAGCACAGACTGCTGATGATACGGCACTGACGTCTCCACTTGCGGTGGGTACTGGTGTGAAGGTGGTGAGTACTCAAAAACTTTTCACCCAGGGTGGCCTAGTCGCTACGGATAATTCGCTTGATCTTGCAATTGATGGTGAAGGCTTTTTCCAAGCGTTATTGCCAGATGGTAGGGTTGGTTATACGCGGGACGGTGCGTTTTCGCGCAATGCAGAGGGTTTGCTGACTACAGCTAGCGGTTATGTCGTTCAGCCACAGGTTGGAATCCCAGAAGACGCAACAAATATTAATATCGCAGCGAATGGAGCCGTTAATGTTACTGTGGCTGGAAACGCTTTTGCGCAAGAGGTGGGCCAAATTTCTCTTGTAAATTTTGGAAATCCGCGTGGTCTGCTTCCAATTGGACAGAACTTTTTGGTTGAATCATCAGAGAGCGGTCAGCCACAGGAGGGCGCACCCTTAGATGGTGGTTTTGGCTCCGTCATCCAGGGATTTGTAGAGGGCTCAAATGTAAATGTGGTGCAGCAATTAGTAGATATGATTGAAACACAGCGTGCTTATGAAGTTAGCTCAAAATCCATAACCGCTGTGGACGAAATGATGCGTTACATTTCAAATAATTTATAGGCGAAATTATGCATAAAATAGTTCCAGTTTTAGTGATTATGCTTTCTGGCTGCGCCCAGCATAATGCAGATCGTGTAAGCATCGACTTTGAACCAATGTATCCTCAAGAAATGCCTCTCGTGGAAACAAATAATCGTTCGGGTACAATCTTTAATGCGACCAGGGGCAATCTATTTTCTATGGAAAGTAGAGCTCAAATGGTTGGCGACATTATAACGGTCCAATTTGCAGAAAGTTTTCAAGCGACAAAATCACAAAATGCAGCCACGGCGAAATCAAATGACAGTTCGATTTCTTTGCCGACTGCACTAGGCACTCCCGAGTTATCCACAAAATTGGGTTCTAGTTTGGCAAATACTTTTTCTGGTAGTGGCTCGTCAGCGCAATCAAATTCTTTGAATGGGCAAGTTTCAGTACACGTAGTGCGTGTTTTTCAGAATGGAAATCTCGAAATTTTAGGTCAAAAAAAGCTCACTTTGAATAACGGTGATGAGTATATTAGGGTTCATGGCATTGTAAGGCCAAAAGACATTAATGAAAAAAATATTGTGTCGTCTGACCGTATAGCAAACGCAAACATTCAATACATTGGCGCTGGCGACATCGCTGCATCAGGTAAAAAGGGTTGGTACAGCAAGATCCTTGATACAATTAATCCTTTATAAGAGTTGTCCCAATGAAAAAATTAATCAGCCTTCTTCTGTTTTGTGGACTTTTCCAGTCTTTTATTTTGCCTGCACAGGCCGACAGAATAAAAGACATTACCTCACTTGCGGGCATACGCTCAAACCAGCTTGTTGGCTATGGGATCGTAGTGGGACTAGCTGGATCTGGGGATGGTAATACCGGTATTACATTGCAATCTATGCAGTCCCTCGTAGCTCGATTTGGGATTACAAGTACATTAGATGGATTTAACGGCGACAATGCGGCAGCAGTTATGTTGACGGCGGAGTTGCCGCCTTTCTCTAAACCTGGACAAACTATCGATGTTACAGTTTCCACAATCGGCGGATCGGAATCATTAAAAGGCGGTACACTCTTAATGTCGCCTTTGCTGGGTTCTGATGGAGAGACATACGCTATTGCTCAGGGAAATGTGGTGGTTGGCGGATTAGGAGTTGAGGGTGCGGATAATTCATCTTTAACAGTAAATATACCAACAGTTGGACGCATACCTGGTGGTGCATCGGTTGAGCGAATGGTGGAAACAGCTTTTCTTGATACTGATTTCGTAATTTTAAATTTACATCAAGGTGATTTCTCAACTGCATTGAATATTTCGCAAGCTATTAATGAAACGTTTGGCGATGGAATGGCTATGCCGTTGGATAAAAATAGTATTCGTGTTCGGGCACCAAATGATCCAAGTCAAAAGGTCGGCTTTGTTTCGATGTTAGAAAATTTAGAAGTTGAGAAAGCTTCACCGCCTGCAAAAATAATTATCAACTCTAGAACTGGTACCATAGTTATAAGTGGTGATGTTAAAGTTATGCCGGCGGCTGTTGCGCACGGATCCCTAAAGGTTACGGTAAATGAAGATGTAAATGTTGATCAAGCAGATGCTTTGGCCGTTGGTGCAGGCGCCAACGCAAATGCAGGCCCTGCAGTGGAAAATCCAGATACTGAAATAGAAGTTGAAGAAGAAGTGGCCAAAGCGTTTTTATTCGGTCAGGGAGTTTCATTAAGCGACATCGTTGATTCAATCAACGCAGTGGGAGCAACATCATCAGATTTGGTCGCAATACTTGAAGCATTGAGAGAGGCGGGAGCTCTCAATGCGGAATTAATTGTGATATAGGGGTATAATTAAATGACTAATATTCCAAACCAAGCAGAGATGTTGACCAATTTAACAACATCAAAACTAAATATGAGCGCCTCGAGTGCAACCAAACCACAAAATTTGACAGAACTAGAGGAGGCTGCCAGCCAGTTTGAAGCAATATTTCTTAAAATGTTTCTAGATCAGGCCCGCCAAAGCAAATTGAGCGACGACCTTCTAGGTTCGTCTGCTAGCGATAACTTTCAAGAGATGTTTGATAGTGAACTGTCTCAGGCGGGAAGCGCATCTTTTAACTTAGGCCTAAGAGATGTGATCGTTCGTCAGTTGCGAACCGATTTGGTTAAATAGGGCGCTAAAATGGGAGACTTATTTGATATTGGTAAGGCTGGCATTAGCGCATACAAAAATAGCTTAGCAGCTACAGGCCAAAATATTGCAAACGTTGGCACGGAGGGCTACGCGCGGCGAGATGCTTCAATCGAAGAAATTACGGTTGCCAACGCTGATGTTTTGACAATTTCGAAAACAAGTGGCTTGGGTGTGCGAATGGGCGGCATTACTAGAGCCTTTGATCAGTTTCTAGATCTTCAATTACAAAATGCGTCCTCGTCGTTCTCATTTTCGAAATCAAAGTCTGAAATTTTAAATCGCCTTGAAAATGTACTGATACCTAAAGGTGCCACAGTTGGTACCCGCATAGGTGAATTTTTTGATGGCATTAATAGCCTTGCCCAAGACCCTTCTAATATGAACCTCAGAACATTAGCGCTTGCTGGAGCGAAGGCTGTATCGAGAGAGATATCGCAATTACATTCTGGACTGAGTGATCTTCGAACGCTCACGCACGAAACCCTGTCCCTTGCGGCGGGAGAATTCAATACTAATTTACGTAATCTTTCGAATATACAGAACGAAATATTAGGGAATGCGAATAAAAGTGGAGCTCCAAACTCGCTTTTAGATAAGCGGGATAGCCTACTTTCAAACATAAGCCAGCTCGCTGACATTAGTGTTGAATATCATAAAAATGGTGGCGTCACGGTATCGCTGGGTAAATTTGGTGAGGTCGCAACGCTTTTGGAGGGTAATTCCTTTAACGAAATTTCCTTTGAAACAGGTGATCATGGGGTCAAGTCATATCTAAATGTTCCGAATGGCAATGTCTCCAGTATTCATTTTTCTTCAGGGCAATTGGCTGGATTGGTGTCTGCTGACAATTTAACTGGAAAAACTATTTCTGAAGTAAATGCTCTAGCTCAAAAATTTGTGTCGGAGATGAATTCAATTCATCGCATGGGTTTGGATTTAAATGGAGAACGGGGAACTGATTTGTTCAGTTTAGATGCCGTATCTGTACAAAAAGCTGCTGCAAATATAGGGGCTAGTTCGTTAAGGGTAGAGGGTTTTAATGACAGTTTAGTCGGATCAAAATTACAAATGATTTTTAATGCGGAACGTGGCTCCTGGAGCGTCTCCAGCAGTAACGGTGAATCCATACCAAATTTTGTATCCCGATTAGAACTTGGAGAGTTAAGTATTTTGGTTGAGGGACAGCCAAAAAATGGAGATAAATTTTTTATAGAGGTGACTGATACTTCTGGCGCTGACATGGCAGTTTTAATTTCTGATGCAAGTAAATTAGCAGCAGCAGGTCTTCATTCTGTTGAGCCAGACATTAAAAACTCTGGCTCGTCTAAGTTAAATATTGGATATTTCAATGAGAGTACTCCTCTCGGTAATTCCAACTTACAAAGCTTATTTTCAGAAACACGAAATGCAGCGAATCCAGTAAGTTTTAACTCTTTGGGTGTTTTGGGCGTAATTGAAAATGTTGGCTCCATTGAAGAACTCTCGATTTTAAAATCACAGTCAAGTTTACGGATTTTTACTGACATAACTCAATTGAGCTCGTCTGACCAATTAAGCGTAACCCTTAATTCAACTAACTACACTTTTAACATTTCGTCTGTATTTGATGACTTAGACACAACGAATGATCTGGCCGAAATTTTAAATAATGGGGCGATAGTCTCGAATACTTCTTTAAATTCGTTCAGGGACCTTGGGCTTCATGCAGTTGCATCGGGCTCAAGTTTTGTAATTTCTTCTGCAGCGCAGGCATCAAACTCTAATTTTCCGACCTTAGAATCTGGTTCGTTAGGTGGAGTTTCTGGTATCTTGGCCAGCGAGGATACGGGCCTGTCTGACTTGAGCATATTTACCAAAGAAGGCATACAAATTTCCGGAAAGACATTAAGCCAGGATGAAGTAACCAATTACCTGACACAAGAAAATGGATTTTCAAGCGACGCAATTTATAGAGCGAATTATTTGCCAACATCATCGAATGCAGGCTTTTCGGGTGCTAATGTCACTAGAAAGACAACTGAAGGTCTAGATGTCATTTCTTTATCTGGCGCAGGTTTTCCTGACAGTATTAATAATAACGTTGCCGTATATGCCTCTAATGCCTTTCCAACAAATCGAACACAACTGGCTGGTCCTGTTTCGGTAACAACCGCTAGCGGCCGAAGTGCCAGCGTTACCTTTGAAAGCGGTATGATGGCGGGGCAAATTGCTGAAAACCTATCAACGGGTCTTAGCAGTTTGGGAATAAGTGCCACTGCTTCCAATTTGGTTGAATTATCCGGAATTGCAAATGGCCTAGTGGAATTTGAGTTGGTTGGAAACAACCTATCTACAGTGCAAATTAGTACAACCGTATCAAATGGTTCACATGCTGGCTTAATAAGTCAAATCAACTCGTTTTCAGACACGACTGGGGTGAAAGCCTATTCGAGTGGAAATTCTGGCGTTATCTTAGAGCATGTTGACGCTGGCGATATCGCATTGAAAAATTTAAATTTAGGCAGCGGTGTTGGGATTTCAGTAAATCAGTTAGATCGATTTGGTGATAGAATGCTAACAAATTCCAAGACACTTTCTGATGGGCAGCACCTGGTCATCGGTGGAAATGTGCAGATGAAAAGCACCTCTGACTTCACGGCTAGCTACAATGGTAACAATTTAAACAGCACTAATTCAGCCTTTGATATGGGGTTTGCCAGTAAAAGTTTTGACATCGAAAATGACCATACTGATATTAGTTTTTACGCAAATTATAAATTGGACAGTGGGTATGCAGATGCAAGTAATATTAATGTTGTATCTTCCGCATCAAAATACAGCTTAACTTTATCTGACCCAGTTTCTGGAAATTTACAAAGTAGTTTTTTGCCTCAGAAAGCTGATGAATTTTCTACCGGTGTAATCTCTAGTAAACTGGCCTCAAATTTTCGAAATATGGCTACATCTACCGTATTTTATGGTGACACGTTTGACTTAACTGATGGGTTTCCCAGCGATGGATCGCAGATTCAGTTTTCTATAGGTGAGCAAACATATACCGCCACATTAAACATAGATGACGACGTCCAAGTCCAAGGTACTAATGTTATTGTCGGCGCTAACACTTATTCCGGTTCAGCGGGCCTTTCGGAGCTCATTTCGAGTTCTAAATTTGTTGTGACTGGGCCTGAAGCAGATCGTTTAACAATGAATTTTGAATTGGATGGCTCTGGAATCCGTCTAACTGCAACGGCTAATAATGGTGTTGTCAGTGGGCATGGGATCACCTATTCGTCTTCCAATACCAGCCAAACGGCCGCTGATTTTCACATTTCAAATACATCCAAAACTGAAATATATTCTAAGTATTTTGAGCAAACTATTGCCAGTAACAATGACATCGGTTCCGTGATGATTGGGGACACAGAATATGATTTCTCCTTTGATACGACGAACAATACCGTAGCCTTAACGTCTGGTTCTCTACCATCCTGGATGTCTTTTTCCACGGAAGTGAACCCAAATGTAGCAACACAAATTCGTGTAAAAGTGGTGGTAAATGACGATCCTGCCAGGGATAAGAATATAAGAATAAAATCTAATGCAGTCTCCAAGAATTATGGCATTTCTACGATATCGGCACAGCTCATAGCTTCTAATGAAGGCTTGAGAATTTCAAATGTTGGAGATCAAAGGGTTACGTCTAATGTGGCAGTAAATTCTTTGGCCAGTGAAGTTTTGTCAATTGATGGAATGCGTGGTGAAGATTTAATTTTTATTTCAAGTGGCACTCGCAATCCATTGGCTATTGGAGAAGTGAAGACTGCAACGGCAAGCGAGACAAGAGAATATTCGATCGAGGTTAACACAGCGGATCCAACAAGTATCGATATTTATGATTTTCAATCCGGGCATATTGTTGGGACGCGCTCAATTGTTAGCGATAATAGCACAACGTTTCAGGGGCTGTCACTGGACTTTGATGGTGCTGTAGCGGGTGGTGACGTTTATAAGGTCTTAGTGTCAACGAATGTCGACGATGCGAGCAATCTAAATAATATGTTAGACACGTCGTTAAAGGATAGGCAAAGCGGTGTTGGTGGATATGCAGAAATTTTTGGTAACATTGTGTCTAGCACAGGAGCAGAAATTCAGGCTAATCAACAAACGTTAGAGAGTAACGAAGTAGCTTATCAATTGGCCGTGGATATTAAAAATGAATTCACAGGTGTTGACCTCGATACTGAAGCTGCACGCCTAATGGAGCAACAGCAGGCCTATCAGGCGCTCGCTCGGGTGCTAACTACAGCTCGTGAATTACTAGACACCTTATTGCGATCAATGTAGTGGGAGTTGAATAATATGACGATATCTACTTCTGGATTTTATCAAAAAAATATAGATCTTTTTTCACGCTTGAATAATGAGGTTAGTGATCTTCAAGTTCAGGTAAGTACGGGAAAAAAATCTTTATCATTAAAGCATGATATTCAAGACATATCGCTCTTAAATGCATCGGAAGAACACAAACTCGAGATCACTCAGTTCAAGAGTAATGCCGAACAGATAGTTTCTGATCTTGAGAGAATTAATATAAGTTTTGAACGATTGCAGAATGCTTCGGTGCGTTTGAAAGAAATGCATGTTGAGACTTCAAATGGTTTTCTGACTTCTGAAGAAAGAAAATTGTTCCAAATTGAAATTTCTAGTATCAAAGAAGAAATGCTGAGTATTGCAAATGGAAAAGATGCTCTTGGAAACGGGTATTTTTCTGGCACATCAGTGGTAGATAAGCCTTTTGAGGTTAATAATTTAGGTGAAGTTAACTACGTAGGTTCGGCTGTGAACAAAACTTTGCAAGTTTCGCGTAATAGCCATTTGAGACAGAACTTTTCTGGTACAGAAGTTTTTCTTTCAGCAGGTACAGGTAGTGAAAAATTTTCTATATTTGAGGCTCTTGATGAATTTTCTAGAAGCCTAGATCATAACATTTCATCAGGAGTATCTTCAAATTTGCTGTCAAACGGAACAGCTGTGGACGTAGTACTTCCTGCTTCAGGACAAATGAACGAATATAAATTTGATCTTTCATCTAATGGCGCAATTTATAATGTTGAAGCTCATGTTTATGGAAATGATTTTAATGGGCTGGTTGCTGCGATAAACGAACATACTTCTGCGTCAGGTATAACTGCAGTGGTATCTTCAGCTAATAAAATTAGACTTTCGGGAAATGGCGTTGACCTTAAAATTTCAAATTTCGTTACTGATTTGCCCAATACAGCGGATCAATCGATTGGGGTACAAAAGACAGTTGGCTCAAATGTAAGTGATGAAATAATTTTGCCACATTCACTATCTAATTTGGCCATTGAAAATAAACTGCATAATGTTTTTGAACATTTCATATCAAAAAGTACTGAGTTGGGTGTGGCTTCCAGTACAGCTCAAAACTTTGTAGATAGCACGCAAAACACTCTCATTGATTTAAATGAAGATATTTCAAAGATTGAAGATGCAGATATGGCAGAGTTACTTACAAACCTTCAGGAATTGTTGACAAACAAAGAGGCTGCGCAAGCAACATTTTCTCGACTAAGTAGTAAGAATTTGTTCGATTTCATGGGATAGTCTTTTATACATGTTTATCGTAATTGAAGAGCCTAATATTTTTAAATAATTCTGGCATAAAAATTGCTAATAATTAACAAAAGAGGAGCTTCAGTAATGTTTTCTATAATTAAGTCTGGCATGGATACTGCAATGCAGGAGCTGTCAATGATTTCAAATAATATTTCCAATTCAAATTCTATAGGGTACAAAAAAAGTTCTGTTTCGTTTTCCGAATTCTACATTGGTAGAACTGTAGGGGGCGTCGAGAGAGCGCTTGTTGGTAATGGTGCAAATGCTGAACATACAAGGCGTAGTGATGCACAAGGTGCCTTAATCGAAATGGGCGGTGCGTTAGATACCGCGATTGTGGGTAACGGATATTTTATGACTGAGCGCCCTGCAGATGCAGACGTTGAGCTAGCAGAAGGTGAATTAGGTTTTCAGTTAACACGAAACGGAGCCTTTTCTCTTGATTCTGAAGGATTCTTAGTCTCACAAGATGGAGATTTTGTTCTGGGCTTGCCTGCTGTAGGCGGTGTCACTGCAGATCTGGAAGAATTGGATGCGGCTGCACTAGAAAAAATTCAGGTTCCGATTGAAGAAAACGAAGAGCCGCTTTCAAGCATTAGAATTGAAAGCAATGGCAATATTCTAGCTGCATTTGGGCGGGGTGACGATACGGTCGTAGGAACCATTCCACTTTCTATCTTTTCAAATCCAAACAGTTTGAAACAATTAGGTGATGGTAAATATTTGCCTTCGGCTCTCGCAGGTAAATTTTTTATTGGTATTCCAAACTCATCAGGTTTTGGCAATTTAGAGACCGGCTATGTTGAGGGTTCTAATGTTGATATCACAACGGAAATGACAAACATGATCCGGGCACAACAACAATTTAATGGATCAGCAAGAATGATGCAAACTAACTCTGATATGATTGAAAAAATGACCCGATAGATTTATACTACTTCTAGAGGATGAAACCTTTTGTTAAACACATGAATCTTATTTACAAAAGTCTACATACTTCAATGCCAGCTAGGGGATAAAGAATTTGGCAAAATGTCGTGAGTGCTCTATTTCGATGGGTTATGCTGAAAGTCAGGCTGCTTCGCAGTACAACGGCCTGTGCATCACGTGCCATGTAAAGCATCGAGTGCAAACTAAAATAATCACCGCCAAAGATCCAGGCATTTCCACAATTCAACGATCCACTGAAAATGTGTTCAATAAGTTTCAGGACATGTTGGTTACAACGGAAAGCACCATAAATTTAAGAATAAAGGCACGCTGTGGGGTTGTAACAACTGATTTTCATTATGAATTCAAATCAGCTCCAGTTCTAAAACGTTTATGGAATTTTTTGTTTAAAAAACAAGAAAAAAAATCCGATTTTCTACAACAAGCAATCGAAATTGCCATGCTAGAGCTTAAGGCTAAGGCAATTAGGCTGGATGCCAATGCTATCATTGGCCTTAGTGTGGATTATGTAGTAATGGGCGATTTCAAAAAAAATGGATTAATTGTTTTGTTGGTAGGCACAGGAATTAAGATTTGATACGCGCTTATTTTTTATTAGATACTGGTTGCTGTCAAACGAATGAGAACTCGCATCGGATTGTTGGCGCAGCCTGAACCGATGCGCTGTCTAACGTCAGCGCCTGTGGGTCCAAATAGCGTTGTTTGCTAAGAGAGTGTTTCTGGCTCATAGTAATCGCTGAGGAGTGGTCAATGGAAAGACAACGAAGAGCCCTAGTGAGAAGAACGTCAAAGACATCAAGCGTGCAATCCGCAAATGTCTAGCCCCCAATTGTTTGTAGACCCAATTAAAAAGATGTCGATAGCTTGGTTTTCCAGTCAAGACATCCCGCTAGATGGATCGAGATTTGAAGCCACACTAAAAATGGTCGAAGAAATTCGAGCTTTAATATAAAGAATTAAAAAACGTATTTTGCTTTGCTAGCTTTATAGCATCTGATTTGAGAGTTGTTTAACTCAGTCCCTATTTCTCAAAAACAAAGGCTTCCCCGGGAGAAAAGAAAGCCTTAGGTCGATTGCTGCTCGTTTCGGCGATGTTTTAGCCCGCCTTGCAAGTAATGATATGATACTTTTGGCTAATTAACAAAAATATTAATTCTGTGCTTACGAATAGGCAAATTTTTGCTGCATGCAAAAAATTTCTGGCTCATCATTTACTGCACAATTTAACTTAAAGTTTGCATAATTTGAGCATCATTTCTGCATTTTATTTAGCCAAAAGACTTTCAAGCGGCCGAGGAAAGCAGCCGCTTAAAGGCTGGCTTCACATAGAGCTAGTCTTAAACCTTCTCTCTGGCGATTGATACAGGTCGCTCATCGTCAGAGAGATTTTGAGCGACCTACTCGGAGACCTAAATGAAAAATCTAATAACCGCTGCTTTGATCAGTTTGATGGCGATGTCAGTTGCTGCAGGGGGAATGCCTGAAGAACTGATTGAACCTACTAAAACGGCTCTTGAAACTATTGAAGTGGTATCTCCTGCCCCAGACACAGCCACCCTTAACCCTTTTGATCAGTTGGTGCAGTTTGTCTTTATGGCTCTGTTTATGATCATCTAATCACTTGCAATATTGCCGCTGAGCTTGATTAATCAATTGAAGCTCAGCGGCACTTTGATTGAGGCCATATAATTTAACCACTCTCTGGAACCTTATTATATACTGGCATCGAAACTTTATATTTGGTGGTAGCCATTCAGCTGGTCCAGATGCGGATTTTTGGCGGTTCACACTTTTTTCAACTGCAAACAGATTGATTGGATCATTTGAAAATTGGCGACGCTTTTTTGTAGTCCAAGAATGCGCGCCTCGGTCCCAGCTGTATTTTAGGGGAACCAAGTGATCGATATCTAGCAAACGGCTCTCATAGAATATTTTGTCTGTATAGGGATCAAGCCATCTACCTCGAGTAACTCTGCAGGTGTTTTGTGAAAAGCTGACAGTAGCTGTTGAGAGGTCTTGGAGAAGTTCGTGCCGCATATTTTGGCAGTCACGGTCTGTGTCAGACCAGCCACCAAATAGATCTCTATCATATTTGGGAATTTGGTCGCTGAAAGTGGCACTCGCTGTCAGGAAAGTGACTGTGGCGAGTATTAAAAGTCGACTGAACATCCCTGAGCCTTTATCCGATTTCGGTAGAATGTCCTCATTTCTTCAAGCAAGCTTTCATCAAAGCCTTCTTTTTCCAAATAGTCTTTCAAATCCTGCGTCCAGGTTAGTTCAATATTACGGCCTGCTGTCAAGCCTTCAATCTGTCCCAAGAACTTAACAACAATACGTTGCATGTTCTCTGGACGTAGTGCATTAAAACGAACAATAGCATCCAAACGGTTGCGGAATTCAGGAGCAAAGAAGTTGTTGATTGCATCGTCAACTGCTTTAGAGTTGTATGTCTTGTCACTAAAGCCAATAGCCTTTGTCGCGCCTTCACGAGCGCCAAGGTTACTGGTCATTATAATGATAGCGTTCTTGGCACTTACTTTTTTACCTGTGCTGCTGGTAATAACACCCTCATCAAGTAGTGACAGTAGAACAGTCATAATGTCTGGGTGTGCTTTTTCAACTTCGTCTAGTAGCAACACACAGTTTGGACTATCTTCAAGGTTGCTGATAAGCAAACCATCGCCAGCTTTGCCGTCACCATGTCCTACATATCCTGGAGGGCTACCAATAAGTTTACTTACAGTGTGACGCTCCTGATATTCAGCCATGTCGTAACGCACAAGTTTCATACCCATAGCTTGTGCCAAACGTTTTGCGAGTTCTGTTTTACCAACACCAGTAGGTCCAGTAAACAAGAATGAGC
>ENA-OREM01001184-OREM01001184.1-marine-metagenome-genome-assembly--contig:-NODE-1184-length-13649-cov-3.647878_pt1 | contig 13649 bp, 12 predicted proteins | sample MGYA00248623_ERZ508561 | MGnify/ENA primary metagenome ERZ508561 (study PRJEB26227, sample SAMN06264494) | marine metagenome | isolation source: Columbia River Estuary | place: USA:Columbia River...
TATGGCCTTGGGCGACAAAGCGATATTCGTGGCACGAGGAGCGCAATGCGGTGAGGCGGTCGGTTTGAGACAGGGCGGCGACGAGGGCTGTGCGTTGGGGCCGGGGAGTGAACCAAGCGCCTGCGTGGCCATTGAGGGCATCGAGTGGTTTGGCTTTGGCTGTGGTGATCTGGCGTTCGCCTGAGGGTGAGGCCGCGCGTGCGGGGGTATTGGCACGGGCAACGATCCAGTCATCCGCAGTGGGATCATAGAGCAGGCCGAAAATGGGGCGGCCGTATTCCAATGCGGCGACGATGACGCCGAAGGTGGCAAGGCCATGGGCGAAGTTCCACGTGCCATCGATGGGATCGATGACAATGGCGCGCGCTTCGGTCCCTAGGCGGGGGCGCAGGGAGGGGGCGGCTGCGATGGCTTCTTCGCCTGTCACCAGCACCCCCGGGAAGGCGGCCCGCAGAGACAGCGACAGGGCCGCTTCGGCGGCGAGGTCGGCTTCGGAGGTCGGCAGCTTGACCTGGCCCTTGCCGTCGTAACCGAAGTCAGCGGTCTTGAGCACGCAGGGGAAACCGACGGACTTCACCGCGGCCTGCAGCTCGGCGAGCGAGGAGACGACGGCGAAGTTGGCGCAAGGGATGCCGGAGGCGCGGAGAAATTCCTTCTCGCGACGGCGGTTCTGGCAGGTCGCCAGGACGGAGGCGGACGGATGGCACGGTACGGACTTCGCGACGAACTCGACCGTCGCAGGTGGGATGTTCTCGAACTCGAGCGTGACGCGGCCGCAGCCTTGCGCGAAACGCGTGAGCGCGGCGGTGTCGCTCCAGTCGGCGGTGACATGCTCATCGGCGATCGCCGCGGCGCAGGCGCCGGCGGAAGGATCGAACGTGCGCACCTTGTAACCGAGACGACGGGCGGCGATGGCTGACATGCGGCCGAGCTGGCCGCCGCCGAGGATACCGATCGTTCCGCCGGGCTGCAGGGGGCGCTCCATGGCTTAGCGCTTCTTGCCCTTACGGCCGGGGATCGGGTTATCGAGCACGGCCTTGGTCTGCGCGGCGCGGTAGCCGTCGAGCTTCTTGGCCAACTTGGCGTCGGATAGGGCCAGCACCGCGGCGGCACCGAGGGCGGCGTTGATCGCGCCGGCCCGGCCGATCGCGAAGGTGTGGACGGGGATGCCGGCCGGCATCTGGACGATGGAGAGGAGTGAGTCGATGCCGTCGAGGGACTTGGACTGCACGGGGACGCCCATGACGGGGAGCGAGGTCATCGCGGCGACCATGCCGGGCAAGTGGGCCGCGCCGCCGGCGCCGGCGATGATGACCTTCAGGCCACGACGGCGCGCCGCCAGGGCGTAATCCTTGAGCTTCAGCGGGGTGCGGTGCGCGCTGACGACTTCGGCTTCGAAGGCGACGCCGAGTTTCTTGAGCGTGTCGGCGGCGTTGACCATCGTCTCCCAGTCGGACTGGGAACCCATGATGATGCCGACCTGAGGTGCGGAGGAAAGCGCGCGAGCCATGGCCGAAGCCTGTCGGGGGCTCCCCCGCCTGTGAAGCCCGAAGCGAAAAAACTACTCCGCGTACGGGACGTATTCGGGGACGAGCCGGCGGATGCCCTGCTTGCAGGCGCCCGGTTCAAGGCGAAGCAGGTCGGCCACCTGCGCGCGCAAGGCTTCGGGCGGGAGGGAAGTCTCGCCGGCGACCACGAAACGGCAGACCCGCGGGTGCGTCGTCGGCCGGAACTGCTCGCCTTCGCACTGGAGCTCCTCGACGAGCTTCTCGCCGGGGCGCAGGCCGATGATCCGGATCTCGATGTCGACGTCCGGACGCAGGCCGCTGAGTTCGATGAGCTGTCGGGCGACGTCGATGATCTTGAGCGGCGCGCCCATCTCGAGGACGAGGATATCTCCTCCTTGCCCGAGCGTCGCGCTCTGGAGGACGAGTCCGACCGCCTCGGGGATCGTCATGAAATAACGTTTCACGTCCGGATGCGTGACCGTGACCGGACCCCCTGCGGAAATCTGCCGACGGAAGATGGGGATGACCGAGCCGGACGAACCGAGCACGTTGCCGAAGCGCACCGCCATGAAGCTCGTGCGGACGCCGGGTCGGGCCTGGAGCGAGCGGAGCATGAGCTCGGCGAGCCGCTTGCTGGCACCCATGACGTTGGTGGGATTGACCGCCTTGTCCGAGGAGATGAGGACGAACTTCTCCGCGCCGTGCTCGGCGGCGAGATGGGCGACGACCCAGGTGCCCTCGACGTTGTTCTTCAGGGCTTCGCCCGGCTGGGCTTCCATCATCGGGACGTGCTTATGCGCCGCGGCGTGCAGGACGAGGCTCGGGCGATACGCCGTGAAGACGGCCGTCATCCGGGCGACGTCCGTGACGTCGCCGACGAGCGGCGTGATGACGGCTCCATGGCCGGCAGCGATGAGTTCCTGCTCCGCCTGGTAGAGGAGCACCTCACACTGGTCGAGCAGGAGGAGCCTGACCGGGCCATGCGCCGCGACCTGACGGCTGAGCTCGAGGCCGATGCTGCCGCCCGCGCCGGTGACGAGGATGACGCGTCCCTTGACCATCGCGCCGATCGCTTCGTCGTCGAGTTGCGCCGGCGCGCGGCCAAGGATGTCTTCGACGGAGATCGGCCGGATGTCGGAGGCGCGGACGCGGCCGCCGGCGAGCTCGGCCATCGACGGGACGACGAGCACGCGGAGATTATTGGCGGCGGCGAGGGCGCTGACTTCGCGGATGCGGCGGACGCTGGTGGCCGGCAGCGCGAGGATGATTTCGGTGACACCGAACTTCTCCGCAAGCTCGCCCATGCGGGCCGGCGAGCCGACCACGGGGACGCCATGGATGTGGAGGTCATGCTTGGCGACGTCGTCGTCGAGGAAGCAGACCGGCTCGAGGCCGTGGCCGCGACGGCCGAGCAGGTCGGCGACGAGCTGGGCGCCCGACTGACCGGCGCCGACGACGGCGATGCGCTCGACGACGCCGACCGGCGAACCCGTGCCCGCGGAGAAACGCTCGCGAAGCGCGCGGACGGAGACGCGGAAGCCGATGAACAAGACCAGCGACAGGTTGAAGTCGATGAGCGTGACGCCGCGCGGCAGGCTGAAATGATCGTCCGGCGCGCCGCTGCTGAGGAGACTCGGCAAGGCCAGCGCCGCGAAAGTCGCCGTCGCCAAGGCGAGACCCGTGCGCAGCGCATCCGGCAGCCGGAAATAATAGAACACGCCGCGGAACTGACCCCAGAGCGCGAGCAAGCCCACCTTGAGCGGGACAAGCCAGAGCAAGGCGAAGGGGCGCTGCTCATGAAGATAGGTGACGCTCTCCTTGGTGGTCAGTTCATCGGCCCCGAGGAAGCGGAGTTCATAGGCGAACCAGAGCGAGAGCCCGGCCAGCATCCCGTAAGCCGCGAAGAAAAACGCGGCGCGCTTGAGGCGGGAGGCGGGGGGTGCCATGGGGTCCGACGATGATTGGGCCCCGGAGCCGATTATTCAATGACGATACGGAATCCGAGGGTCCGGCTTTTCTCGCGCTTATGGACCTGACGGACCGCCAGCCCGGGGGCGGACGCGGAGGCCACGCTGCCGCCCACGACGGGGGCCCGGGTCTCCCCTTCTTTGGCCGCTGCCCATTCTTCCACGTTGCCGACGAGGTCATGGAAGCCCAGCGCATCGGCCTTGGCGGAGCCCGCCGGCCGGGCGTCGACGCCTTCGGTGTTAGCCGCGGTCCAGGCGACGTCGGCCGAAGCCGGCTTGGTCAGGTCGCCGGCCGCCGCCGCATGCTCGGCGACGGTAGGGAGACGGGCGCGTGCCCCGAGAATCCACCCCAAGCGTCGGGCGAACAGTTCGGCGTCGGCGTAGGCGACCGACTCCACCGGATTGGCTTCGCGGCGTAAGGCGCTCGGATTGGCGTCCATCAACGAAGCGTAGAGTCCTTGCGGGATCTCGGTGCGGTACATCCGGACGGTCTGACCAGGGACGGGGAGCAGCTGCCGATCGGCCTCCGGCAGATAACCCCGGATCATCGCCGTATGGGAAGCGATGAATTCCAGTTCCTGTCGCTCTTCATCCTCCGGACGAAAGACTCCGGTACCCGCCTCGGCGAGACGTCGGGCGTCCGCGAGGACCGCATCGGCAAGGCGGAGGGCGTCGTCGACCTGCCGGGCCCGCAAGGCCTGGCGAAGTCGGCCGGCGACGGCGCGCACGCGCGTGACGTCGTCGTGGAAACGGGCGAAGTTCAGGCGCGTCGCCATCGCGGCTTCCTTGGCCCGGTCGGCGAACTGGCTGCGCGGATGCGCCGTGAGCAGGCGCGCGAACGCATCGACGGCGTCCTGCCAGCGAGCGGCGGCGCCAGGCCAATCGGCTTTCGCTTCGGCGGCTTGAGCGGCGATCTGATACCGGCTGACTTCCTCCCAGACGAGACCGGAGGCCGCGGTCTCGCGGCGGATGGCAAGCTGTTCGGCGCGGCCGAAGGCGGTGTCACGTACGTCGCGATAGCGCGCGAGGAATTCGTTCTCGGCGTCGATGGCCGACGTGAAGCGTTCCGCGGCCTCGGCGAAACGGCCGGCGGCGAAGGACTTCTCCGCCTCGGCTTCCAGGGCGCGTCCCTTCTGCCACAGCGCCGAGGATTCCAGGCGGCGGAGGCGGGTGTCGAGCAACGCGCGCCGGCCGGAATCAGCCAGGCCGGAGAACTGCCAGCGATCGGCGATCTCCTGTTCGCAGGCGACCGCCCGACGGAGCTTTTCCGCGGCCCCGACTTCGTCGGACTTGGCCAGGGCGAGCGCGGCGGCCTCAAGGGTGGCCGACTCCTGGCGCAGTCGCTCTCCCCGGAGGAGGTGCAACCGGCGACGGAGGGAGACGAGCCGCGGATCTTCCGTGCCGACGGAGCGGAGGGCGGAAAGATACTCTTCCTGGGCCTGCAAGGCCTGTTCCAGCAGACGGACATCGTCTTCCGTGAGTTCGAAGCGCGCTTGGCGGACTTTCTCGAACGCCGCTTCGGCCGCGAGCGAACGCTGACGGAGGGCCTCGGCGTCGGCGGCGGACACCGTGAGCTCGGACTGACGGGTCGTCCGACGCTCCGCCGTGTAGAGCAGGAGGGAGGCGACGGCCAGGGAGGCGATCACCAGCAATAGCAAGGGCAGCCGCAGCCGGGCCCAGACGGCCTCGAAGGAGAAACGTCCGCGGCGCGCCCGGGGATCCGCGGCGGGCACGAAGTCGGGTCTGGGTGGTTGTGGGCCGTTGCTCATGAGCGGACCGACAACTTCGTCGCCGGCGGTTTGTTTGCTTTAATAGTTCGTCACTCTGGTTCATCAAAGTCATACCTTCAATATTGGAAATGGCTCAATTCAAGCGCATCGCCGTCGTCGGCGCCGGCCTCATCGGCGGCTCCATCCTCCTCGCGGCGGCGCGGAAGGGCCTGGCCGGTTCGCTGGCGTGCTGGTCGCGCTCGGCGGGATCGCGGGAGACCTTGCGTGGGTTCGGCGTGGCGGAAGTCTTCGAGAGCGCGGCCGACTGCGTCCGCGGCGCGGACCTCGTCATCGTGACGACGCCCGTCGACACCGCGGAGGAGACCTTCCTCGCCATCGCCCCCGGCCTCGCGCCGGGCGCCGTCGTCACCGACGCCGGGAGCGTGAAAGGGGCCATCCTGCTCGCCGCCCGCCGCCTGCCCGCGGCCAATCCTTTCGTCGGCGCCCATCCCATGGCCGGCGGCGAGAAAGCCGGTGCCTCGCACGCTTCCGCCCAGCTCTTCGAAGGGCGCGTCTGCTTCCTGACGCCGACCGGCTCCGAAGATCCGCAGGCCTTGGCCACCGTGCGTCGCTTCTGGCAGGAACTCGGTTCGGTCCTGCATGAGACCGACGCCGCCAAGCACGACGAGATCGTCGCCGCGATCAGCCATGTGCCGCATGCCGCCGCTTCGGCGCTCATGCTCGCCGTGATGGACCAGCCCGGTTTCCGCCGCTTCGCGGTCGGCGCCGGCCTGCGCGACACGACCCGCATCGCCGCCGGCGAAGAGAATCTCTGGGTGGGCATCATGCTCGCCAACGCCCGGCACACCGCGGCCGGCCTCCGTGACCTCGAGCGGCGCGCCGCCGAACTCCGCGCGGCCGTGGAAGCGAACGACGCCGCCACGTTGCGCCGTCTCCTCGCCGAAGCCCGCATCGCCCGCCAGAACCTCGACCGGTCCGAATGAGCCCGACCCTCGTCATCCGTCCCTTCCAGACCCCCGCCCGCGGCGTCGCCCAGGTCCCGGGTTCGAAGAGCATCACCAACCGCGCCCTGATCCTGGCCGCGCTCGCCGACGGCGTCACGCTGTTCACCGGCGCGCTCTTCAGCCGCGACACCCGCATCCTCATCGCCGCCCTCCGCGCGCTGGGCTTTGAGGTGACCGACGATGAAGCCGCCGGCACGGTGCGCATCACCGGCCTCGGCGGCCGCATCCCGCGCGACCGCGCCCAGCTGCACGTCGGCAACGCCGGCACCGCGGCGCGTTTCCTCACCGCCTTCCTCGCGCTCGCGCCCGGCGGCGAATATGAGCTCGACGGCGACGAAGCCATGCGGGCCCGCCCGATGCGCGGATTGCTCGATGCCCTGCGCGCGGCCGGCTGCCGCGCGGTCGCTCCCGACGGTTCGGCCGCGAACGGTTTCCCGTTCACGCTTCACACGACAGGCAAACTTGGCCGCCTGGAGGTCGATGCCTCGGCATCTTCCCAGCTTCTCTCCGCCCTGCTCATGGTACTCCCGCTCTCGGCCGGAGCGACGGTGTCCATGAAGGGCTCCACGGTCTCCGAACCGTTCGTCGAGATGACGGCGCGCATGTGCGGCCAGTTCGGCCGGCCCCTGACCCGTCTCGCCGACGGCAGCTGGAGCTGCGTGGCTCCTGGCTCGTACGTCGCCCAGCCTGCCTACGCGATCGAACCCGACGCCACCGCGGCGAGCTACTTCATCGCGCTGCCCGCCGTCACCGGCGCCCGCGCGTCCGTCCGCATCGAAGGCTACGCCGACGGCGGACTCCAGGGTGACACCGCCTTTGCCAAGGTCGCCGCAGCGTGCGGCGCCAAGCTGCGCTCGGCCGAAGGCACGTTGGTCTCAGACTCCTGGGCCGGGATCCGCGGCGGCGACTTCGACTTCAACGCTTTCTCCGACACCTTCCTCACGCTGGCGACCATCGCCGCATTGGCCGACGGCCCGGTGAAGATCCGCGGCATCGCCCACACGCGCAAGCAGGAGACCGACCGCGTGCTCGCGATGGCGACCGAACTGGAACGCCTCGGCCTGAAGGTCGAACCTTCCGCCGCGCAGCTCCGCGCGGATGAGTCGCTTTCCTCGCTGACCGTCTTCCCGAACAAAGCGGCCCTGCGTCAGGCGGCCGCGGCCGGTCCCGTCGAGATCCACACCTACGAAGACCATCGCATGGCGATGAGCTTCGGCATCCTCGGCAGCTTCGATCTCTTCGGCGACGGTCGTCCCTGGATTGCCATCCAGGACCCCGCCTGCACGGGCAAGACCTTCCCGCATTTCTTCCGCGCCCTCGAGGCGCTCCGCACGAACTTCGTACGGGTCTCCGTGGACGGGGGCGCCGCTTCGGGTAAGTCCAGCACCAGCCGCCGTCTCGCCCAGCTGCACGGCCTGTTGCACGTCGATACGGGCGCCCATTACCGCAGCCTCACCCGAGCGCTGCTCCTCGCCGGCGCTTCCGCCGACGATTCCGCTTCCGTGAAGGCCTCGCTGGCCAAGCTGCGCATCGGCTCGCGCATCGTCGCCCGCCAAGGCGCCCGGAGCTCGGCGCTCACCCTCGACGGCGCGCTGCCTGATGACGCCGACCTGCGCACGCCCGAGGTCAACGCGGCGGTCTCGAAGATCGCCGCCCTGCCCTCCGTCCGGACGTTCCTCCTCGAATACCAGCGCTCACAGGTGAAACTCGCGAGCGAGCAAGGTTTCGCCGGCGTGGTGATGGAAGGCCGTGACATCGGCTCCGTCGTCCTGCCGGACGCCGAAGTACGCATCTTCCTCGAAGCCGACGCCGACGCGCGCGCCCAGCGCCGGGCCGCCGAAGGCCAAGCCGATCAGGTCACCCAGCGCGACCATCTCGACGCCACGCGCAAGACCGCCCCCATGGTCTGCCCGAACGGGGCATGCCGCCTGGATAACACGCATCTATCCCTCGAGGCCGTCGTGAGCCAGATCGGCGAACTGATCAAGGTGGCCGCCCTGCCCCGATGATCCTCGATTCGAAGAACCTGATCTACAAGGCCGTCTACCACGGCGCGCGTTCGTTCATCGAGGTCTTCTCCACGCTCGAAGTCGAAGGCTGGGAGAACGTACCCACCGGCGCGTGCCTCTTCGCTTCGAATCACCAGAGCATGCTGGACCCGCCCTTGCTCGGGTCGTGCCTGCCCCGTGAGATCTCCTTCATCGCGCGACGCACGCTCTTCGACAACCCCGTCTTCGGGTTCGTGATCCGCGCCTGCCATTCCATTCCCGTCGACCGCGGCGAAGCCGACATCGGCGCGATCCGCGCGGCCCTGGCCGCCCTCGCCTCGGGCGAAGGCCTGCTCATCTTCCCGGAGGGTACGCGCAGCCATGACGGCGTGATCGCCTCGCCCAAGGCCGGGGCCGGTCTCCTCGCCTGCAAGTCCGGCGTGCCGGTCGTCCCGATCCATATCCGCGGCGCGCGCGACGTCCTCCCCCGCGGCGCGAATTTCCCGGTCGGTTCGGCGCGCATCCGCGTCCGCTTCGGCAAGGCGATGCTGCCGGCGGAATACGATCCGGGCGCGGAACATCGCGACCGTTCGATCGAGGCGTCGCGTCGCATCCTGGAGCGTATCAAGTCGCTCCCGGATTGCGCCGAGCCTGGTCTCTGAGCCCGTGGCTTAAGAGATCCGCTGCGGCATCACGACGCAGAGGAAGTCGTCCTTGAGTCCGCGGATCACTCCCGGGGACATCTCGTCCTTGAACTCGAAATCGACTTCGTCCTCGGTGAGGGCCTTGAGCGGATCGATGATGTACTGAGGGTTGAACGCGATGTTCACGTCCGGACCTTCGTACTTCACGGCGATCGGCTCATGCGCTTCGCCGCTGTCGGACTTCGCGGAGATCTCCAGGTTCTGCGTCTTCTTGGTGACGCTCATCCGGATGGTGTTGTTGCGGTCGTCGGTCATCAGCGCGGCGCGGTTGACGCTCTCGAGGAGCTTCTCGCGTTCGAGGCGGACCTTGGAGCCGGCGTCCTTCGGGATGACCTGGCGGTAGTTCGGGTAGTTGCCTTCGACGACCTTGGAGACCAGCTGGATGCGGTCCACGAGGCCTTCCTCGTTCTTCGGGATGTCGATGGTGAAGCCGACCTGGCGCTCGTTGTGCGAGACATGGGCTTCGCCGCCGGACTTCAGCAGTCGCATCAGTTCGATGATGGTGCGGGCGGGCAGGATGAGGGCCAGGGCCTTGTCGGTGCCGGCGAGCTTACGCTCGCACTTGGCGAGACGGCGACCGTCGGTCGCGACGACCGTCAGCTTGCCTTCGGCGAATTCGAAGAACACTCCGTTGAGGATGTAACGGTTCTCGTCGGAGGACTGCGCATAGCTGACCTTGCGGAGCATGTCACCGAGGTCATCCTGATTGATCGAGATGGTCGGCTGTCCGGCGAAATTGGAGATCGGCGGGAACTGGTCGGCCGGGAGACCGGCGACCTGGAAGACGGAGCTGCCGGACGTGATCTTCACGCGATCCTTGCCGGTGAGTTCGACGATGGTGTCGCTGCTCGAGAGGGCGCGGACGATCGGGACGAGTTTCTTCACCGGCAGGGTGATACGACCAGGCGAGGACACCGTGGCCTTGATGCGGCAGCAGATGCCGAGATCGAGGTTGGTGGTGGTGAGCGTCACCGTGTCGCCTTCGGCTTCGATGAGCACGTTCTGGAGGATCGGCATCGTCGCACGGCTACCGACGACGTTGGTCACGCTCGAGAGGCCGTTGAAAAAGTGATTCCGGTTAACCTTGAACTTCATGATGACGTCAGAATTGAGCAGAGGCGGGGGCTGAGGCAACCCCTCATTGCCCACATCCCGGCCGCCTCTGTCTCTATTCTCTCTTCATTTATAAATACCCGTAGCATCAGCAGGGGTCGGAAGACCGTACATAGTTCCGCAACACGCTGGTGAGAGGGAGCATCCGTGTCGGCCGCTTCTGTGCCCGAGGGGTGAATAACCCTCGGCTTGTTCACAGCAGGTCACAGGCACGGGTTGTGCACCGCCTGTTCACACCTTGGACACCGGCTCATCATCGTCGTCCGGCGCCGGGTCCATTTCGCTCTTCTTCAGCAAGAAGGCATGACGGAAAAGACTGTAGACGACGTATCCAAGGAAGACCGCTGGGAACGAGTACTGCGGGTAACGGAAGATCACGGCCCCCAGGATGATGATCAGGATGAAGCCGCGGGTCTTGGCCCGGGCGGTCCAGTCCAGCTTCTTGAAGCTAGGGAAACGCACGTTGCTGATCATCAGGAAGGAGATGACCAGCATCACCGGGAGGAGCACCCAGGGCCAGTGCTGCACCGCTTGCTCGAAGGGGTCTCTCTGGCCCGGGGAGACCATCATGTCGGAAAGCACCAGAACAAGGGAGGCAATCATCCCGGCGGCGGCGGGCGAAGGCAGGCCGACGAAATCGCCTCCTGCGGCGCGCTTTTCATTGCCGGGTACCAGGGGGTTGGTGAGGACGTTGAACCGGGCCAGGCGGACGCCGGCGCAGAGCAGGTAGATGAACGCGAGGAGCCAGGTGACCAGCTGGACGTTGGCCGTCACCTCGGGCTTGATGACCAGGAAGCAGGCCATCAACGCCGGGGCGACGCCGAAGGAGACCGTGTCCGCGATGGAATCGAACTCGGCGCCGAAGAGGGATTCACGCTTGGTGGCGCGGGCCACCCGACCGTCGAAAAGATCGCAGACGCAGGCGAAAAGGATGAACCAGACCGCCATATTATAGTGCTCGGCCCGTCCTTCCGGGGTCAGCGAGGTGAACCGGGCTTCGATGCAGTTCTTGATGGCCAGGAAGCCGCAGAGCATGTTGCCGGCCGTGAACAGGTTCGGCAGCAGGTAGATGCGGGCCGCCTCCTCAGGCGAAGCATACGGGCGTTTTTCAGGAGGAGTGGTCACGGTCAGGACTTCGGGGGTTCGTCGAGGTATTTCCAGAAGCCGCCCTCTTGTTCGATCCGTGCTTCGTCTTCCGGGAAGGGCAGGTGCGAACGGAACGCGAAGTCGGCGTAGGTGTGCTTATGAAGCACGTAATGGGCGAGCAGCGAGCCTTCGCTGGCTTCGAAATAGATGCGGAACTCACCGACGCGCAGACGGTGATACGTGTGGCCGCTGCGGCGGACCGTGCCGAGTTCCGAGCTGCCGCGCAGGAGCTCTTCGGCGGTGAGCGAAGTGAACGCTTCGACGACTTCCATCTGCTCCAAGGTCGGCAGCTTCGCGAGCTCGCGCATCGCCTGGTCGCTGAAATTCACTTGGTACATCGGTGTGGTCGAGCAAACGCGGCGGGGGTCGTCACCGCAATCATTCAGTTGCCCGCGCCCACGCCGAGACGAGCTGTAAGGCCTGTTTTTCCACCAAATCCAGCGCTTTTTCAAAATCGTCGCTTTCGCCGTAATAGGGATCGGGCAAGGCGATGTCGCCGAGGAACAGCGCCAGCCGATCATGGCGTGCGGGCGGACAACGCCGACGGAGTTCGCGCAGGTTGAGTTCGTCGGCGGCGAGGATGAGATCGAAGTCGTGGAAATCCGACGCGTGCACCTGGCGGGCGCGGAGGGCCGACAGGTCATATCCTCGCTTGCGCGCGTGTCGCACGGAGCGCGGATCGGGCGGATCGCCGATGTGGTAGTTCTCCGTTCCGGCGGAATCGAACTCGATGCGCAATCCGGCCTGCCGGGCCTTGACGCGGAGGACCTCTTCCGCCGTCGGTGAACGACAGATGTTACCCATGCAGACCAAGAGCACCCGACGGGGCGGACCGACCTTGGCCACGGCTCAGACCTTGCCGCCGAAGCTCTGGTGGTCGTCCAGATCGAGGACGTCGAACCAGGTGATGATGTCTTCGCGCTTGGCGCCGGCCGGGGTCGAAGATTGGTACTCGCTGACCTTGGCCCGGCCCCCGGGGGCACTGGGGGCTCGCTGCTCGTGGAAGGCGCTAAAGGCCGCGATTTCGTAGGCCTGACGGGGCTTCTTGGCATTAGCCATCATCCAGGCGAGGATCTCGCCATCGCCTAAACCATTGTCAATCTGAGCCTTAAGGGCATCCGCTTCGATTCCGAGGAAGTCCAAGACGTTGCGGTCAAGGGAGCATCCGTAGGTATATTCTCCATTTTTCCCGGCTTTCGTCGCGCGGGCCTTGTCGATCATGCGAGGGAGGATGACCAGGCCGCCGAGGCGAACCCGGGGGCTGCGAGGGGGGTGCTGGGTGAGATCGTAGAGGTCGTGGGCCATAGGTAAGCCCAAAACTAGCCCCCTCCCCTGCTTTCGCAAGAAAACAGGTTGTTTTGGAGGTTTGCCAAAATGTCACACTGCTATTTATTCGGTAGTCATGTTGCCCTTGGCCGCAGCGCTTGCTGAGCATCCCCTCACCCGGGAATGCCTGCTGGGTTGTGCCGCCGTCTTTCTGGCGGCCGCTCTCTTGGATGGGCTGGCGGCTAAAGACGCTTCCGGACGCTGGCCGTCCGCCGGGCTCTGGTTGCTGCGCGGAGGCTGGATCATGCTCACCACGATGCTGGCTTACCAAGGCCTGCGGACACATGCCTTGCCGATCAGCAGCGCGGCGGAGCTCCTGCTTTCCATCGCCTGGGGTCTCTCCGGCCTGGCCCTCTTCCTGGACCTGACTTTCACGCATCGGCTGCCGACCTGGGTGATCGCCGGCGCGACGACGGCTTGTCTGGTGGCGGCCGCTTTTCTGGGTGTCGTCGGCCAGCCGACCGATCTCACGGACAAGCCGCTGATCGTCATCCATGTCGGCGCCGCCGTCCTCGCCTACTGCGTGCTCGGCGCGCAGGCGCTGAACTCCGCCGCCTATCTCCTGCAGGACCGCGCGCTCGCCCGCCGTGTCTCGGCGCATCTCAAACGCTGGAAGATCAACGCCGATGACTCCGCCGGTGTGCCGCTATCGACCACCCCGCCGGGGATGCTGCTGCTGACATTGGCGACAGCGGCAGCGGACGACTTTGCGCCGGTCCCGCTGCTGGCGCTGCTCAAGCACCCATTGGTGACTGGCGGGATGGAGCGACTTGACTGACTCGATGGCGCGCGGCGGCTGGACCGTGCCTTGCGCGGCCCACGTCCCGGCAAGGGGCTGCACGGTGTCACAGCCCTGCTCGAAACGCCGGACAAATATGAAGGCGATGTCCGCAACGCCGCCCTGCCCTGGTGGCGGGATGTCGCGCCGCTGCTGGAGCCGGTGCAGGCCGTGTTCCGCTCCAACCCGACCTTCCCGACGTTGCTGGAAACGCTGCGCACTGCCCTCCAGACGCTGGGCGGCGATGCCATCTGGTCGGGTGAAGCAGGCCGCGCGCTGGCCGATCTGTTCGCCGATCTTCAGGCGCATGCAGGCGATGGCCCCACGGCAGTCGACCCGGCGACTTTGCCCCGTCTGCTGCGCCAGCTATGCGACGCGACGACCA
>ENA-OREM01001186-OREM01001186.1-marine-metagenome-genome-assembly--contig:-NODE-1186-length-13617-cov-3.549409_pt1 | contig 13617 bp, 15 predicted proteins | sample MGYA00248623_ERZ508561 | MGnify/ENA primary metagenome ERZ508561 (study PRJEB26227, sample SAMN06264494) | marine metagenome | isolation source: Columbia River Estuary | place: USA:Columbia River...
TAAGCCAAGTTTAGAGTTTGGCTCTGTGTCTACTCCTGCTAATTACGAATCTAACTAAATCGAAATAGGGATGTGACCTCGTGCGAAAAATAGGAATCCTCGTAACTCTTGGACTGGTTGTGATTCTTGCTCCTAACGCCCAAGCCGCTACTAATCCCAAGGCTGTAACCGCCGCTTTCACCAAGGTACTTTCTGCTACTGACAACTCACTTGAAGCACTTGAACTTAAATATGAGTCAGACATTGACTCTTTGGATACTGCATTAGCCTCTGCAACTAAGGCGGCAAATGATGCTTATAAAGCTAGAGAAGAAGAGGTAAAGGCCGGTGAAGAACCAGCTGATCCAATGGGAATGGGCATGTAAAAACAAAATATAAATTAATATGAGATCATTTATCAAAACATTTGAACAATTTGTCGCAGAAGAAGCGATTAATGCAGGTCCTGAATCTGAGGTTGTAATTGACGATATGATTACACATAACGGTACTGAAATTTCTTCTGAAGAAATCCTAGGTATTATTATTTCTTCTGACAACGACAAACAAGTCGAAGATAAGATTCGTGAAAAGTATGGCGAGCTTGCTTTTTCAACTGAAGATATCTCTAAAGTCATTTCTTATTATAATGACTATAATGCTGAGATTAAAGAAAAAGAAAAAGAAGAAGAAAAAGAAGCTGAAGGTGGTGAAGGTGACGATCCACTAGCTGGAATCTAAGAAATTAAATCAATAAAAAATTAAATTTCTTGTTTTTTAAAGCTGATATATAAACAAACATACTATTAGATTCATGAATCATAACAATAATCTACTAATTCTAGAGAGATCTTCGGCAACGTTAAGCTCTAAGTCTAACGATGGCGCATATATCTTAGAAGGTATTTTCGGTGAAATCGATAAGAAGAATAAAAACAATCGTATCTACACTGAAGACGAATACGTTCCACAGATTGAAGCTCTTCAAGAAAAAATCAAATCATCGAAGCTACTTGGTGAACTAGATCACCCGGCTAAATTCGATATTTCTTTAAAGAATGTTTCTCACGTCATTGAGGAACTTTACTACGATAAAGAGGCAAAGCAAGTTAGAGGCAAAATTAGACTTCTAGACACTGATGCTGGTAAGCAAGCGAAAGCGCTTGTTGATGCAGGTGTTCCTTTACAAATTTCATCAAGAGCTGCCGGTGAGGTTAGCGAAAGTGGTCAAGTTAAAATTAAACAACTTTTCACTTATGATCTTGTTGCTGATCCAGGTTTTGCAAATGCAGAACTAAACAGGGTTAATGAATCTTATGGCTTTGCGGCGGACGATAATATTCAAATCTTTGAAATTACGCCAGATTCGCTAGTTACAGAAACTGAAAAAATCTCAAATCAAAATAACGAAAATAAAATCATGGAAAATCAAGCTAGATTTGTAGCGGTTGAAGATTTCAATAAGTATTCTGCGTACTTAGCTGAAGAAATCAAGGCGCTTAAAGAATCTCTAGCAGGTACTTCTACTGATAACATTGAAGAGAAACTAAATGCTCTGACAAGTTACGTAGAACACGTTGCTGAGAGAGCTGATAAAGGTATTCAATACACTGAGTACATCGCAGAAAACCTAGACAAGTCAATCGACTATTCTAATTATGTTGCTGAAAAGGTAGACCAATCAATTTCTTACACAGAGCATGTTGCTGAGGCAGCTTCAAATGTTAAGGAATATGCAAACTACCTAGCTGAAGCAATGAACGAAGGTGCTGCAGATTACGAAAACGTAACTAAGTACCTAAACTACCTAAAAGAAAACGTTGAATCAATTTCACAATACGCTGATTACATTGCTGAAACAATTAATTCAAATCTAATCATGGAAGAAGAATCTGCTGAAGGTGCTAAGAACATGGAAGAGATTGAAGACGAAGAAGTTGCAGCTGGCGACAATTCTGCTGAAGGTTCAGTAGAAGGTGAAGACGCAGGTGTTGAAGCAACTGATATGGACGCTGAAGACATGAAAGATGTTACTGGCGAAGAGAAGGTTGAAGATGCTGATCAAGAAATGCCATCTGAAGAAGATGCAATGACTGAAGAATCAGCAGAAGGCGCAAAGGATGTTGAAGAAATTGAAGACGAGAAAGTTGAAGCTGGTGATAACTCAGCTGAAGGTTCTGTTGAAGGTGAAGATGCAGGTATCGAGGCAACTGACATGGATGCTGACGATATGAAAGATGTTACTGGCGACGAAAAAGTTGAAGACGGTGACAAGGAAATGCCATCTGAAAATGATGTAATCACTGAAGAAGAGTCTGAAGAGCACGAGGCATCAGAAACTCCTGAGGAAGAAGCTGAAGAAGAAGCTGAAGAAACTCCTGAGGAAGAAGCTAAAGAAGAAGATGCAATGGAAGCATACAAGAGAGAAATCTCTGAGAAGCTTTCTGTTCTAATCAACAAAGCTACTGAAAAGAAGACTAACGATCCACACTTCTTTAAGATTGTATCAGAGGCAACTCAAAACAAATACAACGAGCTATCAACTGAAGATAAGACAAAAGTTCTTACAGCAGTTGAAGGTAGAGGTTACCTAACAGAATCTCAAATCAATATTCTAATGGAAGGCGCTCTAGTTGAAGTTGCTGGTCAAACAGCACCTTACTTTGTAGAAGCAGCTCCATCTGAATACAAAGAAATCTGGAACACTCTATCTGAAGCTAAGAAAAACCAACTAACAGCGCAAGCTAAGATGGTTAAACTATCAACACCATACCAGGTTGCAAACTTCTGGCAGACGAGAGATCTAAGAGAGGTTGCTCCAGTTATGGAAAAGGTTGAAATGATTACAGAATCAAAGCAGGTTGAAGAGCCAAAGAAATCAAATATCGGTTATGATGTAACTGGTATGGCAGAAGAAATTGCTAAGAGATTCAAAAAATAATCAAAAAAACAAAAAAATCATTTTTTTAGAAAATATTCTAAAGGTATAATGATATATAATAAAATCGACAAAAGGACGAAAGAAGCAAAACGTCCGAGCAAGTCGAATTAAACAACGCCTAAAAAAATAAAATAATTAAAATGGCAAATTTAATCAATGAAGCTGAAATCAGAGCAACATGGGCTCCTATCATCGAGTCTGCTACTGGTATCAACGACGCAAACAAACTAGCTTGGATGTCAGAATACTGCCACAACCACAAGCTATACGAAGAGGCATCTCTAACTTCAGTTACTCCAATGATGCTTGCAGGTATGGGCCACGCTGCTCTACCAGTTATGGGCAACGGTTCATCAGTATCAACTGCTAACGGTTCAGGTGACAAAGCTCCAACTCTTCTTCCACTTGCAATGCAAGTTGCTGCACAAACTATCGCACTTGATCTAGTTCCTGTAGTTCCTATGGCTGGTCCAATGGGTCTACTTTCTTACCTAGATTTCGTATATGACGGTGGTGCTGCAAGATCACAAGCTACGCTAAACGTACTATTCGTTAAAGCATCAGCTGCTCCAACTGATCTAGTTGCTGACCCTAAGGTAGGTGATTCAAGACTAGATGGTGTTGCAATCTACAAAGTAACTCTAGCAGGTGCTGGTGATATCGCTGCGGACCACTTCCCAGCTGGTACTACACTAGAACTAGTTAAAGCTCTAGAAGATCACGTTGCTGCTTTCGCAGGTGATAACAATGGTAACCCATTCTCTAGACAAGCTGGTGAGACAACTCCAGAAAACATCATGGGTCTATCTCTATACTCTAAGTCAGTTGCTGCAGAAACTTTCCAAGTTGCTGCTGCTGTGACAAGAGAGCAAGTTCAAGATCTTAAGCAATTCGGTGTTGACGCTGTTGCTCAAGTTGAGTCAGTTCTAACTAACGAACTAACACAAGCTATCAACACGATGATCCTTTCTAAAATGAGATCTATCGCAGGTTCTGATATCGCAACTCTTGATCTAGCTCCAGCTGCAGTTTACGGCGGTGAGACAAGATCAGAAGCACACAGAAGAATCCTAACTAACATCCTAGCTGCTGCTAACGTTATCGCTAACAAGGGCAGAAGAGGTGCTGGTAACTTCGCAGTTGTTGATTGGAAGACAGCTTCAGCTCTACAAGGTATTGCTGGTTTCGTTCCAAACCCAATGGCTAACACTTTCTCACAGGTTGCAGGTGCAATTTACCCACTTGGTTCTGTTGCAGGTATCAATATCTACACTGATCCAAACCAAGCTGTTGACGGCGAGGTTCTAGTTGGTAGAAAAGGTGACGGTAACGGTTCTGGTCTAGTATTCATGCCATACCTAATGGCTGAATCAGTTCAGACAATCGCTGAGGGCACAATGGCTCCAAAGATTGCAGTTAAGTCTAGATTCGCTCTAGTTGAAGCTGGTCACCACCCAGAACTTAACTACCAGAAGTTCGAAGTAACTAACCTAGTACTTTAATCTTAATTAGATTATAAGTCCTTAATATAAGGGGTCCTTTTCGAAGGGCCCCTTTTTTATTATAATACTATTTTTCATCAGATATATAGAATAAGATATAAAATAAATTTAATAAAACATTATGAAAATTAAATTAAACGAATCTATCCAATCATTTGATGCGTTCGTGTCTGCTAAAACAACAGTAGCTACTGAAAATACATCAGTAGATGCTTCAAGAACATCAATGATTACAGATATTGATAGTATTATCACATCTCTAGAAACTCTTTCTACACAAGTTGCTGAAGAATTAGAAGCAATGAATGATTTTGACAATATGCAAATTACAGAAGAAGAGCTAAATGAAGAAGGTGGTCTAATTGCTTGGGTTAAAGGTAAAATGCTAGCCAAGAAGCAAAAGAAAATTAATGTAATGAAGCTAAAGTCTACAGACATGTCAACTGCAGCTGCTCAAATGCAGGGTGCTGAGATGAGAGACAAGAAAGCTTATGTCATGGATAAAAAGAAAGCGCTTGACGATAATATTAAGCAAATCCAGATGATGGTTGATGATAAAGCAAAAGAAATTGGCGGCCCAGCTGTTAAGATTATCAACAAAACTAAGATGGAAGGCCAAATGGAAGTTATCAAATCACAAATTGGTAATGTTGATCCTAAAAGAGCGGCTGATATGAAAACAAGATTAGGCGATATTAAAGCTAAACACGCTGAAGAAACTCAAGCAATTGCTCAAATGAGAGACGATGCTGAGCAAAACGCTGAAACAGAAGAGGATCCAACTGCAAAGTATGATGCAAAAATTGAAGATCTTCAAGCACAAATCAAGGCAGTTGATGCATCTACAGTCCCAGGCAAGATTGAAAAAATGAAGCTTGAGTTACAACTTGCTATTACTAGAGGTGAGAAAGCGGCATTTGATGACAACGACACGACAGATTCAACAGATCACGATAAGAAAGCTGAAGATCTAAAAGCAAAAATTGCTAAGGAAGAAGAAAAGCTAGCTAACGGTAAAGTCGAAGATGAGCCAAATCCAGAGCCAACTCCAGAGCCAACTCCAGAGCCAAATCCAGAGCCAACTCCAGAGCCAAATCCAGAGCCAACTCCAGAGCCAACTCCAGAACCAACGCCAGAGCCAACTCCAAAGAAAAAAGATGACGATGACGATGACGATGATAATAATTCACTTGTTATCAGAGCAAACGCAGCGGGTCTTAATGAACTAGCTCAAGAAATTGCAACTAAATTAGATTGGCAACTTGCTGAAGGTTCTACTCTAAGATTAAAGTATGAATCTTTAATCAAGAAAGCAGAGTCTGATAAAACTCTTAATGAATCTAGATACGTGCTTAAGGGTGACGTGATGGATGCATTTAGAAGACTTCTATAAGTTTCTAGGATTAGCATTATCCTTAAATATTTTCAAAAGCTCTTTCTGTTGATTCAGGAGGAGCTTTTGACATTTTATACGAAACTTAACAGAAGATTCTACAATGGCCATATCCACGTTTTTACCGAGGGTGTCCCAATAATCTGGGTGGACAAAGTTCTTTGGTTCAAAGTTGCTCATTGAACTTAGGATTGGTCTACCAGATAGGGCACACTTCCACGGCACCATATCGTATGACTGTTTGAGCGGTTCAATTTTACGAAGCTTCTTAGTTCTCCAGTCCCAAAACAATTTGTGCTTGATACTTTTTGTATCTGTCCTGTGAATACCAAAGATGGCACTCATAACCTGAGGATCATGTGCAATCTTTCTAAGATTCTGGTGCTCTAGAAGAAATCGTTTGTGGCTTCTTGAAAGAGATTCAAAAGAAATGCCGTGCTTTCCGCGAACTCCAGTCTTGTAAATAATATGTGGATACTTTTTTGGTTGAGCCATATACTATATTTATTCTTGAAACTATTGTCTAGTTTTTCATATAATGATTGTTAAATAATACACAAATGAGCTCAATTAACCAACTGTTTACTGAAAAGTACCGCCCGAAAAAACTAGATAGTTTAATCTTGCCAGACCGCGTTATGAAGAAATTTCAAAACGGCGTCCAGCAGAATATGTTGTTTGCGGGTTCACCTGGTACTGGTAAGACATCAACCGCCAAAGCTCTAGTCAATCAATGGGACCTACCCTACTTGTATATCAATGCGTCAACAGATACGTCAGTTGATGTCATTAGAACCCGTATCACAGACTTTTGTTCTACTATGTCAATTCTTGATGATCGCGACAAGTTTAAGGTTGTTATCCTAGATGAGATTGACGGTGTATCAGATCAGTTCTTCAAGGCACTTCGTGCTACAATGGAACAGTTTGCTTCAAATAGCCGATTCATTGCGACTTGTAATTACATTAACAAGTTGCCTGATCCAATCCTTTCTCGATTCGAAGTACTTAACTTTGACTTTGACAAAGAAGAAGAAGCTGAACTGACAAAGAAATACATCAAGCGTGTTTACGAGATTACTGGCAGCGAAGACATGACTATTGAAAAGCCAGCTCTTGTTGAATTTGTACGACGTAACTTCCCTGATTTGCGCACAACCCTTAATAAACTACAAGGTTATAAAGCACAGGGTACGACAAACATTACGGTTGATGATGTTAAGAGATTTAATTCAGTATACAAAGATGTATTTGAATTGATCTTTAATGAGAAAGACCCAGCTAAGAATTACAAGCTATTGGTGTCTGAATACTCAAACCGCGTTGATGATGTCTTACAGACACTTGGACAAGAATTTATTGAATACATCCAAGCTGAGAAATCAAATGCGGTGCGATTTATACCACAGATTATTATCACAGTTGCCGAGCACCAAGCCCAACGCACTCTTGTGATTGACCCTGTAATTACAATGTTATCTTGTGTTTACAAGATTCAAACAATTGTTATGCAGTAATTTTTTTATGTCAAATATTTTTGCTATATTAGTAGCATACAAAGACTAAGACTATGAAACTAGGAAAACATACATTGATGATTGACGGTAACTACTTTGTGTACAGCCGACTGTATGTCATGCCCCGCCGAAAAGACAAGCGTCTACTCGATAGTGAGAAAGATCAGGGTCAATTTATGCGAAAGCTTTGCATTGACTTTGCTAGCGAAATCCGAAAGATGAAACCATTCGTTGACCAAGTGGTTATTGCCGTTGATTCTAAATCGTGGCGCAAAGACTTTTATCCTGAAGCGGAATACAAGGGCACTCGTAAAACTGATGATTCAGTTAACTGGGACGCCGTGTATAGCATTTACGATGAATTTCGTGCACTTTTGGCCAAGAATGGTGTAATCATCCAGCAAACGCCAGGTGCCGAAGCAGATGACATCCTATTTGCCCGTGCAACTGAATTAAATAACCAAGGTAAAAACTGCATTATCTGGACTGGCGATCGTGACTTGATTCAATTGGTTGACTATACACAAGCCACTGATGGATACACGCTTTGGTATTACAATACCCGTCGTAACCTTATTGCATTTAATGGTTTTAATGAACTGATTGATACTAAGACCGGCGATTCATTAACAAATGATGAATTGCTATTTAATCTTAATAATGATAATATCAGCTCTGATGAAATCAAGGATAAGATTAAAGAGTGGACACGTTCAAACCGCGTAAATGTTGAAGAAATTGATTCACGTAAGTTTATCTTCCAGAAGATTCTTATCGGTGACAAGTCAGATAATATTCCTTCAGTTGTAACGTACAATAAAGCCATGAAGAACGGCAAGGTTCGTACATTCTCAATTACAGACAATCAAGCTCTTAAGATTTTGAAGCAGTATGAAAAAGACTTTGGTCACTTTGAGGTTGAACAGCTATTTGTACCTGAATGTCTTGAAAAGATGAGTGATGTTATCTACCGGGTTGTCGCAAATTCAAGCAAAACTGAAATCAAAGCCAAGCTTGCGCAAAATATTCAATTGATGTTGTTGCATATTCGCACAATTCCTGAGCCAATTATGAATGCAATGTATAATGATATTGAAACAAATGCAGTAGAATTGGATATGCATAATATATCTCAAATGGAGCGTATCTTGGAAGGTACTAATTGGACCAATCAAAACGGCACATCGGTTCCTGATCATCTTGATCCATTTACCGGTTTGAAATTAGTTGATGAACCAAAGCGCGAAGTTAAACCTAAAACACAACAGCTCAATAACCTATTCTAATGCTTGATGAAACAAAGCTTTTTGATTTTATAAAGATTATGTTTACAAAGCCACAGCTTTATAAACAAATTAAACAACACAACAAAAAGCGCCATCATTTTATGATTAATAGATTCTTTGCGATTAAGTATCCGGAGAATGCTCAAGCGTTTAATATCAATGGTATTGAGGGTTCATATGTAGTTGATGCATGGAGCTTGTTAGCCCGTAGATTCACAAGTGTACCTGGTTGGATTTATACAAAGACAGCTAAAGCTAAACAGGCCCCTACTTCTAAAAATGAATATATACCTACAGATAAGGCCGTTGAAGTTTATATGAGAAAGTACGAAATCGGCGGTCGTGAATTTAAAGAATTACAAAAGTTTGCGGGTCCTGCATTAAACGCAGAACTCCAATCAATTGAAAAAAGTATTCAGGTATATTAATATGGATTCATTTAATACTGCGTCAATGTGTGATGTCATTGATATCACCCTCTATAAATTTAATTACTACGATAATTTAATTTGGACAAAGTGTTTGAATCAACTTGACTATTCAAATGTAAACGAAGATTCAATTCTAGTTACACCATATCAATTGCGTTTATTACTTGATTTGAATTTTAAGCGCGAATTGATGAAGATTAGGGCAATTGCTTTAGAACTTATTCATCGAGATGCTAATTCAATTTACTTCTTAAATAAGATTTTAACAGATTTTGATAGATTAAAATATATCAAGCTTACATTTTCAAAGTCTCGTTATTTTTCTAGAATGGTACAAATTGACGATGATAAGCAGATTAAATATTCATTCAAAATCTTAAGAGCAACTCTTCGCCTAAATCAAATATTAAGCTTTGATCAGATTAAAGCTATCAATCCAGTTCTTAAAGAACTTAATATTATTAAAGACAAGCAATACAGTCGAGGTTCAGCTGGTGACTTACTTAGACTTTTTGAAAGGGCACTTAATACAATGGATATTACGGACGAACAAGTTGACATTCTTGCAGTTTTAATGGATGTGCTTTCATATAAGCTTGAAACTGACAACCCAGAGATTTTATTGGTCACAGATTGGTAGATATATAAAAGAAAGTATAACTTTCTTTATGAAAAAGCTTATTGCAAAGCTACGTGATCTTGTTAAGAATTTTGGTAAGCGTGAAGAATTAGTATACATCACGGTCTTCTTATGGATTGCGATGGGTATTCTTGGTGCTGTCAAAGGTGTTAATTTTAGTCAGCTTGGAATGTACTTTGGCGCGCTTACAGCTTATGTAGCCACTTATATTTGGGGTGAATCTCGCAGACCTAGTGAAAAAACAGGTTTAATGAAACCCGGTCCTAGTTCAAGACGAGAAATCATGATTTATGTTATTGTTGTACTTTGGTCAATTGTTGGGGCATTTGCTATTTGGTATAAAGCAAATCTAAGTGACCTTGCAGTTTATTTTGTTTCACTCACTGGTTTTGTTGCTTCCTGGATTGCAGGCGAAGTTTATAAACCACAAGATTCAGTTGCCGTTGCAAAGGGTAATAAACCTAAACTACCTGGTATTGGTGGTAGTAATGCGCCTGAAAATAATGCGATATAAATAATAATATGGTCACAGGACAAAGAGCAACAGAGATTGGCGATGTTATTATCGCAAGACTTTTAGAACCTTATAAGAACATTGTTCGTGTAGTTGATTACAGCATTCTTGCAGGTATTGACAACATGTTTACAGTTGGTACGATTAATCTATATGAGGGTTCTACAACGGTCTCAGGTTTCGGCACAAATTTTAATTTGTCAGCCGGTGATACTATTATTGTTGGCAATACAATCTTAGAAGTTGCCACTCAAATCTCGCCCATCCACATTGAGCTGGCATCCCCAGCTCCATTCACGGCACAAAAAGCTAAGTTTATGCTTCCTGTAAACGAAAACAATAACTTTGTTTACAAGTACAGGTATTCTAATAATGGTGAAGAGTTTTCTGAATTTGCTCCCCTAAATAAAAATTTAACACCAGGTGATCTGTTTTATTTAACATGGGACGGCACTGTTGATTTGTATCTTGATATTAGAGCTGAAGTAGATAGACTTGGTTTAGATGCTTCAATTGTTTTAATTGATGTTACATTCACGGTTGAGGACCAAGACGGTATCATCGAAGCTTGCCCACAATACTGTATTGATTGTGCTGATCCATTGAATTATAGCGGTTGTGCTAATATTAAAGTTGAATGTGAAACATCTGACAATATTTTCAAACCTTATCAGCTAACAAGAAATAACAATCTTTATAACCAACTTGTTGAAATTACAAGCGACATTTTTGGTCACGGTGTTAGGTACTACAGAACAGTGCCAGACGAAAGAACTAAGGATGTTATCTTTATGGAATATTCGCTGTTCAATGTTGTTGCAGCGGGTGACCTAAAAGTATCTGTACCTGATAATGAATTTCCAACTGAAGCAATGCAGTACGATGTATTTGGCATGGGCTTTGAGGACTTTGAAATTCATATCACAGATTATCAGTTTGAAAAAACATTTGGTCTTGGCAATAGACCAAGAGTAAAGGACTATCTTTATTTCCCAATCAACAATAAAATGTATGAGGTTAAATCTGTGGCACTTGCCGACGAATTTAATATACAACATACTTATTGGAGAGTAATGCTGTCTAAATACCAAAACAGATCAGCGGTTGCTAAACCACAAGAAATTGAAGCAGAACTTGAAAATCTTGTAATGGGCGTTGAAGAAATCTTCGGCGAAGAGATTCAACAAGAATATGTAAAGGCAACCGATCCACAACAACTTAAATCAACGCCACACCAATGGGACGATGGCGTACGTCAAAGATCGGCGGCGGCACTTAGAATTGTAGATTATGATTTGAAAAATAGATGGACACTTGTTTCTAAAAACTATTATGACCTTTCATCTGTAGAAACAGATATTGATGCTGTTGACTATATACAAAAATCAACACAGTCAATCAACGACAACTTAGCATTTACAACTTGGTTCTCACCAGTATTTGATACAATGGATACAACAAAGTACCAGATTTTAAACGGCGACCAGTTTGGCGAAGGTATCAATGTAAGAATTTCATCACAGGTATTAGAGGTAACCCTAAACGGTCAAATCTATACATTTACACATAATATGATTTTGGGTTCACATGAGTGGTACGGGCTTGTTATCAATATGTCGAATACATTCCGTGAACTTAGTGCATATATCTATTATTTAGATGAATCAAATAACAGAAACAGACCACAAGATGCAAATAATAATTTGCAACTAGAATTTAGTGAAGTCAAGCCAATTGACCAAGCAGTTATTTGGGACCTAGATAGACCTTACAAACTAAAAGGCGGTCTAGTAAAATTAACAAACTTGAGACTTTGGAAAAAGACGATTGAACAGGAACAACACCACAATATACTTAATCAATCACTGGTTAGAGATGCACACTTGGCAACCATTGTGGACAATGCTATTCCTTCTCTTTCTTACCAGAGATACCATAACGCAAGATAAATCTTTTTGGCATCAAATTTTATAGCAGTAATATACTAGATATATATAGTATCATAATAACAGATTATATTTATGAGTGATAAGAACAATGGTATCCGTTCTGCGGCTGACCAAATTAGAGATGAACTAGACAGTCTAATTGGTGATGGTGAATCACTTAGCGGTATTGTAGAGGTTGATCCACAGTTACCAGTTAAAGGTGAACATTATGCACCTTTTGATTATAAAACAATTAAAGGCAATGCCGACATTCAAGCTAAAAAGACCATCACAAGTTTGATGAAATTTTATTTGGATGCGGATATTATTGAACAGGACGAATACGTTAAGGCAAAAAAGAAGATGGACGAGATGACAATGAGTTCATTGGTCTACCAACTTCAAGCCGGTGAGCGAGCGCTGACAACACTCTTGCAAACAATTGAAGATGGTGAATTAGCACCACGTATGTTTGAAGTACTAGCTACTCTGCAAAAATCAATGCTTGATATCATCAAATCACAGACAATGTACTTGATGGCAACCGAGGAATCGGTAAAGCGTATTGCTAGAGATGCTGAAATCTATAGAGAAAAAACAAACAAGCGCATTACAGATGAAGCTTCTGGTGGTAATAACACTGGCGGTAATGTGCAAAGAGGTACACGCGACCTAATGTCAAAAATTAGAGCGGGTATTGATAATAATATCGAAGACGTCGAAGCTGAAGAAAACGATCTATGAGCGATTATACTGGAGATAATGTTTGGATTCCTAAAGGTGAATCTGACGACATTACAGATATTGACATAGAAGAAAACACAGAAGATTAATATGGGACGTGTAAAACTATTTGAGGAATATAAATTAGATAAAGATATTCAATTTATAATTGATGAAATTCTATCAGCAAATGATTATGATAGTTGGGAAGATTTCCTAGATAATCAATCGTTAGGAGATTGCCAGGGTATTATATCAGAAGTTTCAAATATAATTAAATCAAACAAATTAAAAGGATTTAAGTCAGTTTTCGGTGAAATTGAAATCATAGACATGGCACATGATGAAAATGACATAGGTAAAATTATGACACATCATTGGATCTTATATAAAAAAGATATTTTAGATTTTAGCAAAGGTACATTAAAGGATTTTATTGATTCCAATGATTATAATTCAATATATGCAGATACAGATGCGTTAGACTTTAATCCTATAAGAATAACTAATATATGAGCGATTATACTGGAGATAATGTTTGGATTCCAAAAGAGGATTCAGATACAGAAGCATCGAAACTTGTATGGTCCACTAATAAAGTCAATGACTTAGTTTTAGCAATGGACCAGGGCTATCGCCCCAAGATTGCTTTACCATTTTACGAAAGTAAGCAGTACCTTCGTAAGGGTAATATTGTATTTGAATATACGGATGAAGAAATTGCAGAACTAGCAAAATGTGCAAACGATATTGTATACTTTGC
>ENA-OREM01001197-OREM01001197.1-marine-metagenome-genome-assembly--contig:-NODE-1197-length-13531-cov-3.098484_pt1 | contig 13531 bp, 8 predicted proteins | sample MGYA00248623_ERZ508561 | MGnify/ENA primary metagenome ERZ508561 (study PRJEB26227, sample SAMN06264494) | marine metagenome | isolation source: Columbia River Estuary | place: USA:Columbia River Estuary...
ACATATTATTTTTTAATTGTTTTTTAATGTGTTTTGTTTTTAAATAGATACTAAAAGTATTTTTTTGTGTTTTTTGTATTTGTTTTTAAAATCGTGAACCTATTTGTTTATCATTAAAGAACGATTTCCATTTTTTGATCGTGTTATCACACGAATCATTACACGATTCATAAGTACTCTTTTTTTTTAATTTGTTAGAAATACGATTAGATACAATTAAATAATCGACAGTTGTTTCACAATTGACTGATTTTGTTTCACAATCGACTGATTTTGTTTCACAATCGACTGATTTTGTTTCACAATTAGCAGTTGTGAACAGAGTAAAATTTGGTTTTGTAATACCAGATTTTGGTTTAAACACAGCAGCTTTTGTGTTTAAACCATTGTACTTTAGCGAATTTGTAGAGATCATTTTTTCCATAGATGTCAAATATTCAGATGAAAACATTGTAATTTTGTATGAAAATTAAAAAAAAATCAATTTTTTATGAATTGAGTATGAAAAAAATATTTTGTTATATTAAATGAAATCTGATATATCAGGTAGTGTTTGTTTTAAAAGAGATGATTTTCATTTATATGTTTTTTTGTTATTTGTTGTGATAATATATTTGTTATATATTTTAAAAAACTCAAAGGGGTATGAAAAAGAATCTTATACAGATGTTGATTCAAATTCCAATTTAACTAAAAATGAATTGGTTAATAAAATTAATAAATTACAAGATGATTTGTTCACGTGTCAAACGTCAAAACAAAAATGTATGATTGATTTACAAAAAACACAAAATACATTAACAAATTCATCTTTTGGAGTAACAGAAAATGTTATTCAACGTACAAATTTAAATAAGATTTACAATCCATTAATATCACCTGGTAGATCATATGTTTCTAAAATTGATAATTCTAAAAATTTTCAACAATTGGGATTTATTTTTAACAACAATGAAAGATATCCTTTATATGGAAGACCAAAATACAGTGGAAGAAGTGATAGATACGAATATTATATAATAGATGAAACGAGAAATCGCCTAAAAATACCATACAAATCTAAAAATGATTATGAATTAAATGATGGTGAAAAAATTTTTGTAGATATATTAAACAACGAATACAACGTGAAGATTTATGATTATGACCAATTCCGATATGATCCAGATGTACTTTAAACCTGACCCAAATGTACTTTAATTAAAATAATTACTTAAAAGTACCTGCTAATATGGTTTGAGATTTATCTTTTATAACGTAAACAATTTCGATAGTGTCACATTGCCCTAAATATTCGATGTTTTCTTTAGATATGTATGTAAGTTTATATATACCGTCACCGTCTTTTACAAGATCACCAATGATTAACTTTTTATTATCCTTTGTATTTTTCAATACTGCGATATATTTGTCATTGGCTTCTTCTGTAATTTTTTCACCAAAAACATTTCCTCCCAATATAAACAAGTTACAATTGATTTCTAAACGATAAATCATTTCATTATTTCTAGACATTATATATCTTTGAGCTTGGCCAAATAATAAATTTTCGTTTGTTGGAGACAACAATGGAATATTTTGATAATTCGAAGCCGTTTTGAATGTAACTTCATTGGTAAAACTTTCAATACCATTGGTAAAATTTTCAATAGCGTTACATCTACAACGATTACCAGTACAGTTACACATACCCATACCACCATATTTCATAGGTCGCATTTGCATTTTGTTTAATGTAACTGGGTCATAAACGATTGAATCAACAGGGTTAAATATAGAATTAAAACAACTTATTAGTAAACAGATCGCAATAATTGCAAAGGATATATTTAATATAATCCTGGTATTTATATAAGCACATTCTGTTAAACAACTTGTGTTTGTTAATTGAGTTGCAATTGTTCCGCTAGCACTTGATACTGACATCCTATATGTATATTATATATTATATAAAAAAGAAATTTTTTATATTATAATTAAATTAAAAATCGTCACAATCAAATGATATTTGACGTTGATATTTATCAGATTAGTTCCAACATATTAATTTGTAACCACGTTTTCGAAAAGTTGACTTTTCATTAAAACTAGTCATTTCTACAAAAGTGATTTTACTTTATTCTTCTGTAACAATTTAATGTTAAACAAATTCGTATTTGCAATCGTGTATGATTTCTTGATTTTTAATAACAAAGTTCGCTTGGTTTATTTTTAATTAAAATATTCATTTTAATATTTATATTATGGTTAATATAATTATTTTCAAATAGAATTTGGTTAATATAATTATTTTCAAATAGAATTTGGTTAATATAATTATTTTCAAATAGAATTTTGAACGAAAGTCGTTATTAAATCACAATTACTTAAAAATCATCAGAATCAAACGATATTTTGCGTTCTTCTTCTGTAGTTCCAATATTAGATCTTTGATAATTTGTAACCACGTTTTCGAAAAAGTTAACTTTTTCATTTAAACTGATCATTTCCATAAATGGGAATGGATTTTGTGTATTGTAAATTTTGTTATATCCAAGTAAAATGAGCCATCTATCTGCTACCATTTCGATATATTGACTCATTAAATTACAATTCATACCAATAAGTGATACAGGAAGACTTTCTGTAATGAATTCTTTTTCAATTTCAACGGCTTCTCGGAAAATACTGTGAACTGTTGTTTCATCCAAACGATTTTCCAACATCTTATACAATGATATGGCAAACTCTGCGTGTAAATTTTCATCACGCGAAATAAAACTGTTAGCTGTACTAAGTCCAGGCATAAGACCTCTACTTTTTAACCAATAAATAGCACAAAAACTTCCTGAAAAGAAAATCCCCTCGACACAAACAAATGCAAGTAACCGTTGTGCAAAACTAGGTCTTTCACGTGTTAAAAAACGTAGTGCTTCTACATCTTCGCCATCTAAAGGATATCTATTAAAAGGAACTTGGCCATACTCGTTTAAGTTTAATAAACGGTTATAACTTTGCATATATTCTTGTGGTATCATTTGTTGTAATGTAGCACCTTCTTGTATCCATCGAATAGCCCATTCTGCTTTTCTTTTAACAGCTGGAATAGTTTCAACTGCATTAAATAATCTTGATTTTTCTTCAGTATTAAGAACATATGTATCTATTAATAAAGAATATGTTTCTCCATGGATAGCTTCTATCATCATTTGAACCGAGTAAAATTGACGTGCTTCAGGAATTTGCACTTCATTGTAAAAATTGACAACTAAATTTTCGTTTACGATACCATCACTTGCAGCAAAAAAAGCCAAAATATTTTTAATAAAATGTCTTTCGTTTTCATTTAATTTAGAATTCCAATCAACCAAATCATCAGTTAATTTAATCTCTTCTGCTGTCCAAAAAGTTGAAAGGTGTTGTTTGTAAAACTTCCATAAATTAGTAAACTTTATAGGGAAAACTGTATAACGAGAATTATTGTTATCCTGAATGATTGATTCCATTGTTATTTCTTTATTTAGTATTTAAATTTATTTTTTTTTTATGACTATTTTTATAAACCTATTTTTATAAATAAAAAAATGTATTTTTTGTTTTTTTTATTTATTGATTAAGGATATAGATGGCATATCGCTTAAAAATCATAGGATACTATAAACATTCTAATTTCGGAGATGAACAATATAAAACTTCTATGACAAAGTTGTTTAGTGAATATTTACAGATAGATTACTCGATAGAATTTATTGACTGTGATTGTATTTACAAAGAAAATTTCTATAATGACGATATTATAATAGTCGGAGGTGGTGATATATTAAACCCTTATTTTATGGATAAAATAGAAAAAAAGTTTAGAAATCGTCAAAATATTATAATTGGTTTATCTGTAGGTTTACCATATGCATCAATACTCGTTCAAACTTCAAAACTAGAAATATTAGATTATATTTTTATAAGAACTGTTCAGGATCTAGACGTTTTTACAAAATATTTTCACAAGGACAGGATCTTTTATATCCCTGATGTATCATACTTATTAACACCAAATTATGTTTTTACAAAACAAATGATCGCAACAAAAAATACAAGTTTAGATGCCGATACAAGTTTAGATGCAATTGATTTGGTATATTCTAAATTTTTAAAACAACATTCCGTTTCGCCTCAATCAAAATCTCCTGAAAAATTTGTAAGTAAATATGAAAAGTCTTTATCTAATATAAAAAACGGGAGACGATTATTAGGTATATGTTTGTCAAGACATTTTTATAATAAAAATTATATTAATGAATACTCTAATGTAATAGATGGAATATCAAAATTTGTTATAGATATGATATCTAAAAATTATTCTATAGTATTTATACCATTCAATACAAATCCAATAAATGATAATGAAAATGATACTGTAATTGCCAAAGATGTTTTGGATAAACTTGATGAACATCACCATTTATTAAATATAGATGATGAATTAACTATAGATGATATGAATTATGTAATATCTCGTTTGGATATGTGTATACCTATGAGATTTCATTCTGTTTTATTTTGCATATATAATATGATACCATTTGTTTCGGTTTATTCCACTAGAAAGATTCATAATTTATTATTGGATACATATTGGGATTATAAATATACATTAAAAGTGAATGATCGTTTTGTTCCAATGGAGTTTGACAATAATTATTTAATTGAACAAGTTTTAAAATTGGAAAAGATGATTGACAATAGAAAAAATATTTATCACAAGTTATTACATATCAATAGTAATTTGTTTGGTAAAATGTTTTTTGATAACATTAGTAAACTAGTTGATATAATTACCAAAAGATCAAAAACAAAAACTAGAAAACTAGGTGATTCTACAAATGTGTCAAATATTATCGATAGGACTTGTGAAATGGTTAAAGAATATTCTTTTTCAAAAGGATATAGTGATTTTAGAACGATAAATGACACTGGTATAAAAAAGATTATTTCAAGTATAGTTTCTTATAATTTAATAGGTGTTCAAGATTCAGAATATAATTATGGTATTCAAGAAAAAATGTTTGATACGAAATCGTCAAAAGAATACGACTACAATAAAGAATGGAGATGGATAATTAATGACTACATAACTCAATGTACCGCGGTTAAGCGAAAAGTTGTAAATAACCCAACTGGTTTGTTTAATATGGATTATATAGATCAGGTTGATTATTCTGGTGTGCATCGTTCAGGTTGGCAATATGTATATAATCATTTGCAATGTTTGCATAATTCAAATAGTGAATTATTATTAGATTTATATGTAGATAGAACGTTTCATTGGAATCGAGAAATTAATTCTATATTAAACATAATTCCATATAGGAAAAATTGGATTGGTTTTATTCATCATACATTTGATACATCCTTCAGTAGTTATAATTGTAATACTTTGTTAGATTGTGAAGAATTTTTACAGTCATTATATACATGTAAAGGGTTGTTTGTTTTGTCTAGATATTTACAAACTCAATTAACAAAACGTTTACTAGAATTAGGTTTTGATGTAAAAGTTTTTACATTAGTTCATCCTACTGAAACAAACGTAAAACAATTTTCATATAAAAATTTTTTCAATAATGAAAATAAACGTCTTGTTCACATAGGTGGGTGGTTGAGAAATATATATTCATTTTATAACTTGAATATTCCAGAAAAAATTTTGTGCAAATATGGTTTTTTTTTAGGAAATAAAACGAAAATATTATATAAAACAAAAAGTGGTAAAATTACTAAAACTGCTTTAATTGGGAAAAATATGAATAATTATTATCCACAACAACATTTTTTAGAAAATATATATTCAGTTTTAAAAGAAAATGAAAAAAGACTAAGCCAAAATACAAACGCGAATACGTGTCAAAATATAAGTCAAAATACGTGTCAAAATATAAGTCAAAATATGTGTCAAAATACAAATGAGAATAATATAGAATTGTGTAATAATTGGAGCAAACATTTTTATGATGATATATGTAATAAGATAAAGAGTGTAGATTATATAGAGTATTTGGATAACGATAGTTATGATGTTTTAATGACTGAGAATATAATTTTTATAAATTTAGTTGATGCATCTGCTGTTAATACAGTTATAGAATGTATAGTAAGATCAACTCCTATTATAGTTAATAAACATCCTGCAGTAGTAGAATTGTTAGGTGAGAAATATCCATTGTATTTTAATAATGAGAGTACTCTGGATATAGAAATAAATAACTTATTATCAAATGATAAACTGATACGTAATGCTCATAATTATCTAAAAAGTATGGATAAGAATTTATTTTACATCAATACTTTTGTAAATGAGTTTCATAAAATTATAACAAAATTTTAAACTCTTAACGATGCGCGTTTAATTTTAAACTAGATAAATGTATAATATTTAATGTACATAATAAATATTTTTAAATAATAAATATTTATTTATATCATCACAAATTAATGATAAATTAATTTCTATGTAATTATTATAAAATGTCTTATAACGCAGATGCGCAAGTTTTTGAAACACAAATCGTTGTGACAAATACCACACAACCAGCTGGTGTAACAAGTGGATCTATCATTAACAAAGGTTCACTTAGTACATATGATACATATGTTACTGGTCATACAGTTATTAACAATGTTAAAATTACTCCTAATTTAAATGATATTGTATACGAACAACAGGCTACATTAAACAACAATCAAAATTCGTGGGCTGATATAACAGAATTCTACTTTGATGATTCAGTCTGTAATTCTTTTAAAGCATTAATTAACGTTACTGTTTCTGCAGGATCAGATAAATATGCTATTTGGGAATTAAATGGTTTGTATAAACCAACCGGGTGGGTTATTACATCTAGTTTTAGTGGTGACCTGACTGGAGTTCAATTCAGTATAGCCAATAAAGAAGGTGGTATTGGTCAAATTCAATATCAAAATTCTAACACTACAGGTACCACTTACATTAGATATAGAGCCAAGACAACAGCACCTCCTGGAAGTACACCATTGGGTGTATCAAGTGGTGTTATTAATAATACATCTGGACCATTTATAACAAATAATTTAGTATATGCGTCCAATTCAAATACCTTAGCAACAACTGATCTTTCTTATGTATCAAATGTTTTGACAGTTGGAGGTAGTTCTCGTTTTGTTGCTGAAAAATCAAGTTCGTTTGTAAACTTTTCTAACGGAGGTGCACTTACATCTATGGGAGATGCATCCGTCGCTAAAAATTTAATAATAGGACAGAAAATTGGTGTAGCAAATACATCACCCGCATTTAGTTTAGATGTTGCTGGTGATATTAACTTTACTGGTACTTTTTATAAAAACGGTAATGTGTATAGCGGTTCTGAAATTTGGGCCACAAATTCAAGTAGTGTATTCTATACAGCTGGTAATGTTGGTTTAGGTACATCAACTCCAACACATCAATTAGATGTTGTTGGTGGTATTCGATCTAGTGCTGGTTTAACCACAACAACACTTGTTTCAACAAGTGTTACATCTGGAAGTGTATCGTCAACTAATTTAGTTGGAACAAATGCTACTATCGCATCTGGATTGTTTACTAATGCTAATGTAACAACAGGTACAGTTGGAACTTTGGTCAGTTCTAATGCTAACGTAACAACAGGTACAGTTGGAACTTTGGTCAGTTCTAATGCTAACGTAACAACAGGTACAGTTGGAACTTTGATAAGTACTAATGCTAATGTAACAACAGGTACAGTTGGAACTTTGGTAAGTTCTACAGGTACAGTTGGTACTTTGGTCAGTTCTAATGCTAATGTAACTACAGGTACAGTTGGAACTTTGGTCAGTTCTAATGCTAATGTAACTACAGGTACAGTTGGTACTTTGGTCAGTTCTAATGCTAACGTAACAACAGCTACAATTGGATCATTTGTAGCAGGATCTGGTACTATAGGTGGTCATTTAGTACCATCTACGAATATTGTACATGATTTGGGTTCTTCTAGTTTGAGATGGAGAGATTTATACTTGTCTGGTAATACAATCCATTTGGGTGAAAAACAATTAAGTTTAACAGGTGATGTTTTCCAAATGGAAAAAATATCTATAACAAGTAGTATTGATGCATCATCTATTACATCAGCTTCATTATTAGTTAGTGGTGGTGCTGGTATTAGTGGTAAGTTACGTGTGGGAGGAACATCTCATCTTACTAGTATTGAAGCCACATCTTCAACTATTACGAATATGATAAGTTCTACTGCTAGCGTAACAACTGGTACAGTTGGAACTTTGGTAAGTTCTAATGCAAATGTAAGTACAGGTACAGTTGGAACTTTATTGAATACAAATGCAGTCTCAACAAACATAAGTTCTGGTACATTGAACTTGAGTACTGGATTAACAAGTGCAAGTGCTCAGATTACAAATGTAGTAAGTACAACAATTAGCGCAGGTACATTAGTAGGTACAACCTTTACAGGTGCTAATATGAGTTTGTCTGGTGATTTAGTTATCGGTGGAACTTTGACAACTGTGAATATCACTACAACAAATGTAGTTGATACACATATTACATCTGGTAATATTAATGTTACATCATTAGCAACAATCCTTAATGCTAACGTAACAACTTTAACAACTGGTACTGCAAGAATTACAACAAGTTTAATGGCTTTAGGCAATTCAAACACGCTTGGTAATATATACACTACTAACAACGGATCAGTCGGTATTGGTACGACAAGTCCAGTTGCTCGTATGAATGTTATAGGTACTGCATCTGGTACAAATGGAACAGTATTAATTTCTGGAGGAGATGAATGGGGTCATGGTTTACACGTTGCGTCTGATGATTCATTTAAAAGACTAGGATTTAATAATAATGGAACAATAGGTAATATATTTGCATTTAACTACGCTACATTGACTTCACAAAATTTAATCTTACAATATCCAGGTGGAAATGTGGGTATTTGTACTACTAGTCCATTACATACACTTGATGTGAATGGTGGTTTACGTTCATCTAATTTTACTACAAGTAATGCTTTAATCACCACTTTAACAGCTGGATCTCTTAGAACATCAGATATTGCTCTTAGTGGTAATTTAGTAGCAACTGGTGATATTACTGCTTTTGGAAATATTTCTGATCGTCGTTTCAAGGAAAACATACAAGACATTACAGCCGATGTTGCTTTAGGTAAAGTAAAAAGTCTTCGTCCTGTGACATTTACCTGGAAATCAAATATTGCAAACACATCGAAAATAGGAACTGATGATGCTGGTTTTATAGCACAAGAAGTAGAAGAAGTAGTTGAATATGCTGTAGGTGAATTTTCAGATCTTGAATCAGGTGAAGTATACAAGAAGATCAATCACGAAAGAATTATTCCTTATTTGGTAGGTGCTATACAAAAATTAGAAGCTAAAATTACTGAATTAGAAGGTAAATTGTAAATTAACAGAAAAACTATAAAATTAGTGTAATTAATAAACAATTACCATTTTATTAAAAAATAAATAAAATGGGTATTTATTGGGTTTTTTATCTTTGATAAAAAAAAATAATATTGTATTATAATTAAGTAGTAAAAATATGTCATCTAAAAAGGTAATTGATATAGCAAATTCTTTAGAATTTATTAGGGATTATAATTTGAATGGCATTACTGGTAGTAATTCTAGACTTAGCACTAGTGAAAATGGTGAATTATTTCTTTATTACAATAACAGTTCTTCTAATTCATCATCTGGTACAGTTGTATTGTATAACGGTGGTTTAAGTATCAATAATACATCACATGCAACAAGTGTAACTTCAGGTGGTTCTATGACAATTAGAGGTGGAGCAGCTATAGGTGGTGATTTATATATAGGATCTAATATATATGTTTCATCAAATATAAGTACCAACAATGTGATAGCTTCAGGTTTAACAGTTGGTAATATTAATTTTACAGGAAATTTATATCAAAATGGTGTTTTATATTCTGAATCTAATTCTGGTAATTGGAGTACTGACTCTATTAATATATTTTATACACGAGGTAATGTTGGTATAATAACCACGTCACCTAATAGTACATTGGATGTATTAGGTAATTTCAATGTTTCTGGAAGTACAAGTATGTCATCTATTTCTGCTATAAAAAGTGGAAATGTATTAGCGATACAAAATTTTACTACAGCTGGAAATTCATCGATTCAATTTATGGATAATACTAGTAGTAATCGGTTATATATTGGTTACGCGAATAATAGTAGTTCTTTAACAAATTTTGCAGGATCTGCATATGTATTAAGTGAAAATGCTACATCTATTAAAATTGCAGCTGGAAATAAAACATTACAACCAATTATTATTAATGCCAATGATAATTCCATTTCAGTTACAACTACAACAGAATCAACTGATATATATTCTGGATCATTAAAAGTAGCTGGTGGTGTCAGTATCGAAAAAAATTTATATGTTGGTGGATTATCATATTTATCTAATTTAAATGTTACCAATGTGACATACGGGAGTTTATCTATATCAGATTTAAATTTGGGTATGTCAAATATCTTTTCTAATGTTTTCGTAGCTTCTAATAATGTGGGGTCAGCTACGAATATTACTAATTTATTTTTTAGTAATTCCACTGTTAGATCATTTACTGTAACTTTGGCTGTAAGTGTAACAGCTACGACAAATCTTTATGAAACATTTATTCTTGAAGGAATTCAAAGATCTTCACAATGGGATATATATATAAACAGTTATGGTGATATAACTGGTGTTTTATTTAGTATTACTTCTTCTGGACAAATACAGTACACGTCACCCAACTTTTCAGGTTTCACAAATATGATTTTTAGTTATCAAGTTGTGCAAATAAATAAAACAGTTTCTGTAAATTATTCAGGATTGTCTACAAGTGGTACATTATTATCAGATTCTATACAAATATTAAGTACAGTTGATTCGAATTCTAGTACAAAAGGGTCTTTGTATATTGCAGGTGGTTGTACTATTGATAAAACATTATATTCAACAAATATATCGTCAGATTCTTTAATCACAACAACTGGTACAGTTGGAACTATAAGAATCACAACAAGTTTAATGGCTTTAGGAAATTCAAACACCATTGGTAATATATTTACAACTGGTGGAAATGTGGGTTTTGGTACATTATATCCAGCTGGACCATTGCACGTATCTGGTACTACAAATAGAACATCATCTACTATCGGAGGAATTTATATGGGTACAATGAATGACAATTATGCTTTTATTCAACTTAATTCTACTACAGGTACACGGATTGATTTTTCAAATGTAGGAAGTAATTATCGAGGTAGAATTGTTTACGATAATAGTTTAGATTGTCTTGATATTCATACAAATGGAACAATAAGTTCCCGTTTAAATAGTATTGGTAATTTAACTGTAGTAGGCGATTTGACAGTATTTGGAAATATATCTGATGCGAGATTAAAACACAATGTACATACATTAGATTTGGATGAATCAATAGACATCGTTAATCGTTTAAGACCAGTGACTTTTACTTGGAATGATGATATTTCAAATACGTGTAAAAAGAATACAGATGATGTTGGATTTATAGCACAAGAAGTAGAAGATGTTATTAAATATGCTGTAGATGAATTTCAAGATATACAAACCGAAAAAATGTATAAAAAACTTAAACACGAAAGAATTATCCCTTATTTGGTAGGTGCTATACAAAAATTAGAAACTGATAATAAAATAAATACTGGACAATTAAAACAATTACAAGAACAATTACAACAAACAACAGAACAATTACAGCAAACAAGAGAACAATTACAACAAACAACAGAACAATTACAACAAACAAGAGAACAATTACAACAAACAAGAGAACAATTTAGGATATCACTTTGAATTTAGGATACAACTTTTAATTTAACAATTTTTGAGTTTAAAAATAAAAAAACATTTTACATCAAAGGGTAAATAATAATGGAAAGAAAAGAAAAAATAAGAGTTCTATTTCGTGCTTGGTTTAATATACCTCATAGTTATAGTATGGTGAATTGTTTTCAGATTGTTCATTTGTACAAGAAATATAAAGATGTAATGGATATTTATATTCAGGAGATGCCTTATTTTCGTGAGGAATGGAATTCTGTAAAGAAATTAGTGTATAGTGAAGAATACAACGATATAATTCGTAATTTAAAACAATGGAATGGAGAAGAAGTTGATTTAGTTTATAGTATTACATATCCGTATGATATAACTACTGTTACGATTAATGATAAGGTTATTCCTAAATGTGTATTTTATACTTCAGAATTTGCTACATTGGAACCTCATTATTTTAATCCAGCTTTAAATTTCAAGACAGATCAAGATATAAAAGATTATGTTATGCGTAATGATAAATTATATATGACGTCACCGAGTATTTGGTCATCTTTAGGTATGGTAAAATATGGTTTGGAAGATAATAAAAACAGGGTGATTACACACGGTGTAGATACAAAAGTGTTTAAGTATGATGTGTCTCGAAGAAAACGAGTTAGGGAATTTTATAAAGTAAAAGACTCTGATATATTAATGATAAATATTGGTTCCATGACAAAAAATAAGGGTATGTTATATATTTTACAGATTCTTAATGTTTTAGTAAATAGAATTGGTAGAAAAAATTATAAATTACTTTTAAAGGGAACTGGTGATTTGTATCAATCAAAGGTATTTTTAGAATTGTATTTTGATGAATTAAGACAAGCAAATGCTATTTCTCTTGATGAGATGAACGTTTTGTTAACGGATCATATTATTTTTACGGACAAAACTTTATCATGTGTAAAAATGAATGATTTGTATAATGCTGCAGATTTATATTTGTCTCCTTATTTGGCGGAAGGTTTTAATTTGGCACCATTAGAGGCTTTATCTTCTGGATTACCAGTTATGATTTCTAAAACGGGTAGTACTCACGAGTATACTAGGGATATTTATAAGAATGGTGGTAATGAACATGTTATTTATATTGAATCTGAAGTTTTAACTTTTGAAAATGGATATAAACAGAATAATATTGATTTTAGTAAATTGTTAAACTTGATATTGGAGAATGAAGAAAAAATTTGTGATTTGAAGAATAAGAGGGATAATGGAGGAGTAAATTCGTATAATACGATGAAACAATATATTGAAAAGGATTACAGTTGGGATCACGTATCAGACTTATTATTTGATTATTTTAACTGGATTGTGAAAAATTAAACGTGATAAATAATTTCTTGTATAATTAATAAGAATGGATATAGTTATCTTATTATTATTAATTACGGGTATGGTATCTATTATAGTGTCTTGGTTAAAGTCAGATTTGAAGTGTCCACCTCCAAAAATTATATATAAATATATACCTAAACATACATTAGATGTACAATTTGGAGATGAAAATGTTCCTAGTGAAATATATAAAGATATGTTTACAAAAAGTAGTCCGTGGATTGGTGGATATGGATTAGGTAA
>ENA-OREM01001198-OREM01001198.1-marine-metagenome-genome-assembly--contig:-NODE-1198-length-13514-cov-3.825407_pt1 | contig 13514 bp, 12 predicted proteins | sample MGYA00248623_ERZ508561 | MGnify/ENA primary metagenome ERZ508561 (study PRJEB26227, sample SAMN06264494) | marine metagenome | isolation source: Columbia River Estuary | place: USA:Columbia River...
TCCAAAACGACGTTGTAAATCATTATACATTAAATTAATGCGATTGTGTAAAAAGTTATCATTTTGAAAATATACGTTATACTGCTGCGCTGCTGGTAGAATCTTTTTAGTAAAAAACTTGTTACCATTTCCGTACGCACCTTGATTGATATGTTCTTGCCCTGCTTCTTTACTCCACATTGAATTAATCATCAATCGATTAATATGAGATGCTAAGAATATAATTCTATCGTATGTTGTTTCATTGGTTATCGCAAGGTTGTACGACCATTCTAATCCCGATGTTGTCTTCGAAAAGTTATCAACTTTATACTTGTTGGCTAACAGTGCCGGCCACGAGTACGACACATGTTCTTCTACCCCATGAGATGATGAAAAAAACTGTTCATACTTTTTTATGTCACCAAAACTATCGCCGTATATTGCTAGTTTCATACCAGTCGACCGAATCCCCAATTACGCTCTTCGCACCACCAGCACACTTTGCAATGTCTTTCAAACTCAGATAAGTGCTCGCAACTACGAGTCAAAGGAAATATAGTTTCTAGTATATTGTGTTGCTTGTATAAATCAGCTAGATCTTTTTTATCAATATTAGTAAATGGGGTTATAAGTTTGCTTTCTTCGTTTACTACTGTTCGTTCTACTGTTGGATCTCTTTCATGAGATTCTGTTGTACGATCTTGAAACTCGCTTAGCACCTCATCTGGTGGATTTTTAGTAATGCCAGTGTACAGCCATTTAATTGTACCGTTTTCTATATACTCCGACGTTTGTTGAAACAATATTTCTGATGTTTGTGTATGACAATAAGAAATCATATGTGTGAAGTTTTGATTACCAGTTAGCTCTGAACATTTGCTAACTACATCAATAGCATGTTTGGAATTTACATTATTTTTTAAAGAACTAGCAAGTGTAAAAATATAGATCTTAGAGACATGATATTTCATTAAAAGATACAGCAACATAGCACTATCCGCACCGCCGCTAACTAAAACTCCCACTGGTCCTTGTTTTATCGGTATCATTATCGTTGTCTTTCCTTATAGTAAAAAGTCATCGGACGAGAAGGAGTGATAAAGTCTTCTTTAAGCATACTAAATTCACCAGTGTTTAACCAGTTTTGTATTTTATGATAAAGTATTCTATTGTTATCATCAGTTATATGCCCATGTCTTGTATCTATATATTTGTGCCCTTGTTCTTTATGGTCAACACCCCAATAATCGCACTCTAAGCATTGTATATCTAATAGACTAATATCACAATCATAGTTTAAATAGTTTTTTTCATTATTGGCATAATCTCGATACGTAGTTCTAAACGCAGGTATAACTAGTGTGTTAGGAAACGACTGAACATCGTTTACCATAAGCCGCGAATAATAAAAGTTTTGTGTGTTGTCGTATATATAAGTGTAATATCCTCTAAGCGTTTTGTATATCTTGTTCCAACCTACGTAGGTATTTTTATTATACCAATCTTTATAATTAGCATGCATCGGATGCGATTTATCCAATAGCGACGGCGTTATGCTTAGATAATCATCAATATTTTCGTCTTTAATTTTTATTTCTGACTTTGGGAGATTTAGTTTTCGTCTGTTATTTATTCCAGCTACAAAAATTATCTTATCATACTTGTGTTGATGTTCAGTAAACTTTTGATAGCTCCAATATAAACTAGTCCCTGACTTAGAAAATATTGTAGCATCGTGCTGGCATCGAAGACTTTTTGCCCACGAAAAGCTATCAGGTCTTAACGCAAAATGATCTTCTACATACGATCCAAAGCTATCGCCGAATATTGCTAGTTTCATATTACTTCTTTAATAGGCTGTTTTCAAATACAGTAGGCGTTACGTGATTAAGCAGTACCTTCTCGTAATTTTCTTTGTGTAAGCTTTTAGGTGCGCAAAGACCGCACCCACATGTATGCTTAGGGCATATAACTGTAGGCATTGTTTTTGCTTCCATATTTGCTTTAAGATCGTCGATAATCTTTTGACCTTCGCTAATCTTACCAATAGGCCCACGAGTGCCATCAAACTTTGCTTGACAAGTCTGGTGATGGAACACTTGGTCAGTTTGTTGCTCTAAGTGTAGGAAGAACCAGTTAACACTACAATGCCAGCCTTTAAACTCTCGCATGTCTACAAAGGTAGATGTACGGTCTTGACCTTGGCTGCTTAGACACATCTCACGCTGTCCGCAACATGGACGACCGATACTCATGCCAAGTTTTTTAGTTTCTGCTGTTTTATCTTTGCTAGCAGCACTTGTTTGATGATTTACTTCTTGTCTACTTGTTTTTTCGTCAATCTTCTTTTGAATATTACGCCAGTAGTTTTTCATGTAGTCAAGTTGTTCTTGCGAATACTTGTGCGCAAAGTCACTAGCGCTGTCAGGCTCTTCGCCAATTACACGAGGAGTATACTTAACACCTTCTTCGTGTAGTAGCTCACACAGTTCTTTACACTCGTTGAAATATTCGGGGTGTGCATGGAACATCACGTTTACGCTAATAGAACAATGTAACGGATCATCAGCACGACGACCTTTATTATGACGATGAATGTAAAGAATACGTTCGATAATATTCTTCTTTAGCTTTTTATCTGCTTCTGTATGAAAACTTACAGTAATATGATTCATGTTTTCAATAATAGCATCGGCCATCTTTTGACTGAACGCTCCGTTACTAGTAAGAGCAAAGCCAGCGTGCCACTTGTCTTTATAACGACGCTCGTATTCTTCTTTGAGATACTTAGCAAACGGTATAAAGTTTGGATTTACCGTAGGTTCGCCTCCTGTAAAGCTGATACTTGTATCTTTCTTAAGGTGACGGTGCTCCATATATGTGTCAATATATCCGAACAAAAAGTCTACACTGTTTTTAAGCTCGTCAAGAGTTGCGTGCTTTGAGAAGTTATCATGACGGTGAGCTGGACAGTAAGTACAGTCGTAATTACAGCGACGACCTAAGTCCCATGTAACTTGAAATATATTGCCTGTTAACAGGTCTACTGTATCAAAGCTCATTAAATATGTCCTTCATTTCAGGGAATACATCAGCAAAGTTTAAACCACGCTGCTTATCGCATAGATCTAAGAATTCTTTAGTCTCAGGCAGTCTAATACTCCAGTCTTCGCTTTCCATAAAGTTTAGCATACCCTCAAGACGCTTAATGCCATAGCTGGCATTACGCCATTCATCGTATGATACCTTACCTCGATGCCAGCTAGGAATAGACTTTTCCCAATTAGTTTCCCACCATGGATAGAATTCTTCGTATTTTTTACGACATTCTGCTTTGAACCATTCCGGCAGTACTTTTACGTTTAAGTGCGGTGGATGATACACAAAGTGATAGTTGATGCCACCTGCGCCGAATGGCCACATGTTAATTTTTGTAAAGCCTTGCTCTAACTTCCACTTAATAAAGTCAGGCAAGTAGTATACATTAAGCGCTTGTACAGCACAAGCAACAGTTACTTCAACATTGTCGCTTGTTTCTTTATCAAGGATATGGAATACTTCTTCGGTGCGCTTCCACTCGCTTGGGTAACGAATGTAGTCGTTCATCTCGTGAATACTATCTACAGAGTAGTGGAAACGAACCAGCTTAAACTCTTTCCATAGATCAAATAAGTCGTCACGCCATTCTACACCATTTGAGTTATAACGTAACTCAAGGTCTTTTGCTATGCCCTGACGTATAGCTTCTTCAAGAATCTCGTAATGTTCTTCAATAATAAGACTCTCGCCGCCGGCAAAATAGATCTGTTGCATATGCGGCATTTGCTCGTAGAACTGTTCCCAGAATACAGGGTTTTGCTTATGCCAGTTATAGCTACTACCGTTATAGCTGCCTTTGTCTTTCCATTGCATTGTAGTCTTAAGACTGGCATTTTCTACTTCTGGAAAGATAGCTTTGTAATCTTTGATCCAACCCGAGCTATCGTGCGGAGAACACATAACACAAGCCAACTGACACTTAGTACCAAAGCGTAGATCAATATATGCAAGCTGCGGTGGTACACTTCCGTCTTCGTGTGTGTCTGCTACAAGGCGCTCAACATCTACACGTTGGCTCCAATAGTGTGTTTCCCACTGTCGCTTACTGCGATGCCCTGCTGCCTCTTCTTTAAAACACTTAACACAGCTCGGTGGTACTTCGCCATTAAGCATCTGAGTACGAACGTTCTTCATGTACGTACTGTTCCATGCTGTTTCAAAGTCGCTAACGTTTAGATTGTTTGGCTTACCGTCTTCGGTCTTGAGAATACCTACTTGACCGCCGTGTACTTTATCATTAGTTGCGCCTACTGAGCTTGCGTTTGCTGTACAACATACACGCATACTACCGTCAGGGCGGGTAGACAAATGCACCCAAGGCAAGATACAAAAAGTCTCTGATGGTGCGTTAGTCATTTAGCTTTTCCTTTACAAATTTATCTCGTATCTTTTGTTTACAGACACTTTCACAACGTGGAATCTTCTCGGTTGATTCCCAACTATTCTTAATAGCTGTCCAAGTCTTACCGTTAATTGCTTGCTCAACAGTCACGTTGTCAATGTTAATATCATTCATATAATCATTTTCTTCGAGAATATCTTCAAACTTATCTTTAGGCTCAGTAGTAACAGCGTACTCGAGCATCTTGCTGTTTAAATGACAGCAGGGTATTACATTACCCATATGATTTACAAAGATACGTTTTTGATTTCCATACTTACAACTAATAGTATACGATACTTCTTCAGGTTCCGCAAGCTTTTTATGCTTTATTCCTGAAACATTTTTACGATGGCTAATAATAGTTTTGAAATCTTTAAAGCCTTCGTCCTTAGCCATTTGCTTTGCTATTTCAGTCTGATGCATATTATGCTCAAACTCAATGAACTGCCAAACTGATTGGCCGCCTGCTGCTATGAACGCTCTGAAGTTTTCTTGTACTTTTTTAAAGTTAGATCCTTCGCGGTATACTTCGCTTAATTCATCACTACCGTCGATGCCCCAAGTAACACGATGACTCTTAGGCATTGCTTTAGCTAAACGTTCCCACCATTGCGGTGTACGTATACTGCCGTTTGTAGCAACATTGATGTGACAGTCCCATTCAGCAAAGTGCTCTACTATTTCAAAGAACTGCGGGTGTGTTGTAGGTTCGTCTACACTGCCGCAAAAGTTAATGATTTTTATAGCAGGGAACTGCTCCCTGCGAAACTTGTCTTTAATTACATCTAAATCAATATACGTTTTGTTAAGTATCTTGTCTGCTTGCTTTGATACTACTCTAAAACAACCCTTACAGCTAATATTACAGAAGCTCGTAAGTTCTATATCAATCCATTCAATTGTGTCCATTGCCCACATAGTTAGTCCTTAATTGGTGTTTCTAAATATTCAACGATCGACGGGTGTACAAAGTCCCCGTAAAACTCGCCACGTGACAAGTCAAAAGCAGTAATTTCTTTTAACATATTTTTACGATGAGCATCGGTTATTGTTAAGGCAAGACTGTTTTTAACATATTCAATAATGTGTGTTACACTAACGTTCGGCATATTATAGTTATCTATTTTGTAAAGTACATCGAGTATTTCTAACTTTTGCTTTTTAGACAAGTTATGCACTGCTGTAAATTTATCGTCAGGCCACATTTTGTCAATATAAAACGACGTTTTGATTAGAGGCTTATTGTTACAAGTATCATTCCACCATTCAAACAAGTCGTGTAACATGTGTGCGTTATACACACTAAACACACAAGTAAGATCTAATGCTATTTCTTTACTGTAAGTTTTATCTTCAAAATGATCATGCCATTTAGTTATTAGATTGTTAACACTGTTTTTTAACACCTGCCACTTCATAGGATAACGAATGTATTCGTATGCTTTATCAGTTGCGTCTATACTTAAACTAACATGACAGTATTCAAACTCTAACATTTTACTTACAAGATCGTTTGTGAACTTAGTAGCGTTAGTATGAAATTCAAGTGTCATGTTTTTGTTTGCGCCGGTAGCCAACGCATGATCAACAAGTTCTTTAAATCCTTCAGTTAGCGTAGTTTCGCCGCCTGTTGCTTTTATTGAACGTAAATTATGTATATTATCTAATATGTCTTGCCATTGATGATTGCGATCAAATCCGTATACATCATTATGCCCTGTTTGGCTGGCATATATCTCGTGCATCGAGTTGTCTTCTTGCAGATTGTGGTCCCAGCCGTATACACCTGCGGTGTCAACATTGTTATCAACAAAGTACTTGTAGTCTTTACGTAGTTTGTTACTAAGCCCGGGGTGACACATACGACAGCGTAAATTACAGTTTTCTCCAAAGCCGAAGTCAATAACTTGTAGCTTAGGTTCATTATGATCAAATACTTCGTTAGTACTATATGAATAAGGAGGATTTGAAAACATGCGATAACTATTCCCGCCTGTGTCTTCAGTTTTCCAGCAAACATCGCAAGCTGTGTGACGTTCTCCGTTAATCATTGACTGACGAAGTTCGTTCATAATACCCGAATTAAATATTTCAGTAGCTGTTGGACTAGAATTATATAACTCGTCGTTTAAATTTAACGGATCGTTGTTATTCTCAGGACGTATAGCGTTACAGCACTGTGCTGCCGACGTAATGCCGCTATCTTTCCACCAGTTTTTTAGGGCTAACTGAGAGAAAGGAAAATAGCAAAATGTATTATCCTTTTCGGGCTTCATATACTTTCTTACCTTCGTCTAAAAATTCACAAATATCTGCGTGTAAGTAATCTCTATAACTTTGTTTTCTAGAACAGTCAAAAAAGAATACTTCTTCATAAAAACGTAGTGCTGATTGGGAACGATTATAATCTTGTTTTTTAGTTGATTTATATAATGCTATTGCCTGATCAATATCGTTTAGTATTACTAACTCATGCCTTTGATTTTTTTCTTTAACTTTTCTTAGTAATGCTATAATATCATGCCGCATACTTAGTGGTAACTGAGCTATATTTGTACCTTTACCAACCGGTATTACATCACTAATATTAATTGTTGTTAATTTATGATGTTTGTTGCTGCTATAAATTGTTTCAACTAACCAATCGTATAACTCTTCAATATAATGAGCGTTCAAAGAACTATATGCTATATTATTACCAAAGTTATAACTTTTCTCGTGTAATTGATCAATAAATAACTTGACACTTTCTTCTAATTTATCCCAAGACATCGGATGTCGAATGTACTCATAATTTTTTCCCACACTATCGATACTAAAAATAGGTTCCACTTGCTTAAATTCTTTTAGTCTGTTAATCATTGATTTAGAAAACTTAGTTGCGTTAGTATGAAAATGCAGTGTTATGTCTTTTGCTACATTTTCGCTAATTGCTTTATCTAATAGTTCTATATAAGCACGTTCAACAAACACCTCGCCGCCGGTTGCTCGAATCATTTTTAACTGGCTAATGTTATCTAGTACCCATTGCCATGCTGCGCTGTTACTTTCAAAGTATAGCGTATCAGTGTGACAAGTTTTTGATTTAGTTGACTCTGGTTGCTTGCCCTCAGCATGAAACCCAACAGTGGCATTCCCTGAAACAAATTTAAAATCAGACTCAAACGCATACTTTTGATCTATACGTAATTTATTACTAAGAGCAGGAGAGCACATACGACAGCGTAAGTTACAATTTTCACCTAGTCCAAAATCAATTGCTTGTAGTCTTGGATTAGTGTGATCAAAGTCTTCTGGATCTGGCTTGTAACTGTACAGCCGCGGGCTCCATGGATTTTCTTTGTTTACCTTTTCTTTCTTCCAGCAGTAATTACAAATAGGATTTTTTACACCGTTAATCATATCAGTACGTAACTGCTTCATAGCTTTACATTGGAAAACTTGCTCGGGCGTAATATCAGTACGTCTTGCTAACTTGTCTTTTAGTTCTAGTGTATCATTATCTCGACGAGCTATATTACAACACGGAGCAGCATTAACAATCCCGTGTCCTGCGTCCCAGTCTTTTAAAGCTAACTGAGAGAAAGGAAAATAGCAAAATGTATTATCCTTTTCGGGCTTCATTTATTTTTCTCTCAGCAGACTCGTTAGCCCAAGTACGTTCAGCACACCAAAAGCAGCGGCCGCACTCGTGTAGTTCAGTTTCTCCATGTACGTACTCAGTATAGTCAACAAACATTTTAGGATCCATCATAATGTCACCTTCGCAGCTACGAGTAATATTCATCAAGTCTTCCCAACCGTGAAGAATGTATTGTGCCATAACCCAATCTTTTTCAACAAACTTCAACGGATGAATGTGATACTTTCCATTTGTAGTCCACATCATAGGGTTACGATTTTGTGTATAATCAGGCTCCGATACTCTATCGTGCGGTGCTGAATCGTGATGAAAATTAGGATCCATCGGGTTTAGTGTTACGGTGTTATACACAGCATCAAGATCATACATTACTTGACAATACATGTTAAAGCTATCTACAGCAATCCTATCACCGCTTCTGCCGTTAATCAAATCTTTGCCTACACTTGCTTCTTCGATCTCAGGAGGGATATAGTTCTGTAGCCTGTCTCCAATAACATTCGGAAACATCGATTTAATCTTATTGTACACATCGAGACTAATAGGACCTGCCCACGGACGATTGTGCCATACTCTTACATGAGTAATAAAGTGTATTTTACAATCGTACCCGTTGTCTTGAATAATCTTTGCTAGTATACTAGTACCACACGCACTGTCAGCGCCGCCGCTAACGTTTACAGCAATGCTTTTCCACTCTGGATTGAATGGTATGATTAAACCGTTTACTTCGTGCTGCCATTCTGTTGGCACATTCCAGTGCTCGAATACTTTGTTTGCGTGTTCTAAATTAAACATATCTATCCTTAAAAGTAGTTTTTAACTTCTTGTGCTAAGTCCCAAATCTCTGGGTTGTGTTCTTCAAACTTCATACCTTGGTAGTTGTCAATCCATTCGATTGCTTTTTCAAAATCGTATAGTTTGTTTTCTACAGGGAAGTTTGTTGTGATCATACTGTTAATATCGTTGATCTGGAAGTCACTCATCCGCGGACTTGAAATCTGCCACTTGTCTCTATACTCTAATGGTATTTGCCCGTGGTGGAAAAAGTCTGGACTGTACAATTGATGATGACTGAAGTATAAGCCTAACTCATCTGTTAGGTCTATAATTTCTTGTATTTTGTTAATATTAAGTATACTCATAGTTGTGTGTATATTAACTTTAACGCTAGGGTTTTCTTTTGCTATTTGTGCCCATATTTTTAAGTTTTCGTAAATAATATTCCAATTAACACCCCAGCGAATACACGAAGCTAAGTCGCCAACGGCATCAATACTGATATCAATCATGGTCTTTTTCATGTTACACAAGTGGGCAAGCTGTTCCGGCTTAGGTATAATACTTCCGTTAGTATTAACCGCAAACTCAAGTTCACTAATATTAGTTTCAGTCGCTAACTTGTCAATAAGCCAAGGAAAGTTTTTACTGTAAAACGGTTCGCCGCCTACTACTCGTATACTACGCAAGTGCTGTAGATCTGTGTTGTCTATTACACGCTTCATGTCTTTTTGATGGTCATTTACGCTACCGTCAAACGAGTAATGGCGGCCACGCATACCACGTAGCTTTTCAATGAGCTCAGGATCAGCTGCGTTCCATTTGCTGCTTTGCTCAGGCTTACAGATTCTACACATCATATTACAAGTAAAGTCAAGGCCTACTTCGAGGTCTTCAATTACGCCCGTCTTATGCTCAGGATATATGTCATTACTATATTCACGCTTACTAGACATCCCGCCGTGTTCTGCTTTCCAACAGTTTTTACATCCGTTTAGTTTTTTACCTGCTGCAAGATCAGCACGAATTTGTTTCCAGTGATCTGATTCTAATAAGCCGTCAAGTGAATCTAAATCTTTTGTATAATCCCATTCATGATTTAATCGACTATCAACGTACTGGCAACAAGGCGTTACGTGCCCAGTTGCCGTTACAATAGCCAAATGGTTATGTGTATACGTACACTTTAGGCTCATTTCTTTTCCTCAAACTTTATTTCGTTATGATATGCTTTGTTATATCCACAAGTGAGAATACATCTTGCCATATGCTTATTATGCTCGGGGTCCCAGCTTTCTTCGAGAATCTTATCAAACCATTCGTGATTTAATATGTCTTCTAACGTGTGATGCTTTAGACTATTCCATCCAGTACTGTACTCTGCTAACTTTTCAACGATGTTTTCTTTGTTTTTGAATGCACTGTCGTGAAGGAAGCAACAAGGCCATACAGTTTGATCTGCTGCTATATATATTTCGCCCTCGTGTATATACTTACACTTAATAGAAGATACAATGCGCTGTGTTTCTTCTACTGTTTTATCATCGTTCTTAATAAACTCACTAAGCTTTTCTACATGCTTTTTCTTGGTATGTTCTTTACTGCCTGTAGTTGTAATAGTTTTTTCTTCTACTACAATCTTCTTGTTTTCTTTCTTTTTAATCTGTGCTACCCAATCGTGATAGCTGTTACGCATTCCTGTGCGAGTAGCAAAGTTTAAGCCAATGCGAGCGGCATGTTCTCTTGCTGCGTCTAGTTCGTATTCGTTGTGATCAAATACAATAAAAATCCAAGTACCAACGCCCCCGGCTTCTGTGTATGCTGCTATATTGCGCTCTAATACTTTCCATACAGTGTTAACACGATATATGTGATTTGTTTCTTCATGACCGTCTATACAAAAATTAACATCAAGCAGGCCTGTACGTTTGCTTATCTCGCCTAGTTGGCGCCACCAATCAGCACTTTGTATAGCACCATTAGTGCTAAGCTGACAGTAACCGCCGTTTGACGTTATGTAATCAGCAATACCAAGGCACTCTGGATTAAACGCAGGGTCGCCTAATACTCCGCATAGTTTAAACTTAGTGTCACGTATATGTTCACTGTTAGGAAACATCCTGCGCACATCTTGCGCAGTAAAACTGTTTATACTCAGTATATCAAGATTCTGTGTTCTAGCACAGCCCGGACAGGCTGCGTTACAATCGCTTGTGATTTCTAGCTCAACTTTTTTTAGATGTGAAATATTCATACTAAATATATTTATAGATATTACGAGCCAATGAAAAAAAAATCTCACTTAGAATTACACAACGACGTTGTAGCAAAGCACGGCAAATATTTTTGCGCTGCTCCTTTTAACAGTTTACACGAAGGCCCCGACGGGCTAGTAAGTACCTGCTGTAAAAGTAGAGAGCCAATAGGCTGGAGTAACGAACAATCATTTGAAGAGATGTACAATAGCGATCATGCTAAAAATGTCCGTGCTCAGTTTTTACGTGGTGAGAAGCCTAAACAGTGTTCGGGTTGCTGGGTACAAGAAGACGCAGGCAAACCTGCTAATAACCGTGTAACAAGCAATAGCCATGGCTACAACACTATTGACGAGTTAGTTGCTGCTACACATAGTGACGGTTATTTGCCTATGCATAAACCCGAATGGCTTGATTTACTATGGACTAATAAGTGTAACTTTGCTTGTATAGGGTGTAGTCCTGAAATTAGTAGTTCTATTAATAAGTCACACAAGCACTCATTTGCTATACTTAACGGAGCAGATCCAAAGCGTTACGGTGCTAACGTAAAAGATTGGAACAACAGTAACGCAAACAAGATCGACTATATCCTAAAGCATAGTGATACTATTACTAACATACATTTAAACGGCGGTGAACCGTTTATGCAGCAAGATATTTACGAGCTGTTAGACGAGCTGTTAAAGCGTGGCTTACACAAGAAGATAGAAATATGGAGCCACACAAACGGTAGCATTACTAAAAGCTACAAAGGTGCTGATATTGTAAACGACTATCTTGTACATTGGGGTAGCAAAGCTAAGATCATTATGAGTAGTGAAGGTTTCGGTGCTCGGGGTGAATACATACGCTTTGGATATAAAGATAACAAGTGGCTCGAAACATACAACAAGATCAAAGGCACAGATGTTAAGCTCAAAATACAAACCTGCTACAATGTATTCAACGCTCTTGTAATTGACGAGATCGGAGAATGGTTCTACAATAACTGCGGCGAGCAAGTAGACGGTAGCTTAGCACTATGGACTAACGATACAACTAGCGCTCGTATGCTGCATATTGATCCGTTGCTTGTAGAAACTGCTATTCACACGCTACAGCGCACACTTGATCAAAACAAGATGCCCGATAACTGGCGTAACAATATTCCTCAGCATATAGAATGGATGAAGAAGCAAGTAGAGATAGCAGACTGGCAGCGTAAGTCTTTGCGTGATGGCATAGTAGAACTTGACACATCACGCAAGACAAACTTTGCTAGTACGTTCCCGGAACTACAACAGTTTTACACTAAACTTTAAGCTTCCACTCTAACGATGCCGGCTTAGCCACCGGCATCATAACTTTAGTACGAGTTAATGTTTTAAGCATATGCGACGACTTCATTTCTTTTGTAGCAAACTTGTGAGTATTTCTTAATTCTAATTCTTTCTTCTTGGAATACTTTACTCGGTATCTAGGATCAAAGTAATACACAAGCTTCCAAAAGTTTTCAGTATACATCGAAGTATCGTTTAATTTTATAAAGTATTCGGAATTTGACTTTGGTTTTTTTGTAAATATAGTTTTATACTCGTATCCGTTAGCACCTAGTTCAACTCGGGTACGCTCAGGTAGATTAGGATTTACAATATTTAATCCATGCTCTAGAAAATACAAAGGCGGTGCTATTATGTTAAAGTCTTGTAATATGCCCTGCGCACGCTCCATCCAACCATCAATGTTATTTCTAGTTTTTATCATAGATTCGAGATAATGAATTTCTAGAGGATGGAAGTTGCCGGGTATGTCTCTAATAAACGCAGTAAAATTATTACTTGGATAAACTCGTTGTAATTCGTCATGCGAGAGAATCTCAAAGGTAAATTTTTTAAACTTATTTTTTGTTTGAAGTAATACCGGAACTGATGTCATCCCTAAGTATGTGCCGATACAAACACGTTTGCCACCAGGGTGAAAAAATTGATTTTCGTACAAGTTAAGAGGAACTTTAATTCCTTCTTGGTCAAAACTAGTTACTAAGTAGTAAAACGCACGAGTAAACCAATCAATCCATTCAGTATCGTCCCAGTGTTCTAACATACGATAATCAAGATTATAAAATTTAGAAGCAATTGTTGGCGTGCCTAATCCCTTGATATCTGCGTTAAACAGCTTTACTAATTTGCGAACAGGAAAATCTTTAATATAATAAAATTTGTATGTATTAAATAGTTCACGAACACCAGGGCCCATTCTGTCCATGTGTGCTGCGTCGTCTTGCTCAAGATCAACTTGATTAAAGTCCATTATGTTCTCCAAAGGTTAACACTGTCTATACCGTATTTATCTCCATCAACGTCACAGCCAGTACAAGCAGAGTATTTGC
>ENA-OREM01001199-OREM01001199.1-marine-metagenome-genome-assembly--contig:-NODE-1199-length-13512-cov-5.260216_pt1 | contig 13512 bp, 14 predicted proteins | sample MGYA00248623_ERZ508561 | MGnify/ENA primary metagenome ERZ508561 (study PRJEB26227, sample SAMN06264494) | marine metagenome | isolation source: Columbia River Estuary | place: USA:Columbia River...
GATGGCTTCTGCGTCGATTTTGTCAAATGATACTGACTCCTCAGAGTTCAGCGTGCGACCTTCTGCTTGTGCAGAGGCTACGATAGCGTCCATCCGCTCGATAAGAGCAGCGCGCTGTTCGCGGAGTTGTTTAGAGTTCATGTCTCTTTTTTTTGATTTATTTCTGTTTTTCTAATCGCAAACGGTATGCCTCCAGTAGCACTTCGTTGCAGGGTACAGGATCGGCTGCGGCCTCCTCCTGCGGGGCAGCCTCTTCGCGAATTTCAGCGGGTGCTTCGTTCTTGAGTTGGCTCGTAGTTGATGGGTAGGCTGGATAAGTCACAGGGCTGACATCAAACAAACGCGCCACGCTGTGGATGTAGCGGTAGGTGATGCCGTTGCGGCTAATCCATTCGTCCTTCTTAATCGTGAAACCGAAGCTCGACTGAGTGACATCGCCACGGCGAAGCAGCTCGAGTAGGTCGTTTCCGTATGTGGTGTGGGGAGCATCGAACTCGTAGTAGAGTCCGCGTGCATCCTCTGCAATCTTTAGCGTGCCCGATGTGGTGCGTGCCAAGAGGTAGTTCGCGTCGTGGTTCCAGAGTGCCCGCACATCGTTTTCAAGCACATCGCGGAAGGCTCCAGGCTTGATGATCTCAATGAAGCCGCCGAGGTCTTCGCTCTCTTGATTGAAGACGGCAGCGTAGCCGCTGACCATTCTGTCCTCGAGCATCGTGCTGCCGAGTGCGCGGGTCTCAATGATGGGCTTGCCGTTGCGAGTCTCTGCGTCGTATTTCTCGAGCGTGGTGAAGCGGTGCACTACATTCAGCGCAGGGCTGCGCTCAACATAGGCGCTCTGGTCTTCATCGTATTCGTAGACGCGAATCTTTGCGACGGGGTCGTCTGGGGTGCCTGTAGCTACAAAGCCGCTGTCGGCTTCAAGCTCGCCGTCTGCATTGATCTCAAGGATGCGACCATAGGCGAAGCCGTTGGAGGTGTTCCATCGAACGAAGTCGCCAATCTGAAGCTCGGAGGGAAGGGCACGCACCTCTTGTGCGGCCTCTTCAATAGCGGGCTCGAATAGGATGGGGTCATAGTCGTGCTCGTCGAGCCACATTTCTGCGTCCTGTACGCTCCATTTCTCCTTGTCGAAGCGAATGGCTTGCAACTCGCTCACGCCGTCCTTGATGCCGTAGATGGCATCGATGCCGTCACCGAATGCGTCATTCTCACGAGCAAAGGAGTCGTACTTCGCGGGGTCTTCAAGACGCGCCGCGTGTTCGTTGGGGTATGGGCGTTCTTCTTCTGCGTTCATTTGTTCGATTGCTTTTTCTGCCCACTCTCGCATTTCATCGCCACCCCAAGCTGCATACATGATAGAGCCACATATCTGAGCGCCATCTGCATCTTGAAACTCGCCTTGGTCGTAAACTTTGGCCCGAGATAGGAAGCTGTAGGTGCGCTTAATGATTTCGTCGCTGATCTCTTGACGCTCTGAAAGTTGACGAGCGCGAAACCATCCAACGGAAGTACCGCAGTCTGTACCGAACTCTTCTTTGAAGTCCAGCGCTTTCTGAGCGTTATCGCTCGCTGCTTGAGGGTAGTCATTGCGCATCAGTCGGCATCTACTTGTCCATCATTGGGCTGCGTGCTTGCGTTGACCATGTTCAGAGGTTGCAGGTACACATCGCCGCCGTTGATGGGGTTGAGGTTCTCGAGGTCTCGGATGTCGTTAACTGAAAGCCATCCCCATTGGCGGGCGGTGGCGTAGGATTCGAAGCGGCTCTTGGTGTCGCCACGAAGTAGGCCGTCGAGGTTGAAGCGTGTGTAGAGTGTGCCTTTTTCATCTTCACGCAGGAGCTTGCGGTCAAGCTCAGCCTCCCAGCGCGATACGATTGGGCGAATGGTGTCTCGCACGAATGAAATACCCTGCTCCTCGATATTAGCACGAGTCGAGCTGGCATCCAAGTCGGCGAGCATGTGGGGAGGGACGCGGAAGATGCGAGCGATTTCGGTCACCTGTAGCTTGCGCGTCTCGATGAACTGCGCCTCGTTTGGTGGAATACCGACACGCTCGTAGCGCATACCCTCCTCGAGCACGGCAGTAGAGTGGGCCTTGTTTAGTCCCGAGTGGCTGCGTGCCCATGAATCCTTGAGGCGTTTCGCCGCATCGTCGGTCAAGCGACCAGGGTGCGTCAAAATGCCGCCAAGGTTTGCGCCGTTCCCGAAGAACTCTGCGCCAAATTGTTGAGCAGCCAAGCCGATGCCGATGGCTTCGCGTGCTGCACCGAGTACGCTGATCCCTGTGATGCCGTCAAGGGACAAGCCCAAGAAGTGCAGCATTTCGTAGTCTGCGTAGGTTTCCTTGTCGTTCACCACATAGAACTTCTCGCCGTTGTGGACTTTGACCTGCACCTTGCTCGGGTGAATGGGGTGCAAAGCAATGGGGCGAGCTGCAGCATCGCGCTGGATGTGGCAGTAGGCGTTGCCGTGCAATGTGATGCACGCCTGTAGGTACTCTTTCCAGACGAAGTCGGTCTGCGTTCCGTTGGGCTCCTTGATGAGCTTGGCGAGTGGGTGATCCGTGAGGCGAATGCGGCTCTGACCTTGGCGCTCGTAGACATCCAAAGGCAAGGAAGCAATCGTTTCTGAGATGATGCGAGTGGCTGCGAATACTGCAGAGAATGCCATCGCACTCTGCTCATTTACAGGCTCTCCCGTCTTGGACTTGAAGAATAAGTCGTACAGCCAAGAGGCTGGCTTTGCCAGACTTGTGCTTGGGTTCTCTGGGGATGCACGAAAGATTCGCTGCAGGAGGGTTGGCCGTTGCTCCATGCTAATAGTTTAGTCCTTAGCAAAAATACCAAAAAAGTGGAAGCCTTGACTAAAAAAAGATTTGACAAAGTTTGGTAATTGTTGAAATGTTTATATCTTTGAAGTGTTAACCAAAGACAAAAACTAAAAAACAAAACGCCATGAAAACTGTAAACACTAAGCAAGCAAACATCGACCTCGCAAAAAGCCAAATGCTCTACGCTATGAACCAAGCCGCAAAGGCTCTTGTTCGTGGAAACTTCGCAAAGTTTGAATATTGGAGCGATGCAGAGAAAGACGCGGAGGCAAGACTTCGCAGCTACTAAGAATGCAGCCCCGCTTCGGCGGGGTTTTTTATTTCCCCTTTTTCCTCAGCGCAATGCGCAAGTGCACAAGATAGCCTACGAGGTCGTCAATGGTGTCAATGGTGTCCTCTGAGATTCCCGCTTGGCGTATGCGCCCGAGCTTGTCGTCTAAGCGTGCACAGATGCCGCTCACGACATCGCCTCTGTGGAATGTGCTGATGGGATGCTGAAGCGAATCATTGTACTGGTCATTCTTTTCGATGAACAGGTCGCGAAGGCGCTGCAGTTCATTCTCGAGCAGTTCGTTGGTCTCTGAGTTGCGCCCGATGGGGCTCGTGGATGTTTGGAAGTAGTTCATTGCTTAGAGTATTAAAATATCACGCTCGCCGTAGATGGTATCTTCGTCGTCGTCTTCTGCGAGGTCAATCATGTACTGACCCATGGCCATGGCCAGAGCGACCATGCCGTCAATCTTGTCGGAGCTCTTGCTCTTGTCGAATTTCAAGTTCTCGGCGGGGTCTCTCTTTATCTGGATGTTGCTGCACATCCATCGAAGCAGTTCGTTGTAGCCGTGATCCAGACGAGCGCCTCGAATCAATATCTCGAGATTTTTGACGGGTGCGCTCATGGATGCGAAGCCTTGACCGAAGGCAAAGCACTCGAGGCCGTCGTCCACAAGGTCTGGAATCAAGGTACTCGAGTTCCAGCGGTCAAACGCTATGCCCTTGACATCGTAGTTCTCGCACATCTCAAGGATGTCCCTGCGCAGCACTCGGTAGTCTGTCGAGTTGCCATCTGTCACCGTGAGCAGTCCCTTCTTCACGAAAGCGTCGTAGTCGGCCCCTGTGCGACCGCGTCGGCGCTCTACTGCTGCCGAGGTGACCCATGCCTTGAGCAGCACCTTGAAGTCGTCGCCGTCTGGAATGATGAGCACGAAGGCGGTGATGTCTTCCGTGGCGGCAAGGTCAAGACCTCCCCAAGCGGGCAGGCCATAGTAGTCCTCTGGATCGAAGGCCGTGCAGCCACTCATGAAGTCCTCGTCGCTGACCCACTTTTCCTCGGAGCTTGTCCATTGGTTGAGGTGCAAGCGTCGGAAGGTGTTCTCGTAGGTGACGAGCTGCTTGGCCTTGTCGCTCTGTTGCTGTAGGTACTCGAGCTTGATGCTTGAGCCGATGCCAGGGTTCACCTTTGCCCATGTGCTTGGTGCGTGGATGTCGTCCTCTTCATCAATCTCATAAAGTACAGGCAGGAAGGTGCTGTCCTCAATGCTCCCCTCTCTGACCTTGCGTGCATAGTCATAGAGCTCGTAGCAGATGCTCTGCTTGTCATGGCCTGCCGTTGTGATGGCCAGAGTGATTGGTTGGCGGCGTGCGCCTGTTGCGGTGGTTAGAACATCCCAAAGCTCTCGGCTTGGTTGGCTGTGGACTTCATCGAATAGGATCGCCGCAGCATTAAATCCGTGTTTGGTGTTTGCGTCCGCGCTGATGGCTTGAATGAAGGACGAGTCGTTGTTCAGCACGATGCTGTTGCGGTAGACCTTGCACTTCTTCGATAGGAATGGCGAGTTCATCACCATCTGCTTCTGTATCTCGTGAATGATTCCCGCCTGTGCTCGGTCGGCTGCCGCAACGATTACCTCGGTTCCTGGCTCGTTATCTGCAAAGAGATGGTACAGACCCAGCGCAGCGATGAGGTTGCTCTTGCCGTTCTTCCGAGGTATTTGAATGTAGGCCGTGCGATATTGGCGCAGCCCATTCTCGTCGAAGGTTCCGTAGAGTGGGTTGATGATGTCGGTCTTCTGCCACTCGTCCAAGATGAAGGGCTTGCGAGCAAGCTCACCCTTGACATGGGTGCAGAAGGTCTCGATGAATTTGGTCACGCGTTCGCTGCTCATTTCAATAGGTCGTCAATGTCCTCCACCTCTTCGCTCTTACCAACTCGCGCTCGGCTGCTTGGTGTGAGTCCAAAGTGTTGGATGAGTTTGAAGACGCGATTCCACGCCTCCTGCATAATGGCGACCTCTGGGTTGGGTCGTCGGATGGTGCCCGTGGCGGTCTCGCTTTCGTAGGTAGGCCCGAGCTTCTTGATAATAGAGCGCGCGGCCTTGTAGTCTTCCCACGCCTCTGCCAACATCTCGAGGCTGATCTCGTCGAGGTCGCTGATGACACCGAGCTGCTCGAGCCTTCGAGCAAGACGGTCAAAGGTCTCGCGGCTGATGGCATCCAGATGGTCTGGAGTCTTAGGCTTCTGCGCGGGCAAGTCAAGCCCATGGCCGTCGCGGTCGTTTCGATATGTTCCCGCTGCGCGCTTGATGGCTTGCGGTTTCTTTGGTGGCCCTGGCATATTCTTTGAAATTTAGATGTTTAAACAAATACCCTCCCTATCTTGACAATGTGAAAGTGCGCCTCTGTTGCGTCGATGTACAGCAATCCTCTGGGAGGTTTAAACCCCCCCTACCCATGTAAGTCATTGATTCTCTGCGTTTTTCCTTTTCTCCTTGCCCTCGCGTGAGCTCTTCTTGTTGTGACAGCGCGCGCACATAGGCTGGAGGTTCTCAATATCTAAACGAGCGCCGCCGTCTGAGATGGGTCGGATGTGATCCACTACAGAGGCGGGCACTCCACATTCTCTGCAGAGTGGCTCGCCTTGTAGTACAAATTTCCGCAGGGTTCTCCATGGTCTGGAGTTGTAGAAGTCCGCGTCTGGGCCGTCGTTTCCTTTGAAGGTAGGCTTGCGCTTGGCAATCCACGGCTTGCGCTTGCCTCTTGGTAGATTAGGCATGGCTACAGGTGCATCTCGTTTTTCTTAACGATAGCCACCGCCCAATAAAGCCACCCAATGGTGACCGCTTTCTCGCAGATGGCGCTGTCGTAGCACACACTCACGAACGGAAGCAGGTGAATGCTCCCTATAAGTCTAAGCGTTTCTATTTGCATCTTTCATGTAGTTTATTCTCCATTCTTTGCATTCGTCATAACTATTGCTGCAAAACAATTCACAGCCGTTGTCAATTACTGCCCAATCCTCGTGGATGGTGAAGCGGATGCTCGGCGCACTAAGCCAATCCATCGCGCAGGCGTTCAATGTGGTCGCGGTACATTCTCGCGGCCACGGCAACTCTTTGAGGCATGAAGCGGTAGATGCTGCGAAGTCTTGCGTTTGCGATACGCATGAACTGCTCGCGGTCATCTATGCTGTGAGCCCCGTTTGCTTTTCTATCCATAGCAAATCAGTTTTATAGAGTCTCATTGTTGTCTCATCGATTCGCATGGCCTTGCCGCACATAGGGTGACGGTTTGCCTCGTGTAGTAGTTCAAGCAGCTCCAGCTTACGAATGGGAGCGCTCGTGTTGACATTCATGCAGAGCCACGCTTGCAGGATGTCTTGAATGATTAGCCTCTTGGGTCTGTCCATGTCTTGTACTTTGTTCGTCCGTTTACTTTGTACGCCTGTAGTATCTGCTTTTTGTTGGGCCGATCCACATAGTAGCTGCAATGTACCCAATCGGGAGCCGCATTGTTCGAGGCATCTGGCTCTTGACCGAATTCCCAGATAAGTTGACCGAAGTCGAGGTTGTCAACGATGAAGAAGAACAGGTCGCGGTTGCTGCCGCCGTAGATGTCGCAGTCCATGTCGATGGCTGCACCTCGGCAATGGTCAGAGGTAGCCGATGCGCCCTTGATGACTTTGTTGAGCTCTGGGGATCGGTAGAGGGAATTGACTGCCAGAGGTCTGCCGATGAAGGTGCGGCATGGCTCGAAGATAGCCTCGGCGAGTGCCGTCATGTTCTCCAGGTGCTCTGGTGTTGGTTGGTTGCTTATGCCGTGGCGCTTGGCTGTTTCTGAGCGCGTGGCCTCTGCGAGGGTTAGGTGCTTGCTAAGATTCATGTCTGTAGATTTGGAAGGTAGTTAGGTAGAAGAGGTCGTAGAGTTTGATGAATGTGAGGATGTCAGCACGCCCTTGGCGCGTGTATAGTTTAAGGTAGGCCTCGTCCTTCTTGACGAACTCCTTGGTGCAGTTCTCTGCGATGTAGGCGGCAAGCTCTTTACGCTCGACCATGACCATCTTATTGACCAGAGGAACATCAAAGCAGATGTGCGTCGCTTCGCCGTAGAGCCAACCCGTCTTGCCTAGGACATTCTTGAGCTCGACCCATATCTGCTCGACATCACTCGAGTGCTTGACATCGACGCTAATCTCGCCCTCATCGGTGACGACATAGAAGTCGATGTGCTTGAACATATCGTCCTCCCTTGAAGACTTAAAGCAAGGCCAAGACTGCAAGGCGCATAGGCTCTTGAAGCGGCTCTCTGAGATGTTTCCGAGGTCTCTGGATGTCATTTTCATTAGTTAACTATCGAAATCAATGTAAGTCTCTGGTTTTGTGGTAGTTGTTAACCACTTTAACATAGTTAACCACATTTCGCAAAATACTCTGAGTTTCTTATATATATATACTTCTAATAAGTTAGGGGTAAGTGGTTAACTGGTTAACTTTTGAGGGTTGTGCATTTGATTTTCAAGCAGTTAGGCCGTTAACCATATACTAATACTTTAAGTCCGAGTGGTTAACTTGGTTAACTACTTGGGGGGTGTTTCGGTTCCACATGATACTAAAAGGGTAAGTCATTGGTTCGGCTCGTGTCGTAGTTGATGTCCTGCGTCGCGCGTATCATTCGAAGGTTTCCACTCGAGACATACATCTCAATGTTCAGACCGAGCTGCTTGATGAGGGCTCTGATCTTGTTGCGTGCGAAGGGTCGGTTCCCTGTCTGACCACAGAACTCTTGGTACTTGCTGTAGAAGTCATTGAAGGGAAGCTCTTCGCTCTGACGCATACAAAGCTCCTCGTCGTGGAAAGATTGCAGCGAGTTGATGGCCCGACGGTACTCCTGGAGCTCTGCCGTATTCGAGGGCACATGGGTGAAGTTGCGCTGCTCAAGCAATCGCTTCGCTCCGACCATAGCCCAAGCAAAGATGTAGGGGATTTCTTTGCGCAGCTTGTCGGTGAGCGTCCAATCCTCACGCCCGACGAACGAGTTGTTCATGTTCAGAATGATGAGGCGACGGAAGACCCCGTTGCTCACATCGTCCGTCATCGGCAGCCCGTTAGTAGCGAACACGAACTTCGCAAAGCAGCGGAAGTCGTAGGGCTTCTGGTATTTCTCGTTGGCGGTCATCATCTCACCTGCGACTGCCTTCTTGAAGCCTGTCGTGCTGTTGGTGTCGCGGTAGGTGATCTCGGTGCACACATTGAGCCACGAGTCTGAGAGCTTCCCGAGGTTGCGTTGGTCGCTGAGCTCACTCCACTCTAATCGTGAGACCACAGGCATCATATCGCTAAGGATGTCCAGAATGACACTCTTACCATTCGCACCGTCGCCATAGAGGACAAGCGCCTTGTGGTAGTTTACATCCTTGAGGAAGCAGTACCCGAAGAACTCCTGTAGGCATTGCTTCTTCTGCTCGGCATCGTCATCACCCTCAAAGACATCGTCCAAGAACCGAAGCCACCGCACAGGGGGCATGGAGTTGTCGTACTTGAAGGGCATATATTGGTAGACATCACGGCCACCAAGTCCATCGATGAAGTCCTCGACATCTAAGTCGTAGACCCCATTAGTAAAGGCGATGACCTTGGGGTCGCTGTTAACCTCGCGCTCTAGTTCAATGCTTAGGCGCTCGGTGATGAGGTTGATGGCGCTCTGGCTTGCCTTCTTCTTGAGGCACTTCATGATGACCAGAGATAGCTCGCGGTGGCTGACTACACGATACAGGCCGTCTTCCTTGATGTAGAAGCGCCCATTGGTATAGAAGCCTTCGCCCTTGATGAACTCAAGCAGGAGGTAGTTGCCCGCATCCCATGGATCGGTGAGATTGTCGATGTGTGGAATCATTGTAGGGGTCTTTTCCAGATTTCGTAGCGGTCGCGGAACTCGTTGATGTACTCACCGAAGAACTCGTGCTCCTCGATGTACTCGACGCTTTCCTTGCTAATGATTTGATAGTAGAGCGGATGGCAGTCGGCCTTAGAGAACATCAGCAGCGCCTTGTAGAGCAGACGCTCGTAGTGCTTGCCGAGTTCAAGCTCGCGCTCGAGCTCAAAGATAGCATCTTCTATAGTGGTGAGAGGGTAGCCCTTAGCACGCTGATGCTCAGCGTAGGCTTTGATGTTGTTGAGTGGATTCATTTAAAAGAGTGTGGGGGTTGATAGTTCGCGCTTTGCTCGCTTGTTTGCCATGTCGACATACTTTGCCTCGATGTCGAAGCCGATGAACTCACGGCCCTCACGGGCAGCCATGGCGCACTCGGTGCCACTACCTGCGAACGGGACAAGGATGAGGTCGCCTTTGTTGGTTGTCATGTCGATGAGCAAGCGCGTGAGCTTCTCGGGTTTCTTTGTATCGTGGTCGTACTTGCCCGTGATGTGGCCCTCTTGACTGAAGAACAGCACATCCGTCCAGAGCTTGTCCATCTTAAAGACGCGGCGGCGGCTCTCGAACTCGTCAATGATTGGTTTGTATTCGGCGCGCATCTCTTCGTCCCATTTCTTGAGGTCGTCGTAGCTCATCTGGAAGCGTCCCGTAGTTTGAAGCGCTGTCCATTTTTCCTTTGTAGGTATCATGAATTGAATCTTCTCACGCAATGAAAAGCCGAAGAAGTGCGTGCATGAGCTTCCGAATCTCTCACATGCCTGCTTGATGGTTATGCCAGAAGCCTCAAGCTCGTCGTCGAGGTATTTCTTTATGGGCTGAAAGAGGTCGTTCCTATCATGGACATATTGCAGCGGTGCCTTCTTCCATTCGTCTGTATCGCTTCCTTTATCATAGAACAACAGTCGCTCCGTCACGGGTGCGAATGTCCGCTGATTATCTGGGCTCATCTTTCGACCTTGACACTCACGCTTTTCCCAAACGAGCGAGTTCAAGATGTTGAGGTGTTTGTCCAAGATCACCTGCGCGTATGCTATCTTTTTAGCATCCCCCCACCAGAACAGCGAGCCGTTGTCAGCCAACAGCCGAGCACACTCAGCCGCCCACTTCTCCACATCTTGAAGGTAGGCATCGAATGACTCCCAGATGAAGTCGAACTCGCCCTTGACCTCAAAGTAGGGAGGGTCTGCGATGATGAGCTGCACGCTCTTGTCTGGGAGCGTATTGTCGAGCCAATTCATGTGGTGTACTTTGTTCCGTTTTACGCACAGTTTCTATAAGTAGCGGACGTAATAGTTCAAACGGAAGGTTATGAGCTTCACAGAGTTTGGCTGCTTGTGTGAGTAAATGATTTGTGAAATTATTTACCAATACTGCAGCTAAATGAACGATCTCTCTTTGTTCAGAAGAAAGGATTTTCGGTTTACTACCGATGGTTTGAGCAAGCTCCATTAGCAAGGTTACATCCTTTTCCTCAGTAGCTTCAATCCCAATGGGAATAGTTGAAAAGTCGACTAGTTGATTATTACTAAAACTTTGGAGGGGATAAAAAACACCTTTTCTTTTTTGTGGGATTACATTCATTTGAACACTACCAGCAGTATGAACCACGAGGGCGGTAGAAGGTAATTTTTGGGCTACCTCCGCTACAGAATCATCAGAAATAGCAAGGAGGTATATGTCAGCTTGATAAATTTTGGACAGGGAAGAGGTAATAGGAATTCCATCGGAGCTCCTTTCTGTAAGAGTACCTCTCTGGTACCATTGGATAAGGTTGATTTTGGGATGGTTAACAAAAGCAGCATACAACTGTTTACCTAATTTACCAGCGCCAAGTAATATAATTTTCATAGTCAAGTTGTAAAAATACTAAACCTTAATGAGGTTGGAGAACGGAAGGTTGATTTTCTACTTTTTTTAAGTCTAATTTCAATTCGAGTATCCTAAAAAATTGTAGGAACACAATTATATTTTAATCAAAAAAAGGCACTGTTTTTTTAGATCACAAACAGTATCTTTGTACTAATAATGAAGATGATTTTGATGAAAGACAAACTGTTTAAAATTCTTTTTTCCACCCGCCTTACTGCTCTGCTTTTTATTTTATATCCAACGGCTATGGCCTTTGGTACCTTTATTGAAAGCTGGTACAGCACTGATACTGCTAAAATATGGATTTATAACGCCTGGTGGTTTGAAATGTTAATGGTTTTTATGGCAATCAATTTTGCAGGAAACATATTTAAATACAGACTTTTAAGAAAAGAAAAATGGGCAGTATTAATGCTTCATCTTTCTTTTTTATTGATTCTCTTTGGAGCTTTTGTGACTCGATATATTGGTTATGAAGGAATGATGCCAATAAGAGAAGGGGCTTCAGAAAATCAGTTTTTATCTGAAAAAACATATCTCACTATTTTTGTGGATGGTGAAATGGAAGGGGAGCCCAGGAGGAAAAAATTGGAAAGTGACTTGCTTCTATCTGAACATGTTGACAATACATTCCGTTGGGAAAATGATTTCAATGGTCAAGCCTTTAGTATTTCCTACATTGACTTTTTAGAAAATGCAACAGAAGGTTTGGTTTTGGACGAAACTGGGGAACGCTATTTGAAAATTGTTGAAGCAGGAGATGGAAATCGTCATGATCACTACTTGAAAGAAGGGGATATTGCCAATATTCATAATATATTATTTACGCTAAACAGACCTCAAGAAGGCGCAATAAACATTACTTTAGACAAGGGGGTTTACACGATCAACTCTCCTTTTTCGGGTCAATTCATGCGAATGGCAGATCAATTTCAAGGGACGCTTGATGCAGAGGTAGATACCCCGCTTCAATTACGTTCTTTATATACCCTGCCCAATTTTCAATTTGTTATTCCAGAGCCTGCTCTTCGCGGGAAGTTTGACATTATAAAGTCTGAGGAGCCGAGTGAGTCTATTCAAAATGCGCTTCGCCTTGAAGTTGCCTCTGAAGGTGAAACAGAAATAATTACTTTATTGGGAGGAAAAGGTTCAATCAATGATCCTAAAAAAATAAGTGTGGGAGGATTGGATTTTTATTTACAATTTGGCTCTTTGTCATTTGAACTCCCATTTGCTATAAAGTTAAATGACTTTATTGCTGAAAAATATCCTGGAACAGAAAAAAGTTACGCATCATTTATGAGTAAAGTTACGGTTGAGGACCAAAGCTCATTTGATTATGACATCTACATGAATCATGTTTTAGACCATCAAGGATATCGTTTTTTTCAAGCTTCATTTAATCCGGATGAAAAAGGGACTATTCTATCCGTAAATCATGACCGATGGGGAACATGGATTACCTATGCAGGATATATGCTGTTGTATTTGAGTATGATAGGGATTTTCTTTATTGGAAAAACACGTTTTAAAGATTTGTCAAATTCTTTGGAGAAAATAAATCTTAAAAAGAAAGTCCTTACAATAGGTCTCATTTTAATCGGTTTGTCAGGACTTTCTGTACATGCACAAGAGCATGCTCACGACCAAAAAAGTGCCATTGATTTTGATTCTATTATCCAGGCAGATGCATTTTCTATTGATCACGCAGAGAAATTTGGACAACTCATTATTCAAGATGCTGGAGGACGAATGAAACCCGCCAACACCTTTTCATCGGAATTACTCAGAAAGGTTAGTAAAAGTGACACTTACAATGGATTAAATTCTGATCAAGTGTTGTTGTCTATTATGAATAACCCAGCGGTATGGTATAATGTGCCAATGATATTTTTAAAACGTGGAAATGATAGTTTGCGAAAACTTACAGGCCAGGGGATAAAGGAAAAATATGCACCCTTGCTTTCTTTTTTTGATAGTCAGGGGAATTACAAGCTTGCACCACAATTGGAAGCAGCTTATCGTGCTTCTGTTCCCAATCAGTTTCAAAAAGATTTTATAGAATTAGACCGAAGAGTAAATTTACTGTATTCTGCTTTGGAAGGAAAAATCATGCGAATATTTCCCTTACCTAATGATGAGAATAACAAATGGGTATCCTTTCCAGAACTTAATGAAGCCAATTTTACAGGGAAAGACTCTCTGTATGTTCGAAATATTTTACCTCTTTATTTTCAATCCTTACGATTGGCACAACAAGATAAGGACTACGATCAAGCAAACGACTTATTGGAAAGTATTTACGGATTTCAAAAGAAATTTGGAAGTGAGGTCTTGCCTTCTGAAGATCGAGTAAAAGCTGAAATTACTTATAACAAGTACGATATATTCAAAAAACTGTACAGCTGGTATATCTATGCAGGAACTTTATTTTTTATCGTTTTACTAATACAGATTTTTAAATCCAACAAAGTTATCTCTGTTTTGGTAGGCGGTTTTAAAGCGATAATGGTTTTGCTTTTTGTATTGCATACAGGAGGTTTAATAGCCCGTTGGTATATTTCAGGCCATGCTCCTTGGAGTGATGCCTATGAATCTATGATTTATGT
>ENA-OREM01001206-OREM01001206.1-marine-metagenome-genome-assembly--contig:-NODE-1206-length-13489-cov-2.853191_pt1 | contig 13489 bp, 14 predicted proteins | sample MGYA00248623_ERZ508561 | MGnify/ENA primary metagenome ERZ508561 (study PRJEB26227, sample SAMN06264494) | marine metagenome | isolation source: Columbia River Estuary | place: USA:Columbia River...
TTCTGCAATTATCAACCGTAGCGCACATCCAGTGTCGTTTTTCACAAACGCAGAAGAACGTATGCGTATTGACGCATTAGGAAACGTAGGTATAGGTACTGATAGTCCTGATGCACTGCTTCACGTTAATGGCGGTGATGTAAAAATATCTAGCGATTTAGATACATCTAATGGAGACGGAAAACCTGCTATATTGTTTGCTGAAACTATTGGTGACGAAGTTAATGCGGCTATTGTTTATAATGGTGACGGAGTAGACGGAGGCAATAACTACATAGGTATTGGTTGTTTTGATCACGGTCTTGCAACAGAAGATACTTTAGCGGAACAAAAACTTGCAACCACCTTCAATGTTAGAAGAGATGGAAGAGTAGGTATAGGTACTACTAGCCCTAGTGTAAAACTTCATATTGATAACGGAGCAACATCGAATCTTATTACACAGGTGTTTGGTGGCAGCTCTATTTATTCTGGTGTAGGAGTTGATGGCACTGGTGCTATATTAACAGCGGGAAGCTCAGGTAGTGCAAACGCATCAATGATATTCCGTACTGCATCTAATGGTACTGAAACAGAACGTATGCGTATCGACTCATCAGGCGACTTAATGGTGGGTACTACTGACGAAAATGCTTTAAATGGCGGCTTTAGCGTTAAAACTGGCACAGTGCCTTATATAAACGTAGGTCATGCTTCTTCTGTTGCTAGTGGTAATTATTATGCTGCATTTAGACACGGGACTAATACGATAGGAACAATTGCACAAAATGGTACAACAAGTGTTTTATATAACACCTCATCCGATGAACGCCTTAAGGAAAACATCACAGACTCTGTTGATGCAGGTAGCAAGGTTGATGCTATACAGATTAGACAGTACGACTGGAAAGCTGACGGTTCTCACCAAGACTATGGTGTTATTGCACAAGAGTTAGTAACTGTTGCACCTGAAGCAGTACATCAACCTGTAGATGAAGAAGACATGATGGGTGTTGACTACAGCAAGTTAGTACCTATGCTAATTAAAGAAGTACAATCGCTACGTAGTCGTGTAGCAGAACTGGAGAATGTATAATGAGTAACTGGTTTACAGATTTACTAGGTGCGGGCGCAGGTTATTACAACCAAGATAAAGCGGCACAAGAGGCACTTGCGTTAGGACAAGAAAGCGCAGAGAAGCTATATGGTCTCGGTGAAGACGTAGCGGGCAGGGCTGAGTTTAAACCCTTTACTGTTACTACAGGGTTAGGTTCAGCTACTACGGATGCTCAAGGTGGTTATTCTTTACAGATGTCCCCTGAGCAACAAGCCCTTCAGAACCAACTAATGTCTGGCGCACAGTCTTTGTTTAGTCAGGCAGGTGTAGACCCTAGTATAGCACAGGGTAAACTGTATGAGCAAATTAGAGCCACTCAGCGTCCTGAAGAACAACGTAACGCTTTAGCCTTAGAGGAACGTATGTTATCTCAGGGACGCTTAGGGTTAAGTTCTGATGCTTATGGCGGTGCTACTCCAGAAATGTTAGCACAACAGACTGCTGTACAGGAAGCTATGGGCAGGGCGAACTTAGGGGCTAGGACACAAGCTATGGCTGAACAGAAGCAGATGTTTGATACAGCCACGGGTATGATGAATCAAGGCTACAAGCCGCAGGAAGAAGCACTAGCGGCTCTTGGTTATGGTATAGAAGGTGGTAAACTTGCACTCACAGGGGCAGGAACAGGTGCTGAGTTGTTTGGTAAATTAGGTCAGTCTGGTATTGAAGCATTAATGCAAGGTGCTGAGTTAGCGCAAGGACTTGAGGCAGGTAAACGTCAAACACTTACTGAAGCATTGTTGGGTAGAGAACCTACGATACAAGAGCAAATCTTAGCGAATAAGTATGGTTTAGACTTAGGAGACATGGGTGGTATGCTTACTGATGGGGTTGATTGGTTAAAGGATTTGTTTGGTAACGATGATGACGCTGTCGCACGAGATTACGATTTTACATAATAGAGGGAAATACTAATGGCTAATAGAGATATAGCAGGATTATTAACAGGCATCCCTAGCGGTGGTATTGACCCTCGTACACAGATGTCAGGTAGAGATATGCTCGTACAGAGTGCCTTAGCAGGTCAACAACGCATGGCGGGTGGTTTACGTGGTATGATGGGTGGTGGACCAACAATACAGGAGCAGATTGTACAGGCGGCAGGTGAGCGTAAAGCAAGTCAAGAAGAGATGGTTAGAAACTTTGCTACTAAAACACCTGAAGAAAAGAAAAACATAATTAATGTTCTTAGGTCTCAAGGTGAAACTGCCCTTGCGGGTCAGCTTGCGAGTCAGATGTCTACATCAGTAACCCAAGCGCAAGCGCAAGAGCGTTTAGATATTCAGCGTTTAACAGCGGAGCAAGATAAGAAAAAATTAGGAAGAGGGGATTTAAAATACATTAGAGCCACGGAAGATTCTGCTGACAAAGCGGCAACTATTGTTCCTACTTTGTTAAACATGGCAAACGAATATTCTAAATTAAAACCTACTGGCGGTTGGTTTGGTACAGCTATGGAATCGTGGAAAGATTTTGTAGGTGGACAGGATGCCGTATCGAGAGTTAAAACAAAGTTTGACCAAGTTCAAAACTCTAACATTATTGCAAGTTTGCCCCCCGGTGTTGCATCGGATAAAGACATTGAAATGGCTAAATCTGGCTACATGAATAACTCATGGAGTGCAGAGCAAATTGAAGAGTTTCTTAGAGGTCAAGCCAAGCTATCAGCCTTTGTAGCAGAAAAGAAGAACGCTAAAGCTAAATGGGTGTCTGATAGAGGAGGAGATTCTTCAGGATTTAACGAACACTGGAGAGAGGTTATTTCGCAGGAAGGTTATAAAGAAATGGTGTCTCAGAAATATGGCTTGAGTGCTTACAGAATACCTGCTCCTGATGTTGACTTTAACCCCGATTTAGTGCCTACAGGAAATACCAGTGGTCAAGTTAACCCACTAGGGAGACGTAGATAATGACGGATAGAACTTTACCTTCAGGTCAAGTGATTCGTGGAGTTCCTGATAACTTTACGAACGCACAACTAAAAGAATATGCTATAACTAACGGTTTAGCTACAGAAGAAGACTATAACCGAGACATGAAAACTAACGCTGACTATTTTTCCTTAGTAGGTGAGATAGGCGGTAGTGTTGGCGGTGCTATTGCAGGTGCTAAGTATGGAGCATCTGTAGGTACTGCTGTGTCGCCTTTCTTCGGTACTCTTATCGGAGGAGCAGTAGGGGCGGCTACAGGTTACTTTGCAGGGGAAGTAATTGAGTCTTATTCAGAAGATAGAGACTTTGATGTAGAAAAGGAAACACAAAATGCTTTAAAAGCAGGTGCAACAGACGCGGCATTCGGTGGTGCTTTCGGTCTTTTAGGTAAAGGACTATCTAAGGTATACAAACCTATGAGAGCAATGTTTCAGCCTGTATATCTTAAAGGTGGTAATGAGTCAGAGGTAGCGGAGACAGTATTGGCTATCAGGAGAGGAGAGACCACCTTAGAGGAAGTAGCCGCAAGGGGTGATATTAACGCTGAGTTTGCTAGAAAGGTTGAGGAAGGTCTTGTTAAAAGAACGGAAGACCTTGAGAGAGCCGCTCGTTTACAAAGTAAACTTGCCGACAGCGGTACAGGTCTGTTCCCTTCACAGGCTGTTCCTGAGTATAAGGGCATGGGTCTAGCGCAAGACTATTCGTCATCTTCTTATCTACTAGGTAAGAACTATGATGAAACATTAAAGGGTCAGGACGATTACATTACCGCACAGTTTACTGAATTAGTCGGTAGAGCCACCACGGATAAGACTAGAGAAGAAACAGGCATTGCTTTAGCCAAGCTAGTACAAGATTCAGACAAAGCCTTACAAGCTGTTGTAGACCCTTTGTATAAGGCTATTGACAAAGAAGGTGCTGTATTCGTAGGGACTGGTAATGTTAAGAATGCAGTTAGGCGTGGCTATGATAAATTACGTGCTAAAACATCTTCTCAACAGTCTGTGATGAAAGCTGTAAACGCTATTCCCGCTAAGTTAACCCCTGCTGAGGTTGTCAAGCAGAAAAGGAAACTCACTCAACTATTGCCCAATGTTGCAGGAGACCCTATAGCGCGTAAGATGATTAATAGTGCGCTTAAGAACTTAGACGGAACATTGGCTCGGAATAAGAACCTTGTGCGTCCTGCTTCTACTATCGCTTTAGGTAAGGATGCTCTTAACTTATTAACAAACAAGTTTGGTGAGACAGGTATTTCAGGTGGTCATAAAGAGATTGCTCAAAAGTTAAACAGCTTACGAAAAGATATGTCATTTTCTGAAGCACATAAAGAGCTTTCAGAGTTAAAGGCTCGACAAAGAAATATGCAGAAATCTGTGGGTGAGAAAAGCACTCAGGCAGAAAAGTTAATTAACAAGGCTATCGGAGAGTTGGAAAACTCAATGGAAAGTGCCGCTAAAAACTTTAATCCTGAACTAAAGATAAAGTACGACAACCTTAAAAAGATGTACAAAGAAGGGGTTGACACTATACACGGCAAATGGATAACAAAGTCACTTAACAAAGACAACGTAGCTGACATCGGTCAATACTTAGTAAAGAGCGGTGAGAACATTGGCGTTAATGAAGTAAAAGCATTAATCGCTAAAGCTAAACAACTTAAAGTAGATAATGCGGGTAACAATATATTAGAAAGCATTGAGAAAGAGTTTTTAAACAACCTGTTCCCACAGAAAAATACTAAAGAAGGTACTGACTTTGTTCGTAGAATGAACACAGCTAAGTTCCGTGATACGTTCAACGCTATTGTTGGTAAAGAAAAAGGAGATAAGCTAGTAGAGTTAGGCAAGGAAATTAAACAACTGTCTGATGGTATTAAAGGCTCTGAGTCTGCTCTTTCTCTATCTGTACGTTCGGGAGAACTCAGTGGGATAAGGAATCCTACTCTTAGTGGTGGTTTAGGTTTTGTAGTATTAGGTTCTTTTGTAAAGAAAGCTATGAGTCCTGAAAAGATTCAATCTAAGATAAATCAACTTAAGATAATAAACGCAAAGTTACTTAAGGGAGAACCGATACCTAAAGGTCTGATAACAAGGTTCATGGAAAATATGGGTCAGACTGGAGCAGGAGCAGGTTTGGCTATTGGTGCTACAGTACCGCAGGAATAACAAAAGGGGGCATTGCGCCCCCTTAGTTTTACCTATGCTATTTCACACGCGCCTCCGACACACGCCAGTTCTTGCGAACCTGTAGTATTATCTTCCTTCTCGAAGTGTTCTAAGTCTTCCCACTTAATATCCACTGGCATAGCCGCTAGTAACTCCTCATACTTCTCAGCGGTTATGTCCTCATAAGGGGCTTGCTGATAAACATGGTCACTCACAGGCAACAAACTAATACCACTGACACTATCAAAGTTATCCCATATCCACTGTGCTATTTGCAGGAACTCACTATCTGTATAATAAACAGTGATACTTGGCTTATGTTCACACCAGTAATCTTGGTACTTCTTCCAGACCTTTAGCTGTTCCATCGCACCGACCTGTTTTACTGTAGTACTGCTGTCGGGTGACTTGATAGGGAAGCCAAAGACCAGTGAAGACTTACTCATTACGTCATCTTCTACAGGGAAACCTGCGGCTGTCATGTACTGAGCAAGCGGGTCTTTCTTGTCTGAACGTACTCTACGGATATAATGCTTAGAAAAACGGGGATGTATGCCACTAGCAGAGTCAACAAGCTGAGACACAGTACCGCTTGGCTTAACACAAGTAATAGCCGCAGACTGAGCAATGCCAAGTTTGTCAGCCCACTCTTTATTAGTTTTGATTGCAACATCTTTCATCTCCGTCAACCACTTATCTAGGTCAGGCGAATCTTTACCCAACAAGTAATGGTCACATATCCCAGTTAAACTTACACCTAATAGTGCTTCTTCTTCTGTGTTTCTCTTCCATACATTGCGTAGGTAGCGGAAGTCAGTCAAGGTAGCCTGTAGAGTTCCGATGATGGAAGCTACTTCAACTTTCTTTTTAAGACTAACAAGGTCATCGTCTGCACGTATAACGACCTCAGATAGGTTACAGAACTGATTACTGCGTAGGATAATCTCAGAGCAAGGGTTAGTCCCAAAGTCCTGCTCAGGGTCTCTACGTCCGTTCTTAGCGGCTATCTTCTGTGCCGCCACACGACTAAAGATACCACGTTCACCTGCCTTACTATCGTACATGGTGTGCATCTCAGTAAGGAATGACTCAAAGTCTGGCTTCTCTGTGTACGCTACGCTGTTGTTAGCCAGTCTACGTTGTCCTTCATCCATCCACCACTGACCAGACTTAGCCTTAGCCATACGTGGGTCTGATAGGTTTGACAAACTAATCAATGCTGACCTACGTACACCACCGACAACTACAATGTCTGCAATCTTACATACAACATCGTGGCACTCAATGCTCGTTAGCTTACGTCCTGATGCCTTCTGGAATATACCTACGCAGAAGTTAAACAAATCCTCAAGAGGCTCTGCGCCACTAGCACGACCACCAAAGGTCTTGAGTCTAGCACCTGATGGGCGTACCTTACTCATGTCCCACTTAGGTATCTTACCTGCGTACAGCATAGCGATTAACTCACGGAATGCACTAGCCCAACCAATCTTACTGTCTGCTACTACAATCGTACTGTCAGTCTGGTGGAATGACTCAGCGATGACTGGTAGCTTGGTAATGAAGTTACGTTCAACACTGAACCCTACGCCTGTACCACACATTAGTACGTACATAAGCTCATCAAAGCTACGTGGTGAGTCAATGTGTAGGTAGCTACAGTTAAACCCTGCTACATTGTCCTTGTCTAACGCTTCACCTGCTGTCATCATACAGCGCATACTGGGCATTACTTCTAGGTTGTATATAGCATTGTATAACTTCTTGCCTTCAGCCTTGCTTATCTGACCACGACCATCCCAGAAGTCTACGTAACGCTGTACTGTCTCTGCCCATGTCTCACGTCTACCTTCGACAGGTAGCCAACGTGCGTAACGGGACTTGTGTATAAACTGTTGGTATTGATTCATTTCTATTCTTCTCCTGTTTCTAGGCACGCAGAGCAAGGTGTTGTGTCTGTGTGTTCTGTTTCACTATAAGGGTCGAAACCTTCTAGCTCTGAGCCGTGACAAACCTCACAGCCTGTTATTAACTCCCCGTATTCATCTAAAAAACTCCAATCTGTAGGCATTATTTCTTATCCTCTTCCTTTTTGTCTTTAGGTTTCTGTTGTGTTTTGTTAAAGATTGCGTCCCAATTACTAGCAAACTTCTTGGAGTCTTCAGCGGGTCGTTGTGCCGACCCCTTGCCTCCGTGTGTTTGACCCTTCATTGTTTGTTCTCCTCTATCAGTCTATTCAAGTACCACTGAGCCTTCTCTAAGTCCTCTACTGCTTTACCCTTGCGTTCATAACGCCACAGGTACTTCATAGTATTGCCCTTGAGATAACCCTTGAATGCGTCTGGTGTCATAGACTCTTCGATGGCTTCAATACATTCTATCTTGCCGTAGTTATAGTGCTGAGGACTGTTGACCACATCTTCATTCTTGGTCACGAAGTCTTCATACTTCTTAATCAACGCAGGGTGCTTCTCTCGTAGTGCATCCCAGTCAGCAGGTGTTGCGTCATCAATGCTCATTGTTTAAACTCCTAAATAGCTTTCTTTTTCTCGTCTTATCGGCTTTCTTTCTCAATGCCTCAATCTCAGCTACAATATCAGCCATTCCTATTATCTCACCATAATGAGGTGAATCAGGATTGTTGTCGTACATATCTCGTTCTTTGATATCGTCATCAATGCTCATAATCATCCTCCGTAAATAAGTCTCTGTTCCTAATTAATCTATCCTCGAAAGCCTCTAGCAAGTCCTCAACTGAGATGTCTAATGCTTCGACAACCAGTACCGCATCGTAGTCCCTTGCTACTGCTTCCTTGAGTTCCTCCAATGTATGTGACATTATTCTTTCCCTTCAACGTATTTGACAAGTTCCTGTGCGGTACTTAGGGTGTAGTGTTTCATACCTTCCTTCTCACACCACTGACCCATTGTAATCTTACCGCCCTTCCGTACCTTCTTATGTTCATTCGATAGTAGGAATACTAATTCGTAACCATCTACTGATATTGTATCACGAATTGACTTATATTTCAAGGTGTCACCTACACGAAAGAAACCTTTTACTTCCACTACTGTCTTACTTGGTTCATGTACAAAGTCTGGCATATAAGTTCTGAACACTGTGTAGGGCATTCCGTATGGCTCGTAGTCAAACCCTTTACGTTTAACCTCCTTTGAAAACTCCTTCTCCAGTGCTGACCTAAACTTACCGCTAGTCTTTCTAGGCTTATATTTGCTCAAGGTTAATCTCCTGTACTCTAGGCTCGTTAACTACCTCACTTAGGAACTTCGGACCATACGAATAGGCAAAGGCTCTTAGTTCTGGATAGCAATGCTTCTTGTACTGACAGTAGGAACACTTGATGCCTAGCTTCTTGTTACCTGACTTACCATCTGGTACTGTCTCGGTACATAACTCAGTAGGCTCATCTCCCTTAACCATCTCCTTAACGTGCTTAATACGCTCCCTAATGTCTCCCTTGATGTGTTCGTGTATAGGGGCTTGGGTATCCTCTAGGTCGTACTTAAGTACCGCGAGATGTCCATTGGCTTTGTCCATAGCTAACCAACCGAACTCAGTCTCACCACAGGCATGGGCGTATGCTTTAATCTGGTCAACGTAACCAAAGGCATCGTCCATAGCCAGTGTACCATCCTTAAACTTCTTGAACCCAAAGGAACTGGCTGACTTAACGTCCACTACAAGCCCGTCAATCTTACAGTCCATGTGTCCCTTGATACCCTCTACTTCACATACACGTTGCTCGTCTGATACTTCGTGTCCTGCCATGCGTGTCATAAACAACAGCATCTCTTCAATCAAGTGACCATACATAAACTTAATGTAGGTAGCAGGTTTAATCTCTTCCTTCTCAGTACCATTAACAACATTCCATAAGACCCTATCGTCACGACCAATGTTTGACAGGCGCAATGTTCTTCTATCCGTTGTACGCTTACGTCCGAACTCGGTACGCATTAGAGTCTTCATGTTCTCACCGAACTTCTCAATCTCTGCTTCTACATCAACAGATTCTTCTGCCTCTTTTGTCTCCATCAATCGGTATATATCATCTACTAATGTGTGTATTGTTTTACTCATCTTCTATATCCTTGAATGCCTTAATGACATCGCTTGAGAATAACTTTTTAAGATTGACCAAGTGCATACGGCTTGCGTTATGGTCTCCCCCTGATACACTCCTGAACGTATCTAACTTATTAACAATCTTCTTCAGTACAGGTGTCTTGAATACTAGTGTACAATACTCATCATCACCGATGCAAAGGTTATGAAACCAGTAGTCTGACTCGGTAGCCTCAATGCCTGACGGCTTGCCCCAAGACTGGTACTCAATGCAGATGTTACCTGTCTTCTGCCATAAGTCCTTCTCTGACTTAACCTCAATCTTCTTGTCCTGTAGCATCTCAGCTACCTTATCCTCTCTGACTTCTCCGTACTGTAAGTCGAGGTCGAACTTCTTTCTATCTGCTTTGCAAGGTTTCATTGTGCATTCCTCTGACGTTTTTTAATGTTCCTAATCGTCTTCTTAGAGTTACATTTCTTACAGATATAATCACCTTTTTTAGAACTACTGACCGCCCAGTTGACACCCTTCTCTAGCTCAACGCCACAGTGGTTACAGTCCTTAGTGAGTTTCCGACCAGTTGTCTCCGACTTGGTACTCCCCTGCAAGAGGGCAATTAAGTTTGTAATAAATACCTGAGGCTTCGATGCAAGACACTGCAAGCCTTCCGAAAACTTCTGCCTCATCTGCTCTAACTTCTGTTTGAATTTCATCATGTATATTACCTATAAATTTGTAGTCAATTTTCCAAGCACTAGCGTATTCGTCTAGCAAACATAACGCCTTCTTCATAACGATAGCACCTGCCGATTGTAGCAGAGTGTTTAGTGCTGAGTGTTCTGAGCGTACAGCGACTCTGCGCCTGTCCAGTCCGTGAACATAACCTCTTCCAGATGCCACGCTAACTCTTTCTCGTAGGTCTTTAAGAGATGGCGTGTTTGATAGGAACTTCTCCTTAAGTCGCTTACCGTCTCTAGCAGTTCCTCCAACGATACTTCCGATTTTTGCATCCCCTGCTCCATAGAGGAACGCATAGATGAAAGTCTTTGCTTGACTTCGTGTGTCAACACCACTAGCAAGTTGGTTTGCTGTATGAATGTCTCCAGTGAGTATTTCATTTGTATATCCCTCATCGTTCATATAATGTGCAAGCATACGTAGCTCAAGCCCTGATGCATCCATACCGACAACCTTGTAGCCTTTGGGTACTGTCCAACAGGCTCTACAGTCCTTGCCATAGGGTGCGCTTGAACTTGGCACTTGTGCTACATTGGGACTAGAGTGTGTCATACGTCCCGTTACAGCACCATTAGCATTAACATAGCCATGCACTCGTCCATCATCTTCAACAGCATCTAGCCAACTCTGTACCTGTGCAATACGCTTCTGAACCATTAGGTATTCAGCAATCATATTAGCTTCGGGTATACCAGTGACCTTAGATAAGATAGCTTCGTCTACAATAACGTGTCCCTTCTCTGTAAACTTCTCTGGCTTCCAACCAAAGAACTGCAAGTATCTGCCTATCTGCTGACGTGAACCTAAGTTAAACGCAGGGTAATCAATACGGCTGAAAGGTGCTGTATAGTTCTCCCACTGGTCTCCTAGAAACTTAAGACCAACTACGGACATCGTGCCGTCCTTCTTGTACTTAGGTGTTATCTCCTTGACGAATGTAGGTAATGGTTTAAATGTTTCATGTACCTTATCTTCAAGGTCGTACTTCTTTTCCTTAAGTTGTGCAAGCAATATGAAAGCGTGTTCTTGGTCTAGTAACCAACCATTGTCTGTTTGCTTTGTAATAATGCTTTGTACTTGATGCTCAAGGCTAATGCTTTCGCTTCCGAAACCTGCCAGTACACTTCGTAACGCGTTGTACACTTTGACATTAACAAGCACATCTTGCTTACAGTAGTCCACCATATCCTGAGAAAATGTATCCCAATCATTATGTTCTCCTTTAGGGAAACCTAAACGCTGTCCCCAACTGTCCAATGAATGACCACCTTCCCGTGATGGGTCAGTGAGTCGTGACAATACTAATGTATCTGTAATCTTACAACTACTAAAGTCTGTACCTAACAATCGTTCAAGAACTGGTACGTCATAGCCAATGATGTTGTGACCAATGACCTCAGCATCTTTGATATAAGCATTGAAGTCCTGCAACGTATCACCTGAGAACTCAACTGTCTCTTGGTTTGATAGGTCACAAGCAACGATTACCCAAACCTTTGTAGGCTTTAGTCCGTTAGCTTCTATATCAAAAACAACCTGCTTCACTTAGAACTCCTGATTATCATCGTTAACTGGACAAGTTGTTTCAATCATACGCCCAGTATCTTTGTCGTAGTAGAGGTAGCAAGCCGCCCCTGTAAGTCCTGCGTATCGGTTCTTAAGTATCCGTACTGTAGTGGTGTTCCTTACCTGTGCATCTGGGTTCTGTTGGTCACGTTCTAAACCAATCACCATGTCCGATAGCTGTGCGATTGCCGCTGAACCTCGTAACTCAGCCAAGCTAATCTGTCCACCGTCTTCGTGTGCCTTACCTGATGGTCTACGTAGATGTGACACCAAGAATAAACCAACACCTGTCTCCTGCACTAACTGTCGTAGCTTAGTCATGATGCTGTCAATGGCTTTACGTTCGTCACCATTCTCTTGGTCTGACACAACAATACTTAAGTGGTCGAGAATAATCCATTTACAATCAAGACCTTTCGCCATATACCTAATGCGACTTAGTAAGTTATCCTCATTGGTAGAACCCCAGTGGTCAAACATATAGATACGTCCTGTACCTAACGTGTTGTCCCAGAATACCTTTTTGTCTTCCCTGCTAAACTCGCGGCTCAGATGTAGAGTCTGGTTTGCCTCGATGCTCATAATCCCTAGAGCAGTCTTAGGTATGTCTTCTTCCAATGCGAGTATGCCAATGTTGTCATCTGTTGCACCTAGTAAGTAGTGTTCCAACTCTCTGACAATCTGTGACTTACCCATACCAGAACCACTGGTAATCGTTACTAGTTCCTTCTCCCTGAAACCATAGGTCATCTCATTCAAGCAAGTCCACGGATACGGAATGGACTTAACGTCTTCCTGTGCTACGATGGACTCCCAAGTATCTAGTCCTGCGATGATACCGTCTGGTTGATACGTCTTAGCGTTCCACCATTCCCTGATGAACCCTTGCACGTTGCGTTCCTTCAGCATTTCACCCGCATCCTTGACGGGTAACTTTACGTTCTTCGCTTTGTTGGGTGTAAATAAATCTAACACCGCACGAGATGCTTCCTGACCCGCATTGTCATTGTCGAAACAGATGACTACGTTCTCGAATGATTCAAGCCACTCCAAGTTCTGCTTGATGTCCTTCACTGCGCCTGATGCTCCTGAGCGTATTGACACTACAGCCCACTTACCATCAAACATTTCCGATACCGCTAGGGCATCAGCTTCTCCCTCTACTACTGTTATGTATTTACCACCACCTTTAAACGCTTGCTGACCAAACAGACCTGCGTTATCAAACGTACCGCTTGCATAGAATGATTTACTGCTTACTATGCGTGACTTGTTCCCTGTCTGCGCGCCTGTGTCCTTGTCAAAGTATGGGTAGTGATGCTTGCTTATCTTACCCTCTGTGTCGTACTCAACTGTAACGCCAAACTTCTTGCACGTTGCCTCTGATATACGTCTATCGGGTATTGACGCTACTACTCCTGTCATCTCTAGTTTCCTGTTCGCTTTAGGTTTACTTTCCACAACCTCTCCGTTGCCTCTCTCGTAGTGGTCACAACCGCCTGTAAAACAGACGGCATGACCATCGGAGTACCTCGCGAGATTGTTCTTAGAGCCACACGATGGGCATGGCTCATGTTTAACAAAATGCGAGTCAGTCATTAGAAGTCACCACCTCCTTCGGTAGCCTCTGCGAGTTCTATTACCTTAATCGCTGACAAGTAGGTTGACGTTCCGTGTACTGGGTGAGGTTTACCTTCTGCGTATTTGACTCGAACCTTTGAGCCTCTAGTCAAGCGACCTACAAAGTCCTTACCATCTGCATCAAACATAGGGACTTCATACTTGGTGCTGAACTTACGCTGTGGAGTACCTTCATACTCGCGTAGTTTGACACCCTTGTTGGCTAGTGCGTCTGCGTCAGCAGGTTCTAGCGACAATACCAATGAGTATTTCCCAGTTGAT
>ENA-OREM01001207-OREM01001207.1-marine-metagenome-genome-assembly--contig:-NODE-1207-length-13482-cov-2.264081_pt1 | contig 13482 bp, 10 predicted proteins | sample MGYA00248623_ERZ508561 | MGnify/ENA primary metagenome ERZ508561 (study PRJEB26227, sample SAMN06264494) | marine metagenome | isolation source: Columbia River Estuary | place: USA:Columbia River...
CGTCATTTTGGGGGTGGGTATCGCGCGGGCGCGCGCGCCAGGTCGGTACTCTGCCATCAATGTCTGACGAGCCAAATGATGGTGAAAGCGCGCCTCGAGTGCGACGCAGCACCGCAACGTCAGCCTTTGGTGCTTCGAAACGCGAGGGCCATGATGCATCGGCTTTTTATGCTCGCTTTCGCACACCCGATATATCGGCAGATGACACATTGGCCGATCCGGCGCTGGTCGACCTCGTGCGAAATCAGATTTTCGTTGGCGATTCGCGCGATATGTCGCGAATCCCCGACAATTCGGTTGGGTTGGTGGTGACGTCACCTCCTTATTTCGCCGGCAAAGCGTACGAAGAGGCCCTCGGTGAGGGCCATATTCCGGCCGACTATGTCGAATATCTAGAAATGCTGACCGAGGTTTTCGCCGAGTGCCAGCGAGTACTTGAGCCAGGTGGACGCATCGTGGTCAACGTGGCCAACTTGGGTCGCCGACCATTCCGTTCGCTGGCTTCAGACATCACCACAATCTTGCAAGATGAGCTCGGGTTCTTGTTGCGAGGCGAAGTGGTGTGGCTCAAACAGCGGGGTTCATCGGGTAGTTGCGCATGGGGTTCGTTTAGGTCACCGACGAATCCGGTTTTGCGCGATACGACAGAACGTTTGATCATGGCGAGCAAGGGTCGCTTTGATCGGGCAATAGTGCCGGCCAAGCGCGCCAAACGTGGACTGCCTTCGGTGTCAACTTCGACATCGGATGAATTCATTGAAGCAACGATTGACGTGTGGGAGATCCAACCCGAAAGCGCGACAAGGGTGAATCATCCAGCACCATTCCCAGTCACACTGGCTGAGCGTTGTATTGATTTGTATTCATTTAAAGGTGACCTCATTCTTGACCCATTTATGGGATCAGGTTCGACGGCTGTTGCGGCTTCACGTTTGTCACGATCGTTCGTGGGTTTTGATACCGACGAGAATTACGTAGGGCGCGCGATGCAACGTGTTGCTGACGATGGGAAGCCTCGAACTAATGAAGAGACTCGTTCTATTCGTGATGTCGTTGAAGAGATTTTGACACTCAATCATTTCCATAAAATCGTGTGGGGGCAAAAAGTTCTCACCGGATTTGAAATTGCTGGAAAAGCGATACGTCCCGATGGTCGAACGATCTTGTTTGATATTGCCGGTGGTCTCACGAATGTGCGACCGGGTTTATCGCGCGGTGATTTGTTGTGGCGAGCCATTGGTCGGGCCGCAGTAGTCACCGAAGTTTTTCCTGGCGAAAGGCTCGTGGTGTTCACGTCTGGGCTTCCCGAAAAGTTGAGTGGTGGAAATGCTCTCGCTGCCGTCGTCGGACCAGGAATGCCGATTACGGCCGTGATTGGTGTCAGCGATTTTGAATCAGCGCGCCATCATCCGGTGTTGGGCGATTAGACCCTCGCTTCTGAGGTGTTTTCGCGCCCAATGAACTAGATCTTGAGAGCAGCGCGACGGGCTTCGAGAATTGCTTCAAGGATTGTGCGTGGTGCTACACAGTCGCCAATTTGAACCGCACCAGTGATCGGGTCTGTTGGCAATCTGAAGCCAGCATCGACTACTGCAACACATTCAATCTCAGTGAGTGCGCCAGAGAATCGATCTTGGACACGGACAACAAAGTTTGCGTCACGTTTCTCAACTGCGCGCACCACGCTGCGACGTTGAACCTGAGCACCGCGTTGAGCAAGTCGTACATTGGCGGGGGCAAGGTCGCCTGTGCGTGATAGTTCGTTACCGGCAATATTGTCGGGCGTCACCAAGACTGCTCGTTCGCCAAGTTCTTCGGCGAGCGACACGCCGATAGGACCGCCGATCGGGTCAAGAATGACAACTACTCCGTTTTCAGGAAGAACAGAAATTCCACGACGTACATCAGCAATATCAAGCACTACGGCCCCTGAAATGATTTCGTATTCGGTGACACCACGTTGCGCCCCAGTGGCCTGAACGACAACTTGAGAATCGCTCACCGATGAATCGTCAAACTCGCGGCCGAGTTCAACGCGTACTTTTAGTCGGTTGATTTCAGAATTCAGCCATGCAACGAGTGGTTGTCCGGGACCCGCGATCGCTGCGATACCACCGGTTGATGATGACTTCTCAACAATCGTTACTGAGTGGCCCCGTAACGCAGCAACTCGTGCTGTTTCAAGTCCAGCGACACCAGCGCCAACCACGGTGATGTGACGGGGCGAACTTGATGTGGTGTACCAATCGGGATCTTGCAATTCATGTCCCGATGTTGGTTCGCTCACACAAGTCACGATGGGGTTACGAGCATCGCGTACCTGGCATGTCTGGTTGCAACGAATACATGGACGAATCTGTGTGTGTTGATCGTTACTGATCTTCTGCACCAGATCGGGGTCGGCAATTTGTGCTCGAGTCATTTCAACTGCATCGCATACGCCATCGTTCATTGCCCACTCGGCCTGACCTGCGTCAACAATTGAGCCTTGCAAGAACACTGCAACATGTGCAGGTAGTGCAGAGCGAATAGAACGACACACATCAATATTGAAACCGGTTGGTTCGTGAAAGTCTGGACGAGTTTTTTCAGCCGAGAAGATTGAACCGCGAACCACAACCACGTAATCAATCCCGAGTTCGCATAATTCGCGAGCGATTTCTGGGGCCATCTCGGGTGTGATACCGGCCCACGGTGCAAGCTCGTCACACGACAATCGCAAACCAATAATTGCATCGGCATTTACTGCAAGTGCTGCACTCTTCACTGCATGAACTACTTGTCGCGCAAAAAGCAAGCGATCGGCATATTCGTCGCCACGTTGGTTGGTGAGTCCAGATAAGAATTGCCGAACCAAACTGTGTTGACCAGCATTGATTTCGACGCCGTCGCAACCTGCACTCAGCGCCAGGCGAGCGGCCTCACCGAAACCTTCGATCACCGCAACGATGTCATGGTGCTCCATCCATTTTGGAACTTCGCGCGAGTTGACTTCAGGTACGCGCGACGGAGCCCACAGAGGTTGTTGCGAATAGGCCGATGAGCCTTGACCGCCAGCGTGATCGAGCGAGGCAATAACAAGGGCACCATGTCGGTGGCACGCCTCGGCAATATCGGTCCATCCATCGGCACAACGACTTGCGAGAGGAGCTCGTTCATAGGGCCAGTCACTGTCGTGAACGCTTGCGCCCTCGACAACTATGACCCCGCATCCACCTAAGGCACGGCGTTCGTAATAGGCGACATGATCTGGCGAGAAAGTGCGTTCGTCGGTACCCAAGTTGGTCACATGAGGTCCGAACATCACCCGATTGGGTGCGGTTCGAGAACCGAGCGAAAGCGACTGCACTAAGGACATTGGTTACAGTCTCGCCGATTTTGGGCACATTCGGAAACTCTTAGTACATGAATTTACTGACAGCCATGAATGGGTAGCGTCGTAGTGATGAAAAGTATGTGGCAATCGTGGTGGACGCGATTGTCGGTGATCGCTGGGTTTGGCTTATTCGTCCGACTGGCTTTCGTGCTCGGTATCACACGTTTTGATGAGCCGGTGGGCGATCAGTTGTACTACTCGGCCCAGGCGCTGACCAATGCGCGAGGAGAATGGTTCGAGCAGCCATTTGCCCAAGGAATGCCAGCCGCTGATCATCCACCATTGACGTCGTTCCTTTTAACTCCAGTGACTTGGTTGACCGAGGCATCGGGTTCTTTCGTTACGGCCCAGCGACTGACGATGACCTTGATTGGAGTCATCTCAATTGTGATCATGGCAATGATCGGACGCTTGCTCGCCGGCGACAGGGTCGGGACCATTGCAGCAGTCATCACTGCGGTCTACGCCAATGTGTGGGTAAACGATGGTCTCATCATGGCCGAGACTCCCACATTTTTTCTGGTCGCAATATCAACCTTGCTGGCGTTGACATATCGGCGCCGGCGTGACATCGCTTCGTTACTCGGGCTTGGTGTCACTGCGGGACTTTTGGCATTGACCCGACCCGAACTAGCCGTTGTAACTGTTTTGGGTGCGGCACTCGTATTCAGCGTGGCAAGTGCAGATCTTTCATTGGCAACGCGCTCCAAGCGTGCTGCGCTTGTGCTTGCAACTTCTCTCGTAATCGTTTCGCCGTGGATACTTTGGAACCAATCGCGTTTCAGTGACTCGGTATTCATCTCAACCAACGATGGTTTGACTTTGGCTGGCGCAAATTGCGACTCAACGTATTATGGCGACGTTGGTAGTTGGGATATTTGGTGCGCATATGAAACGCCGGTTCCAATTGATGCCGACGCTTCAACTGCTTCAAAACTGATGCGCCGCGATGGCCTGGCATATTTACGTGATCATATTGGTCGATATCCAGTTGTCGCAGCAGCCCGCATAGCGCGCGTTTTAAGCGTTGGTTTCATCGGATCAAACAGTAACGCTGGTGTCTCCGAAGGTCGTCCCACTTGGGTGTCACTCCTCGGTGTCATTCAATTTTGGTTCATCGCGGTAGCCGCCACTATTGGTTGGCGAAATGTGTCAAACCGAAGTGATCGTTGGATTCTGCTGGCTTTATTGCCTGTCATTGTGCTCGTTGCAATGGTTGCAAATGCCTACGTTCGTTTTCGACTACCTGCTGAAGTCGGGCTAATCGTGTTGGCCGCAATCGGCCTCAATCATCTTCTTAATGCGAAGCAGAAACAGAAAGCTTCTTGCGCGTCAGAGTGACGGGCTTTGAATGATCCATGCTTGGTTTGGGCTCTGAACCGCGCGCAATAATCGACAGTGCCTCATCAGCGTCGCCACCCACACATTCGGGGTCGGGTCCGTCAAGGGGAAGGCCAGTAAAGAATTTCGCAGCCATACAGCCACCTTGACATGCGTCGAAAGCTCCACATGATGCGCACGCGCCAGCGGACTGTGGTTCACGCAATGACAAGAACAAGTCGCTTTGCTTCCACACTTTTGCAAAGCCACCCTCGTCGCGCACATTGCCAGCTTTGAATTCATCGTGAATGACGAATGGGCAGGCGTATACATCGCCGATGGGGTCGATAAGACAGACCACGCGCCCAGCGCCGCACATATTGAGGCCAGGTAATGATTCGCCAAGTGCATTGAGGTGGAAGAACGAGTCACCCGTTAAGACATTTTCACCGTGCTTCAACAGCCAGTTGTAAATCTCGCGCTGTTGACCGTTGGTGGGATGAAGTTCGTGCCACGTATCAGCGCCGCGTCCGGCTGGGCGCAAACGAGTGATACGTAACTGTGCGCCGTAATGGTCGGCTAATGCTTTGAACTGATCAAGTTGTGACACGTTATGGCGAGTCACAACAACCGAAATCTTGAATTGCCCGAAGTTGGCAGCCTTCAAATTTTCCATGGCGCGAATGGCCATGTCATAAGAACCTTCACCGCGAACGGCATCGTTCGTTGCCGCATCAACACCATCAAGGCTGATCTGGATATCAAGGTAATCCATAGCCGCAAGACGCCGTGCTTTTTCTTCATCAATGAATGCACCGTTTGTGCTGAACTTCACGCCGATTCCATTAGCAACCGAATACTCAAGTAGTTCAAAAAAGTCGCGTCGTACCATTGGTTCGCCGCCGCCAATGTTGATGTAAAAAACTTGCAAATCACGTAGATCGTCAAGAATCTTTTTTGCTTCTTCTGTGGAGAGTTCACGTTCGTCTCGTTGACCACTTGACGACAAGCAATGGACGCACTGCAAGTTGCAGGCATACGTAAGTTCCCAGGTCAGACAGATTGGCGCGTCAAGACCGCGCTTCATTTCTTCAACTAGCGATTTGGCGCTCACGCACAACCTCCGAAGTTTCGAGCGATGACAATGCTGCAATGAATGATGGCCAGCGCTCTGGGGCGACTCCACATGCACTCAATGTTGATTGCACATCTGGATAAGAATTAAGTGACTGCACCACGGTGACGACATCGGGGTGCTTCAAAAAGATGAGGCGGCGATTGCCGTAGTGATAAGCGAGTGCTCCAAAAGTTTCTGGACGCACTGCGACTTGCGGATGGATTTCGAGGACTGACTCGAGAACGACAGACATGGCGGTCTCGGTTGCCGTGAAAGCGGGGCTCAGTAGACGCCGCACATGCCATCGATGGAGATTTCCTCGATGAGCAGTTCGGCTTCGATGGCGGGTGTGTCGGCAACCAGGTCACCAATGACCTGGGCGACGGGGGACTCTTCAATGACAGAAGTATCTGCGGTAGCAATTGGGCTTTCCATGCCTAGAAGCGTACAACGCGCCGACTCACGAGCGACTACCGTTCGCCTGATCTAATATGAGTATCAATTCGGGTCATCGACACGATGACCACCTAGTCACGGGGGTGCACATGAAATCTAAGGCCGCAATTTTGTGGGAGACCAACAAGCCCTGGAGCGTTGAAGAGATCGAACTCGACGATCCCAAAGCGGGCGAAGTTTTGGTTGAAATGAAGGCATCAGGAATGTGCCATAGCGATGAGCACCTCATGACTGGCGACCTGCCATTTGCCCTGCCCATCATCGGTGGCCACGAAGGTGCTGGCATCGTGCGCAAAGTTGGCGAAGGCGTCAGCTGGCTCGCCCCGGGCGACCACGTGGTTTTCGGTTTCATCCCTTCGTGTGGTCGTTGCCCGAGCTGTTCAACTGGCCACCAGAACCTGTGCGATCTCGGTGCGCTGATGGGCGGCGGACGCCAAATCACTGACGGCGGTTCACGTCACCACGCTCGTGGGCAAGAACTTGGTTTGATGTGCTTGCTCGGAACCTTCGCCCATCACACTGTGGTGAATGAAGCCAGTTGTATCAAGGTTGACGACGATCTGCCATTTGACAAGGTCTGCCTCTTGGGCTGCGGCGTGGTGACCGGTTGGGGCTCGGCGGTTTATGCGGCTGAAGTGAAGCCTGGCGACACGGTCGCGGTTGTCGGCGTCGGCGGTATTGGTGCCAATGCGATTCAGGGTGCTCGTTTGGCCGGCGCTAAGCGCATCATTGCCATTGACCCGATTGAGTTCAAGCGCGAAAAGGCGATGGAATTCGGGGCAACCCACACCGCGGCTTCAATGACCGATGCCTTGGCACTCCTTCAAGAAGTCACCTGGGGCACCATGGCTAACAAAGTCATCTTGACGATGGGTGTGGGATCGGGCGCATTGATGGCCGAAGCCATGGCCTTGGCATCAAAGCGTGGTCGGGTAGTCGTCACGAACATCCACCCCGCCATGGAAATGGGCGTCACCATGAATCTGCTCGATGTCACTTTGATGGAAAAGCAGGTCGTCGGGTCATTGTTCGGTTCGGGTAACCCCCGTGCTGACATCCCCAAGTTGGCTGGCCTCTATCGCGAGGGGCAGCTCGACCTCGACGGTTTGGTGACCCGCACGTATTCGCTGGAGGGCGTCAATGATGGTTACGAGGCCATGCGTGCTGGCGAAAACATCCGTGGAGTTCTCGTTTACGAGTGAAATCTGGCGTGACTCGCCTAGAGCCGTGAGGTTCTCGGCGAGTAGCGTTCTCCTCGTAGGTACGAAGGTCGTGCCACAAGGGGGAGACCGCCATGTCTGGAATCCGTAAATCAAAAGCCGCCGTGTTGTGGGGCTTGAATCAGCAGTGGAAAATCGAGGAAATCGAAATCCACCCACCGAAGACCGGCGAAGTGATTGTTCACTGGCGCGCCGCGGGTTTGTGCCACAGCGATGAGCACTTGGTCACTGGCGACATGGTTCCTCCCGAAGAGTTCTGGCCCCTCATGGGCATCGAAAGTTTCTTCCCCATCATTGGTGGTCACGAAGGCGCCGGCGTTGTCGTTGAAGTCGGACCGGGTGTCACCAGCGTCGTTGTTGGCGATCACGTATCAGCATCGTTCGTTCCGTCGTGTGGTCGTTGTCGTTACTGCAGCACTGGTCGTCAGAACTTGTGTGACAACGGGGCCAAGACTTTTGTCGGTGGCATGATTACCGATGACACGCACCGCCACTTCGTGAATGGTCAGCCCGTGACCTTGATGGCCAAGGTTGGAACATTCTCTGAGTACGCATGTGTGAGCGAGCAGTCAATCATCAAGGTTGAAAAAGACATTCCGCTTGAGTGTGTTGCACTCGTGTCCTGTGGCGTGGCAACTGGTTGGGGCTCGGCAGCAAATCGCGCCGGCACGCAACCTGGTGACACAGTTGCCGTCGTTGGTATCGGTGGCATTGGTATGAACGCAGTGCAAGGTGCTCGCATGGCTGGTGCCAAGCGCATCATCGCCATTGACCCGATTGAGTTCAAGCGTGAAAAGGCCATGGAATTTGGTGCGACGCACACGTTCCCATCAATGGCTGACGCAATGATGTCTGTCATGGAAATGACGTACGGTCAGATGGCCGATCGCGTCATCATGACCCCTGGCGTTTTGCACGGCGAAATGATGACCGAAGCCATGAACTTGGCTGGCAAGGGAAGCACCGTTGTCATCACCGCTATTTCGCCGATGACGAGCGAAACCGCCAACATCAACTTGTTCAACTTGGCGATGTGGAACAAAGAAATCAAGGGAACCATCTTTGGTTCATTGAACCCACGTGCTGACATTCCAGCGTTGCTCGATATGTATCGTGCTGGACAGCTCAAGCTTGATGAACTCATCACCAAGACCTACAAGCTTGAAGACATCAACGAGGGCTACGAAGCAATGCGTGATGGCACGAACCTTCGTGGCGTCATTGTCAACGCCTGATTGTTGACACTTCAATGACTCAATCGTCGCGAAGTTCTCTGATCGCGTCGCTCGATGACACTGTCATCGGGCGGCGTCGTGAAGTTGAACTAGTAGTTGCAGCACTTGATGCTGATCGACACGTTTTGCTCGAAGGACCACCCGGAACTGGCAAGAGCACACTGTTGCGCGCTGTTGCCGAAGGATTGGGTATTGGTTTCGTTTTCGTTGAAGGCAATGCCGAACTGACTCCTGCGCGACTTGTTGGTCACTTCGATCCGGCTCGAGTTCTCACTGATGGTTATGACCCCGATGTGTTTGTCGACGGGCCACTAGTGACAGCAATGCGAGATGGGTCGTTGTTGTATGTCGAAGAAATCAATCGCATTCCTGAAGAAACTTTGAACGTTCTCATCACCGTCATGAGCGAAGGCGAACTCAATGTGCCGCGTTACGGTCGTGTCGCAGCTTCGTCAGGTTTTCGTTTAGTGGCGGCAATGAATCCGTTTGATGCTGTCGGAACGGCGCGTATTTCTGGCGCGGTTTACGACCGTGTGTGCCGTGTTTCCGTCGGCTACCAAAACGCTGAAGTTGAACAACGTATTGCCGGACGAGGCACGAAGAACCTTCCCGATGGCTGGCTCGACAAGGTTGTTGAGTTGGTGCGTCGTACACGTACCCACAGTGATCTACGTGTTGGTTCATCGGTGCGTGGAGCCATTGACATGACTGCAGTAACCGTTTCGCTCGCAAGTGTTCGTTCACTCACAGTTCTTGATGCTGGTGTCGGCCTTGATGCAGCACTCGTTGCATTGTCAGGCCGTGTGCGCGTTCGTGAAGGCAGTGTGCGAACTGCCGAAGACATCATCACCGAATTGTGGAATGAGGTGTTTGCTCCTGCTCCGCAAGGTGAATCGGGAAAAGCGAGCGCCCCGGCGGGGGCGACCCACTAGCCAAAGAAGGTGCCGCTGCCGATGATGCAGTGAACGAAGCATCGAAGAAAACTTTGTCGCGACGTGAGTTGTCACGCAATCCGCAGTTTGAACAAGTGTCGCCAGAAGTTGGTGAACTTGATGAGACTGCGGTTGAAGAAGGTCTAGAAGAAGATCCTGATGCAATGCTGGCGTTGCTAGCCGATCTCACTGGTGCAACTGATCAGAAATTGCGAGATCTTGCGAAGCGTTTAGCTGGCCGTTTGTTTTTAGATGTTTCGAAGCGCGGCCCGGTGTCGCCACGTGGAATCGGCAAGATGGCAACGCGTCCGTATCGACCAGATGCTGGCGACATTGATCTTGATGCCTCGATGGATGCGATTCTTGAGGCGCGTGCCTCACGACGTGCCATCGACCCCGAAGGTTTGAAGGTTCGTAGTTGGGTCAAGCCAGGAACAGCAATTGCGCTTTTGGTGGATCGCAGCGGATCAATGGGCGGCAAGCCTCTCGCAACTTCTGCGATGGCTGCCGCCGCCGTGGCTTGGCGCAGTCCCGAGGACTACAGCGTGATCGCCTTTGGAAAAGATGTTGTTGTGGCAAAGGGTCAAACGTCGACGAAGTCGGGTGAACAAGTAGTGAATGACGTGTTGGCATTACGTGGTTTTGGAACAACCGATCTAGCCGGAGCATTGCTTGCCGCTGGCGATCAGTTGTCGCGTACTCGAGCTGGTCGGCGAATCACGGTGATCTTGAGTGATTGTCGAGCAACCGTCGAAGGTGACGTGCAGGCTGCGGCTCGTGCGCTCGATGAGGTTGTCATTTTGGCGCCGTTGGGCGATGATGCCGAGGCTCGAGTGCTGGCTTCGCAAGTGGGTGCACGAATTGCCTGCATTGACGGACCAAGTGATATTCCATCGGCACTGCAGACCGTTCTCGGCGACTAAAGTAAACGTTTAGCGGCAGGCGGGGTCGTTCGTTGGCAAGATACCAACGCTGTTCGACTCGACGTACACCGGAACCAAAGTGGTTGATGTTGTACTTGTCGTTGTGGTGGCCCGCGGAGCTTTGGTTGTTGGTGGAGCAGTCTGACCAACAACCGTGCTTGGCTGAACAGTTGTTGCTGTCGCAATAGTCGTTGTCGGAGCAACAGTAGTTGTGACTAATTCAAAGATTTGTTCTGGCGCATCTAGTAAACGTGCTCGACCCTGGAAAACCGCCAAGACGGCTTTCATGTTGTCAGACTTAATGCGAGGTTCGATCACCGAAAGTTCGCCGACCATTTTCCCGGTGCCTTCAACTTGGTATGTCTTCATGGTTGAAGTATCTAGATTTTTCATGGCACTCGCTAAGTCAAGCAATTTGCCAGCGGTGAGATTCGCATCAAGAATCACGTATTTCAGAGCAGCGTCGATCAGATCTTTGGCAATCGTTGGATTGCCCGCTGACTTGTCGAGAGCCTTTTGAATTGCTCGCCGCAAAAAGTCTTGCTGACGTGAAATTCGTCCACGATCGGCCGCAGGATCTTCAATCCACTTTTTGGTCTTGGCGTCGTAGTAGCGGAAGTGGCGTGAGCGCACGTAGGCCAAGCCCTCTTCGCCGTCAAATGTATGACAACCGGGAGCTTTAATGAGCAAGTTGGTGTTCTTGTCACGAACGGGTGTCGCGAACGGAACACGTACACCGCCGACAGCATCAACGATTTCTTTGAATGCGCAGAAGTCGATGTTGACATAGTGATCGATCAAGATGCCGAAGTTGTCAAAGATGGTAACGATGAGCGGATTTGGGTCGTCACGATTGAAAGCACTGTTGATTCGACCTTGAGTCTTCTTGCCATTGATACGAACCCACAGGTCACGTGGAAATGACAACACCGCCGCGGCATTGGTCTTGGGGTCAAGTCGCAAAATCATGATGGTGTCGGCGCGTTCGCCTAAACCATTTCGATTTCCGAAGGCCGCGGCATAAGGAGAATCTGGATCGATACACGCACCATTGTCGGTGCCAGTGATTAAGAAGTTCTTCGCAGTGAGATCAACTGGGATTACCGGGTCGGTTACTGACGGCTGGCCCGTCGCTGGATCAATCGGTGTCGTGGTGCTGGGTAACGTGAGCTTTGGTCCACCTTGAGCGCCGAGGATCGACACAACTTTACGATCGTTTGCTTTTTCGTTGCCGTAATAGACGGTGATCGCGGTTCCGAAACAAGCAACAGCCAACAATGTGTTGAAAGTGAGAACGAGACGTTGAGGCCAGGTGCGGCGGCGCTGCCGTTCGGGTTCGACGACCGAATGAGAAGTATCAGTCGGGGTGCCATTCTCGGTTGGGGGTTCGGTGCCTGGTGCTATGTCGCCAGGTTCGAGAGAGTCCGTCACAGGATGTACAAACTACCCGTCTTGTCGGCTGGTTGTTCTTCAGGAAGCGGGTTCGGGGGGTGCAAGAACTGCCGAAACTGTTGTCTCGCCGGCACTTGCCACCGTGACCCACGAGCGCACACTGCCGGCGTCGCTGAGGTCGCCCCGCCCCAATTCAAAGGCCGTTAAGACCGTTTCGGGGGCTGAAACAGTGGCTTCGGTGACAGCGGTCTTTTGGGAGGTCTTGGCATCGGTTTTGGCGCGGCGCACCTGGCTCAAGATCTCACCGATGGGGTCGAGAATCGTGCTGTCGCCAATGGGCCCGAGTTCGGCTGCAGTTGGCCAAGTAGCGGTGTGCACCGAACCGTCTTTCCACCAGCGCCACACCGTCTCGGTGGTGAACGGCATGAAGGGAGCAAGAAGGCGTTGAAGCGCCGAGAGAGCGAGGCGCAATGCACTGATTGCAGAACCTGATGCATCGAGTCCTTGACTGTTGTACACGCGACCTTTGACAAGCTCGACGTAGTCGTCACAGAACCACCAAAACATCGCTTCAGTTCGTTCGAGCGCGCGGGCGTAGTCGTATTGGTCGAAGGCGACAGTTGCTTCGCGAACCGTTTCAGCAACGCGTGCCAACATCGCCAGATCAACAGGATGGGTGGGCTTCGCGTCAACGTTGGGTTGCGGGAAAGTCAAAACAAACTTGGTCGCGTTGAGCAACTTGGTTGCCAACTTCTTGCCGACCTTCATTTGATCTTCACTGAAGGCTGTGTCGATTCCGGGTCGAGCTGATGCGGCCCAATAACGCACGGCATCAGATCCGAACTTTTCAAATAGATCAACGGGGGTGACAACGTTGCCTTTTGACTTCGACATCTTTTTGCGATCGGGGTCGAGAATCCAACCAGACAATGCTGCGTTCTTCCACGGCAATGAATCGTGTTCAAAGTTTGAACGTACGACTGTGCTGAACAACCACGTACGAATGATGTCGTGTGCTTGTGGACGCAAATCCATCGGGAAGATACGACCGAACAGATCGGCGTCGTCTTCCCACTTGCCAGCGATCTGCGGTGACAGCGACGAGGTTGCCCACGTGTCCATGACATCGGGATCACCAATGAAACCGTTGGGTTGATTGCGCTGATCGGCGGTGTATCCGGGTGGGACATCAGTAGAGGGATCAATAGGCAACATGTCTTCGGTTGGAACGATCGGTGAATCATGAACTGTTTCACCTTCGGCATCAACTGGATACCAAACTGGAACAGGAACACCGAAGTAACGCTGGCGACTAATCAGCCAGTCTCCATTGAGTCCTTCAACCCAATTGGAATAACGATGACGCATGTGGTCGGGGTGCCACACTAAGTTTTCGCCGCGATTCAAGAGTGCACCGCGAAGATCGGTGTCACGTCCACCGTTGCGGATGTACCACTGGCGACTCGTCACAATTTCAAGCGGGCGCTCGCCTTTTTCGAAAAATTTCACAG
>ENA-OREM01001217-OREM01001217.1-marine-metagenome-genome-assembly--contig:-NODE-1217-length-13423-cov-3.990484_pt1 | contig 13423 bp, 8 predicted proteins | sample MGYA00248623_ERZ508561 | MGnify/ENA primary metagenome ERZ508561 (study PRJEB26227, sample SAMN06264494) | marine metagenome | isolation source: Columbia River Estuary | place: USA:Columbia River Estuary...
ATAGGTAAAGAAGGAAGAAAAAACATAATTCAAAAATTTAATGTTGAAAAAATGTGCTTTTCTACTTATTCAGAGTATAAAAGAATATTAAATTAAATGCCTATAATTACATTACCCGATGGAAATAATTTATCATTTCCAGACAAAGTTACAGGTCTAGATGTAGCTGAAAAAATTAGTAAGTCACTTGCTAAACAAGCAATGGTTATAAGTATTGATGGCGATCTAAAAGATTTAGATTTTTTAATAGAAAAAGATTGTTCAATTAAAATTTTTACATCAAAAAACCCTGAGGGCTTAGAAACTATAAGACATGATACAGCTCATATTTTAGCTATGGCTGTTCAAGAATTATTTCCTGGAACACAAGTAACTATTGGTCCAGTTATTGAAAATGGCTTTTATTATGATTTTGCTAGAAAAGAACCTTTTACTGAAGATGATTTGGAACAAATTGAAAATAAGATGAAAGAAATTGTAGATAGAAATGAAATTACAAAAAGAGAAGTTTGGGAAAGAAATAAAGCTATCTCACATTTTAAAGAAAAAGGAGAAACCTATAAAGCAGAATTAATTGAAGCAATTCCAGAAAATGAGGATGTGTCTATTTATTTTCATGGTGATTGGCATGACTTATGTAGAGGGCCCCATCTTTCTTCAACAGGTAAAATTGGAAAATTTTTTAAACTTACTAAAGTTTCAGGAGCCTATTGGAGAGGAGACTCTAACAATGAAATGTTGCAAAGAATATATGGAACAAGCTGGGCAACCCAAAAAGATTTAGATGAATATTTAAAAAGAATTGAAGAAGCTGAAAAAAGAGATCATCGAAAACTTGGAAAAGAAATGGATTTATTTCATTTTAGAGAAGAAAGTCCAGGGTCTGTATTTTGGCATGAAAGAGGATGGGCTTTATTTCAAAAATTAATTAATTATATGAGAGGCAGACAGGATGCAGCAGGATATAAAGAAGTAAATACGCCAGAGATATTAGATAGACAATTGTGGGAAAAATCTGGTCATTGGGAAAAATATGGAGAAAATATGTACACATCTGAAACACCAGATGAAAAAGTATTTGCAATTAAACCCATGAATTGTCCTGGACATATTCAAGTATTTAACCAAGGTTTAAAAAGCTATAGAGATCTCCCTTTACGAATTACAGAATTTGGAAAAGTACATCGTTATGAACCATCAGGAGCTTTGCATGGTCTATTAAGGGTGAGAGCATTTACACAGGATGACGCTCATATATTCTGTTCCGAAGATCAAATTACAAGTGAATGTTTAGAGGTTACTAATTTGATTTTGGATATTTATAAAGATTTAGGTTTTGAAAATGTAATTCTTAAATATGCTGACAGACCAGAAGTAAGAGTTGGGGAAGATGAAGTTTGGGATAAAGCTGAAGCTTCTTTACTTGAAGCGGTTAAAGCATCCAAGTTAGAATATACTATTAATAAAGGCGAGGGTGCATTTTATGGTCCCAAAATCGAGTTTGTATTAAGAGACGCAATTGGTAGAGATTGGCAGTGTGGAACTTTACAAGTTGATTTAAACTTACCAGGAAGATTGGATGCTTCTTATGTTGATAAAGATGGAACTAAAAAAGTACCTGTTATGCTTCATCGAGCTTTATTTGGATCTTTAGAAAGATTTATAGGAATTCTTATTGAAAACTATGCTGGAAAATTTCCTTTTTGGATCTCTCCATTACAAACAGTTGTAATACCAATATCAGAAGAATTTGATGATTATGCCATTGAAGTGTCAAAAAAAATTAAACAAGCAGGCATAAGTTCAAACGTTGATTTAAAAAAACATAATTTAAATTACAAAATAAGAGATCATTCATTAGCAAAAATACCTCTTTTATTAATTTGTGGTAAAAAAGAAGTTGACTCTAACTCTGTAACGATTAGAAGATTGGACTCGAACAAACAAGAAAATATGGATTTAAATTTATTCTTAAAAACTTTCTCTGCTTTAAACAAAGCATCCTCAAACTAAGTGGCAGATTTTAAACAAAATTACTTTCAAAGAAGAACAAAAGACAGAGGTCCTAGATCTAATAATAGAATCTCGTCTCCTGATGTTCAGGTTATAGCAAGTGATGGTGAAAACCTTGGTGTGATGAATACTAATGAGGCAATTTCAATGGCAAAAAATCAAGGATTAGATTTAATAGAGATAGCTGCCAACGCAAACCCACCTGTTTGTAAAATTATGGATATGGGTAAGTTTAAATATGACGCCCAAAAGAAAGCAAATATTGCTAAGAAAAAACAAAAAATTGTTTTATTAAAAGAAATTAAAATGAGACCTGTTACAGAAACACATGATTATGATTTTAAGGTTAAAAATGCAAAAAAATTTATAGCTAAGGGAGATAAAGTAAAATTTACCGTTAGATTTAAAGGTCGTGAACTACAGCACTCTCACCTAGGAAAAGAATTGATGGATAAGATCAAAGAAGACATGAAGGATATTGGTAAGGTAGAATTGCACCCTAAGTTTGATGGTAAGCAAATGATCATGGTAATTCAGCCTTTATAGGCCTTAATATAGGTTGTAAATTTATATCAATCTTTGTATAACACCGCAGAATTATGCCAAAATTAAAAACAAAAAGCTCAGCTAAAAAAAGATTTAAGATATCTGCAACGGGTAAAGTAATGACAGCCCAGGCTGGTAAAAGACATGGTATGATTAAAAGAACGAATTCTCAAATTAGAAAATTAAGAGGCACAACAACTATGTCAAAACAAGATGGCAAAATTGTTAAATCATACATGCCTTACAGTTTAAGAGGTTAATAATGGCAAGAGTAAAAAGAGGCGTAACTAGCAAAGCAAAACATAAAAAAGTTTTAAAAGCTGTCAAAGGTCAATGGGGCAGAAGAAAAAATACTATCAGAGTTGCAAAGCAAGCTATGGAAAAGGCGATGCAGTATGCTTACAGAGATAGAAGAAATAAAAAAAGAGATTTCAAATCTCTATGGATACAAAGAATTAATGCTGGTGTTAGAGCTGAAGGTTTGACTTATTCTAAATTTATCAATGGTCTTGGAAAATGTGGAATCACAATTGATAGAAAAATTCTAGCTGAAATTGCTTACGATAGCCCAGAGGCATTTAAAACAATTGTACAAAAAGCTCAATCAGCTTTAAATTAATCTTCGCTATTGTTTTTATTTCTTAACGAAATAATCTATCAATATGTCAGACATAAAAAATATTAAAAATGACTATTTAGCCAAACTTAATAATAATTTAAGTTTAGAAGAAATTAATCAAATCAAGACAGAGTTATTTGGGAAAAATGGTTTGGTTTCTACTCAATTCAAAAATATTGGATCTATACCAGAGGTAGATAGAAAAAAATTTGCATCAGATCTAAATCAAATCAAGGATGAGTTGCAAAATTTAATTACTAACAAAATTAATGAAATTGAATCAAAAAAAATAAATGAAAAATTAGAAAAAGAAAAAATTGATGTAACTCTTCCTGAACGATCATTTATTAGAGGTAAAATTCATCCTGTTTCACAAACTATAGATGAAATTTCATCAATCTTTTCTGAAATAGGTTTTAGTGTTGAGGAGGGTCCAGATATTGAAAATGAATATAATAATTTTACTGCCTTAAACACTCCTGACAATCATCCAGCGAGAGATATGCATGACACATTTTATCTTGATGAAAATAAAGAAATTTTACTAAGAACTCATACATCGCCAGTTCAAATTAGAACTATGTTGAAAGATAAGCCTCCATTTAAGATCATTGCACCTGGAAGAACTTATAGATCCGATAGTGATCAAACACATGCACCAATGTTTCATCAAGTAGAAGGATTACATATAGATAAAAATATTAACATGGGTCACTTAAAAGGTTGTTTAAATTATTTTATTAAAGAATTTTTTGAAGTTGAAAAAATTAAAATGAGATTTAGGCCAAGTCATTTTCCATTTACTGAACCTTCAGCAGAGGTAGATATTGGTTATGAAATTAAAGATGGAAAAATAGTTATCGGAGAAGGTGACCAATGGCTTGAAATTTTAGGTTGTGGAATGGTTCATCCTAATGTTTTAAAAAATGTCAAAGTTGATCCGTCAAAGTATCAAGGGTATGCGTTTGGGATTGGGATTGATAGATTAGCAATGCTTAAATATGGTATTAATGACTTAAGAGCTTTCTTTGATTGTGATTATAGATGGTTAAATCATTTTGGTTTTGATCCTTTGGATGTACCAACAAATTATAGAGGTTTGAGCCGATGAAAATCACATTTGATTGGTTAAAAGATCATTTAGATACAAAATTAAATGAAGAAAAACTTCTAGAACAGTTAACGAATGTTGGGCTGGAAGTTGAAAGCGTAGAAAACTTGTATGAAGGTCTTGATTTATTCAAAGTAGCAAAAATTATAAAGACTGAAAAACATCCAAATGCAGATCGGCTTAAAGTTTGTGATGTTGATGTTGGAGAAAAAGAATTAAAAAAAGTTGTATGTGGTGCACCGAATGCAAGAGAGGGATTAATTACAATATATGCTCCTCCTGGAGCGGTAGTTCCAAAAAATAAAGTAAAGTTAGTTGTTGCTAAGATTAGAGATGTTACTTCATATGGGATGCTTTGTTCTGAATCTGAATTAAATTTATCGGATGAAAGTGATGGAATTACAGAATTATCATCAAAAAAATATGAAAAGAGTATTGGAAAAAGTTATTTTTCAAAATCAAATTCAAATCTTATAGATTTATCAATTACACCTAATAGGTCAGACTGTCTAGGTGTTAGAGGAATAGCTAGAGATCTTGCTGCATCAGGTTTTGGAAAACTAAAAAATTTTAAACAAAAAAAAATAAAGTCGAATACTAAGCAAACTTTAAAAGTAAAAATTAATAAAGAAAAAAATCAAGCATGTAGTTCTTTTGGTAGTTGTTTAATTACTAATGTAAAAAATACTGAAAGTCCCAAATGGCTAAAAGATAAATTGGTTTCAATAGGGCAAAAGCCAATTTCAGCAATAGTTGATATTACTAATTATGTAATGCTTGATATAAATCGACCGTTGCACGCTTATGATGCTGATAAAATTGAAAAAGGCATTGTAGTTAGAAATTCAAAATTGGGTGAAGAATTCATAGCTCTAGATAATAAAAGTTATAAATTAGAAGATGGAATGTGTGTAATTAGTGATGGCAAGGGTGTATTGGGATTAGGTGGAATTATTGGAGGAACAAGATCTGGTACAGAATTTGATACTAAAAATATTTTATTAGAGTCAGCTTATTTTGATCCCAGATCTATTAGAAGCACATCAAAAAAATTAAACTTAGATACAGATGCAAAGTTTAGATTTGAAAGAGGTATTGATCCATTATCCATTGAAGATGGTTTAAATAAAGCAGCATTATTAATTAGAGAGATTTGTGGTGGAGAAATTAGTAAAATTGATATTCAGAGAATTGAAATAAACAAAACTAAAACTATTAAATTTGATCCTAATTTATTTGAAAAAATAACTGGTTTTAAAATTGCAATTAAAGAAACGTTTAAAATCTTAGAAGATCTTGGTTTTAAAATTAAAAAAGAAAAAAATCATTTAAAATTAACCATTCCAACATGGAGACCAGATATTTCACAAGAAATAGATATTGTTGAAGAGTTAGTTAGAATAACTGGCTATGATAAGATTAAAATTATCGATCCAATTAAAGAAAGAACTAAATCTACTTTAACTCAATCACAAAAATTATTTCATTTCTTACAAAGAGCAATTGCTTCAAAAGGTTATTTAGAAGCTATAACATGGTCATTTACTGACTCAAATTATAATGATCATTTTAAAGACAAATATAAAGAAATTAAAATTGTTAATCCAATAAGTTCAGAGCTAGGAGTGTTGAGAAACTCAATATTTTCAAATTTAATAATGTATATGAATAAGAATTTAGACAGAGGTTTCAAAGATTTATCAATATTTGAAATAGGTCCTGTTTTTACTGGTTCTAATCCAGGTGAACAAAATACTGTAGTCTGTGGTTTGTCAGCAGGCAAAAAATCAAGATTGTCATGGATTGAAAAAGAGAGAAATGTTGATTTGTTTGATGTTAAAAGAGATGTAGTTCAAACTTTAGTTGAAGCAGGCTACAACGCAGATAAATTTTTTATAGATAGTGAAACTCCAAATTATTACCATCCAGGTAAGTCAGGTAGATTGTTTTTAAATAGAGGTAAAGATCAAGTTGCAGCTTATTTTGGAGAAATACATCCAAATATTTTAAAAAAGATAGATATTAAAACAGAGTCTTTGGTAGGTTTTGAAATTTTTTTAGATAATTTAAAGTTACCAAAAAAAACACTAAATGATCAAAAAACTAAATTCGAAGTCTCAGATTATCAAAAATCTGAGAGAGACTTTGCATTTATAGTTGCTAAAGAGGTAAAAGCTCAGGATTTAATTAATGCTGTTTCAAGCGTAGATCAAAAATTAATTAGTAATATTAAAGTTTTTGATGTTTACGAGGGTGAAAATATTCCAGAAAATCAAAAATCAATAGCAATTAGTGTAACCATACAGTCTACTGAAAAGACATTGAATGATAATGATCTAGAAAAAATAGATAATTTAATAATAAAAACAGTTGAAAGTAAAACTGGCGCTAAGATACGTTCTTAAAGCAAATGAGCAATATTGATAATATTAGAAATTTTGCGATTATTGCTCATATTGATCATGGTAAATCTACAATAGCAGATAGGATAATTCATAGTTGTGGTGGACTTACTGAAAGAGAAATGAAAGCTCAAGTTCTTGACTCAATGGATATTGAGCGTGAAAGAGGCATTACAATTAAAGCTCAAACAGTAAAACTTAATTATAAAGCAAAAGATGGTAAAAATTATATTTTAAATATTATAGATACCCCGGGACATGTAGATTTTAGTTATGAAGTTAGTAGATCTCTTTATGCTTGCGAGGGTTCAATTTTAATTGTTGATAGCACGCAAGGAGTAGAAGCTCAAACTCTTGCAAACGTTTATCAGGCTCTTGATATTAATCATGAAATTGTTCCAGTTTTAAATAAAGTAGATCTACCGGCATCAGATTTAGATAGAACAAAAACACAAATTGAAGAAGTAATAGGTATTGATACAGAGGGAGCAATTCCTTGTTCAGGAAAAACAGGTGAGGGTATAGAAGATATTTTAGAGCAAATTATTAAAGTTTTACCTAGCCCCAAAGGCGAGAGTTTAGGTGATTTAAAATGTTTATTGGTTGATAGTTGGTACGACACATATTTAGGAGTTGTCATTCTTGTTAGAGTTATTGACGGTAAAATTTCAAAAAATATGAAAATTAAAATGATGTCTACTAATCAAGAGTATATTATTGAAAAAGTTGGTGTTTTTACTCCAAAAGCAACAGATATTAATGAATTAAATGCTGGAGAAATAGGTTTTATAACAACTGGAATAAAAGTTTTATCAGAAACAAAAGTTGGTGACACAATATGTGATGCTGCTAAACCTTTAAAAGAAGCACTGCCAGGTTTTAAACCAAGTAAACCTGTAGTTTTTTGTGGATTGTTTCCAGTAGATAGCTCTGAATATCAAAAATTAAAAGATGGTTTAGCTAAATTACAATTAAATGATGCAAGTTTTTCATTTGAGCCTGAGTCATCTTCAGCTTTGGGATTAGGGTTTAGATGTGGGTTTTTAGGATTACTTCATTTAGAAATTGTCACAGAAAGATTAGAAAGAGAATTTGACGTAAACTTGTTAACAACAACCCCGGGAGTTGTATACAAAGTTCATATGAATAATGGAGATATGATTGATCTACATAATCCATCAAGTTTACCAGATCCAACATTAATTAAATTAATTGAAGAACCATGGATAAAAGCAACAATAATTACTCCAGATGAATATTTGGGTTCAATAATAAAAATGTGCCAGGATAAAAGAGGAGTACAAACTAATTTAAGTTATTCTGGAAATAGAGCGGTCGTAAATTATGAATTGCCTTTAAATGAGGTTGTTTTTGATTTCAATGATCGTTTAAAATCAATACAAGGAGATTATAAGGAGGTACAGGGTGAATACGATCTCATCTTTTGTAATCCACCTTTTTATCTGAATGGTCTGATTTCAGATAACGATAAAATCAACCAGGCCAAGCATAGTGATGTTGCGTTTGTAGCTGAGCTATTTTCTTATGTTAAATACCATTTGTGTCAGGACGGAGAATTTTGGTGCATTTATCCTTTCGAAAACCGTCAGGAGATCCTGAAAGTAGCCGTTAATCAGGATTTTAGCCTTTCGATTGACTACTCAGTCAATTCAAAAAAAAACATTAAGAGCAGGTCTGTGATGTGCTTTAAAAAAGAAGGATCAACTATTCAGGAAAGTATAATTACGTTAAGGAATTCCGACGGTACGTATACGGAAGATTATAAAACACTCACGAAAGAGTTTCATGGAAAGGCTTTATAAGCCTGAAAGAATGCCTTCAACGATCTCCTTGACGATGCTATCGCCTTTGTCCTCATTATACCATTGCTGCTCCTTGATCTTTAGTTCTTGAGCATCGATCCCAGATTCTAATAGTGATTTTCGATAGTCTTCGAGCTTTTGTGGTCGAGCTCCCCAGATGAAGATATCTTTATTATTCTCATTTCTGATGATCAATTTAGGAATTGAAAGATTTCCATTGGTAGGATATTTTTCGATCTCAGAATTAGAATCTCTCAATTGGATTTCCAAAGTAAACCTTGAATTTAATTTACTCATCAAATAAATGAACGGTGACGCCTGTGCAGCGTCTCCACACCAGGGTTCAGTAATCAAAATCCAATTCAGCTTTTCATTCACCTGCTCAAGTCGATCCTTCATTTCAGGATGAATTTGGCCCTTTTTCAGCCATCTGTTCATTCTTGAATGGTTAATTGGAACAAAGGCCAATCGATGCTCTGGATAGTCCAGATCAGTTGAGTTAAAGAGTTCCAGATAAGTTTCAAAAGTCATACAAAAGGATGTAAAAAAAGCCCGATTACGGGCTTTCTATTAATAGATTGACGGATAGCTGTCCGGATCTGCTTCATGCATGATAGAGTAGATCTTTTCGACAATATCATCCGTGTTTGGTTTTGAGAAATAATCACCATCACTACCATATGCCGGACGATGATCCTTTGCGCTTAAAGTTTCTGGAGCAGAATCAAGGAAATAATACCCTTTCTGTTCCACAAGTACTTTATCCAGAATGAATGCAGTTGCACCACTGCTCACATCTTCATCAATGATCAATAATCTATTGGTCTTCTCAATAGATTTACGGATCGCATGATGAATATCAAAAGGAAGCAATGTTTGCACATCGATCAACTCGATATCAATTTCGAGTTCATTTAATTGTGGGATTGCCGCCTGGATCATGTTAAATGTTGATCCGTATGAAACAACCGTAATGTCCTTTCCTTCTTTTACGATTTCAGGAATTCCAAGTGGTTCACAAAACTCTCCGGTATTCGTTGGAACAAGCTCCTTTGATCTGTAACCATTTAATGGCTCAATGACCAACGCGGGGTCATCTGATTTTAAAAGCGTATTGTAGAATCCTGCAGCTTTGGTCATATTTCGTGGCACACATACGTGAATACCTCTCAATGAATTGATGATCATCCCCATTGGAGAACCACTGTGCCAGATGCCCTCAAGTCGGTGTCCTCTTGTACTAACGATCAATGGAGCCTTCTGTCCTCCTTTAGTTCGATACTGAACTGTTGCAAGATCATCAGACATGACCTGAATTGCATAAAGTAAATAATCGAGGTACTGAATTTCGGCTATTGGACGAAGTCCGCGCATTGCCATTCCAATACCCTGACCAACGATAGTACATTCACGGATTCCCGTATCAGAAACACGTAGTTCACCGAATTCAGCCTGCAACCCTTCAAGTGTCTGATTTACACCTCCGATCTTACCCGCATCTTCTCCAAACACCAATGCGTTTGGATATTTTTCAAGGATGCTTCTGTAATTATCTCGAAGAATGATCCTTCCATCATCCATTTTTCCCGTACCATCGTACTCCGGAGCTACGGGTGCAATGTTCAATGCAGATCTTTCTGATTCGGAATATAGGTAAGAGCTATATCGATCAAAGTTGTTATTTATTTGTTTTTTGATCCATGCAGATAGCGCAGCTTTCGAAGCAGAATTCTCTTCTCTCACCATTCGAAGAACTTTTCGTGCAGCTCCTAGGATGTCTTTGCGAATAGGTTCAAACGCCTTCTCAAGTGCTTCTGCCTCTTTATCAATGAAGACACCATTAGGACTATCCTTGGCAACTGCCTTCATGAGAGCAATAGCTTCAGACAATTCTGTGCTCAGGTTATCAGTGAATGACTTCCAAGCAGCATTTTTCTGATCTCTTACGAATGTTTTGGCATCCTTCTGAATTTTGTCTAATTCGTCTTGCGTAGCGATTACATTTCCGTCTGCGTTGAAGTTGAGGATCCATTCTTTGAACTTGTTGATACAATCATAGTCTGTTTCCCATTGTATACGCTCCACTGATTTATATCTTTCGTGTGATCCTGAGGTAGAGTGACCTTGCGGCTGATTCACTTCTTTAACGTGAACCAGTACAGGGACATGTTCTTCTCTGGCAACTTTAACTGCTTTCTCGAATGTTTCGCACAAATGAGCATAATCCCATCCCTTCGTTACGAATATTTCGTATCCAGGCTTGTCCTTGGTGCGTTGCATCCCTGCAAGCGCTTCTGATATACTTCCTTTTGTTGTCTGGAATTCTCTTGGAACAGAAATCCCGTATCCATCATCCCAAACAGACATTACCATAGGAACCTGAAGTACTCCAGCAGCATTGATCGTTTCCCAGAAAGGTCCTTCAGAGGTTGACGCATCTCCAATCGTACCAAATGCTACTTCATTTCCTTTATTCGAGAATTTTTTAAATTCTTCTATTTCCTGTATGGCTTTGTTGTTTCTATAATATTTGGAGGCCTGAGCGAGTCCAAGTAAACGAGGCATCTGTCCTGCAGTAGGAGAGATGTCTGCTGAACTATTCTTTTGAGCCATCAAATTCTTCCATTCACCTTTTTCATCAAGGTTACGAGTAGAATAGTGTCCGCCCATTTGTCTACCGGCTGACTGAGGTTCAACTTCAACATCCGTATGAGCATACAATCCAGCAAAATATTGTTGAACATTGAGTTGGTCGATAGCCATCATGATCGTTTGATCACGGTAATAACCTGATCTGAAATCTCCATCACGAAACTGTTTTGCTAACGCGATCTGTGCAAGCTCTTTACCATCGCCGAAAATTCCAAACTTTGCTTTACCGGTTAAAACTTCTTTTCTTCCCAGTAAAGAGGCCTCCCTTGAAATGTTTGCCAATCGAAAATCTTCAAGAACTTCATTTCTGAATGTTTCAAAATCAAGAACTTGAGTTGATTCCGCTACTTGCTCTTTTGCCATGCCTGTAAATTAGATGTGTGCAAAGATAATAATAAAAAGCTCTCAAATTGAGCCATATCACCCAACCTGAAGCTATTTAAAAACGATTATTAATTGTACATTTGAGCTATGAGCATGAAGGAAATTTACAAGAGGTACTATCCCTATTTTGTGGATGTATGGCAGTATCTTGCCCTCATTCTGATTTTTATTCTCGCAGCTCTATTCATTTTGTAAATTATTTTGACATGCTAAAGAAGCTGTTACCCCTTATAATATTCGCTCTTAATCTTGGATTGAGTTATGCTCAGTTGAATATGCAGCAGGTTGGATACCTTGATTATGGTGCTCTGCATGGGGTGGAAAATAATGACGTCTGGGGTTACGTCGATGAGCTTGGAAATGAGTATGGACTTGTCGGAACGTCAAAAGGAACTTCGGTTGTCGATCTGACTGATCCTTCAGCGCCTGTTGAGGTGTTTTGGGAGCCAGGAATGGAATCGATATGGAGAGATCTGAAAACATTCGGTGATTATGCATATGTTACGACAGAGGCCGAAAACGGACTTTTAATTATCGATCTTTCGCCTCTTCCGTCTTCAACTGCTCTTTCAACCTATTACTACACCGGTCCGACAGGACAAGAATGGCAAAGTGCTCATAATCTTTGGATCGACGAAAACGGTTATGTCTATATTTTTGGTGCAAACAGAGGGAATGGAGGAGTGATCATCCTTGATGTAGCTTCCAGCCCTACTGCTCCGATTGAAGTGGGTGTTTTTGACAATTGGTATGTACATGATGGTTTTGTAAGAAATGATACCATGTATCTGGCACATATCGAAGCAGGATTTTTGTCTGTAGTCGATGTTGCAGATAAAGCCAATCCGGTTCTTTTAGGAACCAAGACAACACCAAATAACTTTACCCATAACATTTGGCCTTCGGATAATGGTCAGTTCGTATATACTACGGATGAAGTTTCAGGTGCTTTTTTAGCAGCCTACGATATTTCGGACCCTCTAAATATCGTTGAGGTTGATCGCATTCAAAGTTCGCCTGGACAAGGTGTAATACCTCATAATGCTCATGTTTATGGGAACTATCTAATTACAAGTTATTATTCTGATGGTGTAACCGTACATGACATTACCCATCCGCACAATATTATTGAAGTAGGATCATATGATACATATCCTCTCCAGACAACGAGCTATGATGGTTGTTGGGGTGCTTATCCTTTTCTTCCTTCAGGATTGATATTGGCGACAGATATATCGGAAGGTTTTTTTGTACTTCAGCCTACTTATGTTCAAGCGGCATACCTTGAAGGAAATATCACTGAAGTGGGGTCAGGAACCGCAATAAATGCAGTAAATGTGCAGATTTCAGGAAATAATCAGATCGATCTTTCCAATTCTATCGGCGATTATGCTACAGGATATGTCAATGGTGGTAATTACAATGTAACATACTCTAAAGTTGGATATTACCCTCAAACAATTCCGGTGACCCTAACAAACGGTAACATCGTGATCCAGGATGTTCAAATGACACCCATTCCGCCATTCAATTTCACAGTGAACGTTGTCGATGCCGGGACTCTAACGCCTATAAGTGATGCGCAAATTTTAGTGCAAGCTGATCTCCTTGATCATAATGGTGTAACGAATGGAATTGGCGTCGAAGATTTCATCCTTTACTATCAGGAAGATTATAAGGTATTGATTGGTAAATGGGGGTATGTAACGTCTTGTTTTACTCAAAACATTGATAATACTTCAGGTTCAATCACAGTTGAACTAACGAAAGGGTATTATGATGATTTCGAATTTGATTTTTCATGGATATCAACAGGGAGTGCCAATACAGGTAATTGTGAGCGTGGAATTCCTATTGCGAGCTCCAGTGGTTC
>ENA-OREM01001219-OREM01001219.1-marine-metagenome-genome-assembly--contig:-NODE-1219-length-13412-cov-3.030446_pt1 | contig 13412 bp, 7 predicted proteins | sample MGYA00248623_ERZ508561 | MGnify/ENA primary metagenome ERZ508561 (study PRJEB26227, sample SAMN06264494) | marine metagenome | isolation source: Columbia River Estuary | place: USA:Columbia River Estuary...
ATGGGAAGGAAGGAAAAGAATACCCAAAGGGTATAAAGTTAAAATTAGAGAAGGATTTGGTCCTGTCTCTGATCTGTTGGCGAAAATTGAGGATGACTTTAAATTTAAGGTGCAAACGCCTGACGCCAACTATGTAGTAGAACGAGGGGACAGTCTTTCTGTTATTGCGAGTAGATTCAATACGTCTGTTTCTCGGCTCGTTTCACTCAACCGATTGAGTAGTAGTAACAGAATTCAGATTGGTCAACAGCTTTTATTGCCTCAAGATGACTCTTCGCGCGTCTTACAGTCGGACCAGATGCCAGAGGATGGAGTTTACACTGTGACACGCGGGGATACGATTTCAACAATTTCGGAGAGGTTTTCAGTGGTTGGAACTGAATTACTTCGATTGAATAATATCAAAGACCCACAACGCATATATCCAGGGCAAAAGCTGCGTCTTCCGGGGCTGTATGCTGAGGCGCCAGAATTACGAGCTAACAAGCCTGCTCCGGCTACACTGGTCACGGAGAATGAGGTCTATGAGGAGCCAGACTCAGGACTCGAGCAAGAATATGGGGCTAATCAAAGGGCGCTTGGGTCGATTGTGGAGTCGGTTGATATAGTATCTGAAGACTCTCCAGTCGTCGGAGAACAGCGCGAGAAAGGCGATGAGGAGACATCGGCATTAGTGGCTCTCGAGCAGGCGGTTGATGTTGTTGAAGAATCGGATGAAGAGCTTGCTGAATCGCTCAGCACAGATCCAGCTGATTACATAGTGGCTAGCGATGATTCTATCGAAGTGCAGGCAACTGAAACGTTGGGACATTATGCTGATTGGCTTGCCTTACGCGCGAGGGATTTGAGGCGATTAAATGACATGGCTTACAGCGATCCAGTCGTTGTTGGTAAGCGTCTGACTCTTGGGTTCTCTAAGGTATCGAGACCTGAATTCGAGCGCAGGCGCAAAGACTACCACTCGACGCTACAACGTGATTTCTTTGCTCGGTATCGAATTCGCGATGTAGAGGAATACACTATACGCCGCAACGAAAATATCGGCACGATCGCGCGCAATCGCTATTCAGCTCCACTGTGGCTTGTGCGACAGTACAATCCAGAGCTCGACTTCAACCGGATTCAAATCGGCCAGAAAGTTGTTTTCCCGTTGCTGCAAAGCGTTGAATAGCCCGAGTCGTCTATCAGCTAAACAAAGGAGCTAAAGCGCTAAAGCGCCAGCCGCTTTTTTGAATGGATAGTTTGCGCAAACAGCTGTTGATACCGCGCAGTCAAATTTTCCTCGAAAAACTGCGTTAGTGACACGCGCGGAAGTGCAATTCCCTCGTTTTTTTCCTCCTGCCAGCGTTTCAATTTCTTGAAGATATTACGCGCGGTGTGCGTGTTATCTTGAGTCACAGAGTAAAGATTTTCTGGCGGCAGGTATTCGGGATAGACGAGGTCGGCAGGGGCGAGCGGGCAGCAGCCAGCGATCGCAGCCTCTTGCATTGCGAGACCTTGAAAGTCATGCAGCGCAGTCGACAGGGCGACGTCGCAGGAGTTGATAAGCGCGTGGTAGTCAGTAGCGCTTTCGATAAAGCCGAAGTGAGCGTCTTCAAGATTTAGAGAGATGCAGTGCGCTTTAAGTAAGCGGCGACATTCGTCGAATTCTTCGGGCTGCTGTTTAAACTGCTGGCCCACAATATGGAGACGGCAGTTGAGCCTCTGGGCGCAGAGTAGTTTGACCACCTCCAACAGTCGCTCAGGGCCTTTGTCATATTCCCATCGGTGATTCCACACTATCTCAAGCGTCGAATGGTTGCTGCAACGCGGCGACAACTCCTCCGGCTGGAACACAGGAACCGGCACTACGTGAGACTGCTCGAGGCGCTGCAGTAATCCTTTGGGCACATAGTCGGGTAGGCGCCGGAGCAACTCTTTTGCGCCGCTGAGAAAAGTCCTGCGGTTGTATTCACTATTAAACGCGACCGAATCTGCGCAGAGCGCAGCGTAAAGAGGGACGAGCTGTATCTCGGCATTAGCGCGTTGCTGATCACGGGTGGGATACGCAAATTGATTCTCATGAAAGTAAAGCAGCGTTGGGATCGCTGCGAGTGCGGGCATGAACCCACGCAGCGTGCTTAGATCAACCATCGATGTCGCAATCAGCAAATCGTAAGGTCTGCTCAGGGTCTCTCGCTCACCAAAGGCGAAGCTTAATGCGTTGCCGCGTAGGCGCCAGCTAAAATTTCGGGGTGCGAGAGCTAGCGGAGTCCATTCATGCTCGGGCATCATGCGCGCGAGATTCTCATGCCAGAGGCGATGGCTCGCGGCATCGTAGCCGGATAGTAAGAGAATGCGGAGGCGTGCAGTGGCTGACATGGGGAATCGCTTACGCTTGCGTGAATAGGTTTTGCAATCTGTGCGCGTGCAGAGTAATTTCTGTCGCTCATTAAACTAAGTATGAAGGGGACACGTGTGACGATCAAACTATATGGGATGCCACTCAGTAATTACTACAACATGGTAAAGACTGTTCTGCTCGAGAAGGGTATGGATTTTGAAGAAATGCTGATACTCCCTAATCAAGAGTCAGATTTTTTGGGCAAAAGTCCGATGGGCAAAGTGCCGGCGATGGAAACCGAACAGGGCTTTCTCACCGAGACGGGCGTGATGATCGACTATTTAGACTCGCTGGGACAGGGCGAGAGCTTTTATCCGGCAGACCCTTTCGAGAAGGCTAAGGTGCAGGAAATTATCCGCTACCTCGAACTCTATGTTGAATTACCGGCGCGTCGGCTATACGGAGAGGTGTTTTTTGGGCGGCCAGCAACTGATGAATTAAAGAAAGAAGTGAAGCCTCAACTAGAGAAGGGGTTTGCCTCGTTCAATCGGCTCGCGAAATTCTCGCCCTATTTATGCGGCGAGCAGCTAACCTATGCCGATTTCTACTTTCGCTTCAGCATGAATCTTGCCATGACAGCCTGCAAGCGCGCACTAGACTGGGACGTTGCGGCCGAAATGCCCCGCAACAATGAGCTGATCGCGCGCCTCGACGAGCGCGCCTCGATTCAGCGCGTGTTAGCAGACCAGAAAAAGAAAGCCTAGGCGGTCTGTGAGTGAATAAAAAACGCCCCCTTTGAGAGTGTTATAGCTCTCAAAGGGGGCGTTTTCTATTGGTCGGCTCAAAAGCGCTTTGCCGACGGATCAAACATTGCGCAGGCGCAAACGTGCTGCCGTTATCGGTGGTGCGTCCGCTCTATCACGCCCTTGCTCGACGTCATGTCGAGTATTGTGTCGATATTCGCCTCGATGTCTTCGACCGAGGCTCCGAGGCCAAGATTAACGCCTTCGTTTTCACGCACATCGGCAGAGTAATAGCGGCCACCGGCTGCCTGAATGATGCGGCCATTAGGGGCTTTATCGGAACAGAGATAGACCACCGCAGGGGTGACTAACTCGGGCGCGAGTTTTTCTGCGCTGTCTTCGAAGCCCGGCAGTTCTTCGGTCATGCGCGTCGCGGCTATTGGTGCGATCGCATTGGTGAAAACACCGTATTTCGCACCTTCTAGGCGCAAGGTATTCATAAAGCCGACCAGGCCTAGCTTTGCGGCGCCATAATTGCTCTGGCCAAAGTTTCCGAACAATCCGCTCGTTGAGGTTGTCATTACTATGCGGCCGTAGCCTTGCTCCACCATGATTGGCCACACACATTTAGTCGCGTTGAGGCTGCCTGTGAGGTGCACATCGATGACCGCATGCCAGTTTTCGAGTTCGAGTTTCGAGAATGTGCGGTCGCGCAGGATGCCTGCGTTATTCACGAGGATGTCTATGCGGCCCCATTTCGCCATTACCTCGTCGACCATCGATTGGACAGAGGCTAGGTCGGTAACTGATGCGCCGTTCGCAATGGCCTCGCCGCCTGCGGCGATGATTTCCTGAGCGACTAACTCAGCTGCAGAGGCCGAACCGCCGCTGCCATCTACGCTGCCGCCTAAGTCGTTAACGACTACCTTTGCCCCGCGGCGTCCCAGCTCTAAGGCGTGCTGTCGGCCTAGTCCGCCGCCTGCGCCTGTTACGATTGCGACGCGACCTTCAAATCCAATTGTCATAGCTTGTTTTCCGTTTTTCTGTTGATGGGAATAGAAGTAAGGGGCTTCGATACACATCGATAAGAGCCGCCGTTGACTCGATTCTAAGCGTATGGGGGTGGAGGCGCAAACCATCCGCTTATAGCTGCATTCAGGGAGTGGGATCTTCCGCCAAATTGGGTATTATGAGGGTTACCGAAAGCGACAGTGCACAAGGGCGTTGAGCCTTAAGGAAGACCCAGTAATGAGCGAGATGACCCCGGTTCCGGCCGCCACAGTAGTCGTAGCCCGCGACAGCGCTACGCAAGGCTCTATTGAAATTTTACTGCTCAGGAGAAATTCCAAGCTTGTTTTCCATGGTGGTCATTGGGTGTTTCCCGGAGGTCGTGTAGACCAGGCCGATTTCGAGGGGGTCGAGGGGCTGGAGTATCGTGCGGCGCTAAAAGCGGCGGTAAGAGAGACGAAAGAGGAGGCGGGGCTGGACATCGGCGAGAGCCAGCTTATTCACACTGCCCATTGGACCACTCCGCCCCATTTGCCACGACGGTTTTGTACTTGGTTCTTTATGTGTCCGGTGTCACGAGCGGCCACCGTTGTTGTCGACAACGATGAAATCCTAGAGCACCGCTGGATTACGCCTCAAGCTGCGCTCGCCGCTTCGAAGGCGGAAGAGATCGTTCTGCCGCAGCCCACTAAGGAGACGCTCAAAGGCATCGCTCAAATCAGCAGCGTCAAAGCGCTTCTAGACTGGGCTGCCTCGACCCCTGTGCATATATTCCCCGATGATTCCCCCTTTTATCGGCCACAAGAGATGGGTTACCCGCTTTCCGAACCTTGCTAAGCGGTTGACGATAGTGGGATAGTGGGGCTGCGAGAGAGGCTTGCCCTGCACTCCTTTCAGCAAGAGGGGGAGCAAGTCCAATGGCGACTCCTCGGCGTTTTAGCTAAGTGCCCTTGGCGCTCACGCTGCCAAAGCGGGCGTCAGTTTTTGCTTATTATCATCCAGGAAACGCATGACGACTCCGAATCTCGACAGTCTCCGCGACACCCTCTACAGCCTTCAGCGAAGGCAGGCCAGATTAGTGCTCGCTCGGCAGTTCGGTTTCGCGCTTGTCGCCGTCTGTATCGTAATCGCGGCAAGCCTCGTTGTAGTCGCGAATGTCACCGCATCACCGACGGTCATCTTAGTAGTCGCCGTCGCATCCCTTGCACTCTTGGTATCTATTGTGGCGATTGCGTGGCGTCACCGTCATCGTGCACAAGCCGATCAGAGGGCGTTAGCGCTCTATGTTGAAGAAAAATTCCCAGACCTCGAACAGCGTCTACTTACCTCTATCGAGTTTTCTCAAATAGAAAGAGAGCCTCTAAAGGCGGGCGTTTCCCCAGCATTCGTCGAACAGCTGATTAAAGACGCGCGCTCACATGTTGAATTGCAGAGGCAAGAGGTTGAGCGAGTAGGCTCCCCACGTGAATCTTTTATTGCGATGGCCGCCGGCCTTGCCGCCTGCTTAGCACTCGGCCTTTTATTGCAAGAATCTGCCCAGATGAGGCAAGCAGCGCAGCGCCTCGCCTGGCCTTTCGCTAGTGAACAGCGAGCTGATATAAGCCCAGCAGCGTTGCCTATCGCGCTTATTGTCGAGCCGGGGGATATTGAACTGCAGCGGGGCTCGCCACTGACGTTTACGGCAAGGGTAGAAAATGCGCAGCCTGGCGCGCTGACCCTGCGGCTTCAGGACGATCGGTTGAACTGGCGCGACTACCCGATGGTACTCGATGCGGCGGACACCGGCGGCGCGACGTTTAGCTACTATTTACCTGCGGTTCTAAAAGATTCGGTCTATCTGGTTAGCCTTGCCGGCGATGAGCAGACTTCGCGGCAATACCAGATAAGTTTGTATGACCTCCCCAATGTAGAGCAGATCGATGTGGCGCTGGATTTTCCGGCTTATACCGGCGAAGAGGATCGAATCGAAATTGATGGCGGCGATATAGTCGCCGCAGAGGGCACCGAGGTAAGCCTTACGATTACGTTCAATAAACCACTGGCGAGTGCCGAATTGCAGTTCGCTGACGCCGGCAGTACGTCTGGGGAAGGCTATGTAAACAGTAGCCTGACTATTGACGGACTTAAGGCAACTGCTCGTTTTACTGTGAAGGGAGATGGGGTTTACCGGCTTTCGGCAACCGATCTACAAGGCCTGCAAAGCGATGCGCCGCTCGATTACTATATTCGCGCAATCGAAGATCAGCCTCCCCAGCTCACTCTGCGCCGACCCGGCGCTGATCAAGACGTGATGCCACTCGAAGAGGTGGTGATCGAAGTTGACGCAAGCGACGATTATGGGCTGAGCGAATTCGTGCTCAATTACGCGGTAGTGGGTGCCGGTGACAGTGTGGTTAATTTTCTGCCTGCCGAACCCGTTCGCTCTGCGCAGGGATCGACTCTGCTTTACCTCGAAGACATGGAGGTTGAGCCGGGTGACTTTATTAGTTACTACCTAACGCTTGCCGACAATAATGCGCTCGATGGCCCGAGTGAGGTGGTGTCTGACATTTATTTCCTCGAAGTTATACCGACCGATCAAGAATTTCGCCGATCGCAGCAGCAGGGTGGTGGTGGCGGAGGAGGCGGTCAGGGTGGCGGCGAAAGTAGTGCGCTTGTTTCAGTGCAGAAAGACATTATCGCGGCGACTTGGAAACTGCGAAACCGACTGCGTGACGCATCGAATGCCGACATCGAGGCCGATGCCGAAATCATAGCCGAGAGCCAGCGCGAGGCGACCGGTCGCGCTAAGATGTCTATTGATCGCTTATCCGAACGATTGAGTTTTTCGGATGACAGTTATGATCTAGCCGTTGAAAATTTGTCTCTCGCCATCGAACAGATGAATCTTGCTGCAAACGATTTAGATAGTCTGCAAGTAACGACCGCACTCAAGCCTGAACAACTCGCCCTGCAGTACGTGCTGAAAGCTGAAGCGAATATTAATCGCACTGACATAAGCATGAATCAAAACAGCGGCGGTGGGGGAGGAGGCGCTCAGCAAGAGCGCGAAGATCTTCGCGAATTGTTCGAAATGGAGATGGGGCAACTCGAAAATCGGTATGAGACACCGAACAGCGCGAGCCAAGCGGGTGGAACTAATGCCGAAGAGGTGAACAAGCTAGAGGAGTTAGCGCGGCGCCAAGAAGCCCTCACTCGCGCGCAGAGAAACCTTGCTCGCCGAGAGCAAGAGCTCGAAGAAGAGCAGCGTCGTCGCGAACTAGAACGGCTGCGCCGACAGCAAGAACAGCTTACCGCTGACGTTGAAAAATTAGCACGCGAATTAGCTCAAAATAACCAGGGACAGCAATCTCAACAGTCTCAACAGCCTCAACAGTCGCAGCAAAGAGACGGGGGATCGCCTCAGCAAGCTCAGCAAGGACAGCAGAGCACAGTAGGGCAGCAAACGGCGCAGCAGGGCGGCACCGCGCAAGCGGGTGAGTCAACTGCTCAATCTGCAATTGAGCGCGCGCTCGAGCAAATGCAGCAAGCCGCGCAGAGCGACAGCGCTGCTATTGCAGCGGCGCAAAGCCAAAAAGCACTCGAGAGCTTACGCGACCAGCAACGCGAACTAAGCCAAGAAGGCGAGAGTTCGATCTCGCAGATTGCACGACGCCTTAGCGAGCGCGGTCAGGAGCTTGTCCGTAACCAGCAGGCGCTACAAGAAGGATTAGAAGAGGCTAGTCGCAATCAGGGTCTAGGTCAGACCCGCCGTGAGGCGCGTCGTGATGAGGCGCTAGAGGCGCTTCTCGATGCGCAGCGACAGCAGCAACGTGATATCGAAGAGATCGAAGACATGCTCCGAGCGGTGGTCACTCGAGGCGATAGTGATGACCGCAGCTTACTGACTCAGGCTCAGGCAGCAACGCGTGACCTAAAACCAATTCGCGATGAGATGGCAACAAGCAACCGTGTTCTTCGCAATGGCATGCTCAACCTTGCGATTGATATGGAACAGGAACTCGGCGACCAGATCGACCAGTTAGCGCAGAGCCTGGCGCGACTGGATCCATCGCAAACGCAAGACTCCGAAGGATCTGCACGGCAAGTAGCAAGTGATGCGCAGCAATTGCGACAGCAGATCGAAAGCCTGAGCGAACAGGCTGAGCAATTTAATCAACGAAGTGCAGGCGAGGCGAATGAAACGGAAGGCACGGGAAACACGCCGTCGCTTGCGCAGATGCGTGAGCAGTTAGAGAGCAGCCAGACACTCGCCGAAAACTTATCCCAGCAGTTAGCGCAGCAGCGGGGAGGCACAACGCAAACCCTGCGTGGCGAGGCGAATGCCGTAGGCACCGCGCGATCGATTAGACAGCAGCTGACGCGGCAAAATATTGAAGATTTCCTCGCGCAGCCCGAGCTCCTTCAGGCGTTACTGCAACCTATTGTTGAGTTAGAAGGCGCGCTGCGCGCGCAGGCGGAATTAGAGAGTGCGGCCACACAGCTTTTTAGCGCAGACGAAGAAGCGATCCCTGATGCGTATCGCGAGTTAGTGGAGCAATATTATAGAACGCTGTCGGAAGGTGATTCTGGAGGAGCGCGGTAGTTATGCAGTCTTCAGATCATTCCTTCTTTGACGCACTGCGCGCGGGCACTCTCACTTTTGCGTACGGTATTCCGCCGTGGGCTTTCGTCGCACTCTCGCTTGGTATTGTAGGGCTCGTGTGGTTGGGGTATGCCAATACAACTAGGCCTCTTACCACCCGCTGGCGAGCCGGATTAGTTGCTCTCAGAGCAGCGGTGCTAGTGCTCATTATGTTTTGCCTGCTGCGGCCTGTGGTGATCGACCTCGAGGTGATCCCGCAGGAGACATTTTTTGCGGTGTTAGTCGACAACTCTGCCAGTATGACCATCACCGACATGCCGAACGGCCAGACGCGGAAACAGGCCGCGGCAGAATCGCTAGAACGTGCCGGTTTGCTCGATGTGCTTGCCGAAGACTATCAGCTACGGTTCTTTGGTTTCGGTGGTGAGACGCGACGCGCTAATGATTTAGCCTCAATTGGCACAGGATTCGATGAAGAGGAAGGGGCCGTCGCGTTTAGTAAAACAGGCCTCGGTGATGCGCTCAGCTATGTGGATGATCAGCTAGGTGGCTTACCTCTTGGTGGGGTACTTTTGATTAGTGACGGCGCCGATAACAGTGGCAAGGATGCGACAATCGCTGCCCGAACCTTTGCTGCCAGCGGCGTGCCTGTTTACACGCTTGGCGTGGGTATGCCATCGCTGCCTCGCGACCTCGGTATTGAAGGCGTCGTCACTACCCGAACCGTTTTAGAAGGCTCTGTTTTTACTGCGCAAATACGGCTCGTGCAGGCCGGTTTCGATAACGAACGAGTCCGCCTTCGAATCGTTGATGGCGAGCGAGAAGTAGCGAGCCGCGAGGTCGTTCTTGCCCCCGGCAATGTGACACAGCGCTTCGAGATAGAACTAAGCCCCGAGCGTGAGGAAGCAATTGTCTATCAGCTCGAAGCTGAATTGGTTGATCGCGATTCGGTAAAAGAGGAGATTGTTAGCGAGAATAATCGCTATCAATTTCTGGTGGATAACACACCAAAACCCGCGCTTGATATCCTCTTTATCGAAGGCCATCCGCGAAATGAATATAAGTTTATTCAACGCGCTGTCAGAGGCGATAAGTCGCTGCGCCTAGCAACCTATTTACGCACGGGACCCGAGAAATTCTATCGGCAAGGCATCGAATCACCAACCGAATTAAGCGATGGCTTTCCACGCGATCGCGAGGCGCTGTTCGACTACGAAGCAATTATTCTTGGCGACATAGAGCAAGAATTTTTCGATACCGAACAGCTGGAAATGCTTGATGAATTTGTTGGCGAACGCGGCGGAGGGCTGCTGCTTTCGGGGCGTGTCGACGAAGGGTTTATTGGTACGCCGCTTGCGGCGATTGCGCCGGTAAGTTTGGTTGAGGAAGCTCTTCTGCCGCAGCCACTGCAGGGCGGGATTCGCCGCGGCGATCATCCTGCCGGCGCGCTCTTCAATCCGCAGCTGACAGCAGCGGGTCGCGTGTCGCCCTTGTTACGACTCGCTGCAGACGAGGCGGCAAACATCAATTTATGGGCGCAAATGCCGCCTCTGCAAGGTGTCTATGTTACCGGTCGTGTTAAGCCCGGTGCATCAGTGTTGCTTGAACACCCGAGTCTTGATTATCAAAATCAGCCATTGCCTGTTCTCGTTACGCAGCGCTATGGGTCTGGCAGAAGCATGAGCGTAGCTACTGCGAGTACTTGGCGCTGGCAGATGATGCTTCCGGTTGCCGATCAGTCGCAAGAAAAAGTATGGCGACAATTACTCAGATGGCTTGCGGTGAATGCGAAGGAGCGAATCACGCTTAGCTTCGATAGAGAGTTCTACAACGTGGGTGACACCGTGCGAGTCGAGGCAACCGTTCTTGATGCCGATTATCTCGCAGACAATGATGCAACCCTATGGCTTCAACGCGAAGATCCTCTTGGGGATGTAAGCGACACGCCTATGCAGTGGCAACTCGAAGACGAGGGCGTTTATCGGGCCGAATTTCTTGCAAATAATGTCGGAGTCAACTCGCTGCTCGTCGATGTTGCTAGCGCAGCAGGTGAAGGGCGTGCTGAAAACTCGGAAGCTAACGCCTCGATTATCGTGACGCCATCACTGCGCGAGTATTCTAACGCTGGCCTTGATGCAGGCATGCTTCAACGTATTGCAGAAACGACCGGAGGTTATTACGCGTCAATCGACAACTCGTCATCAGTCGCTGCAGCTATCCGCAATACACCTAATGCGTATTCGAAAGAAGTCACAACGGATCTTTGGGACAGCCCCTGGCTTCTGGGTTTGCTTATTTTGATGCTCTGCCTCGATTGGACGCTGCGCCGCGGCAAGGGGCTATCGTGATGAATGGTTTTGTGAAAACAGTGGTTTTCTTTGCGCTGTCCGGATTGGTTGCAGCGAGTGTCAGCGCTCAAGAGAACGGCAAGCGAGAATTATTTGCGCAGTCGGCTGCCACCTCGAAATACGCGCTAATTATTAGCGGTGCGACCGTTGGCGCTGACAATGAAGCCAGATACCGTCAGTTGTCGATTTCTCTGCATGACATCCTCGCGCGCGATTACGGCTATAGCAGTGCAGCGATAGAATTGCTTTTTGGCAATACGAATGCGGATTCACGCTGGGATGCGATCGCTGACCGCGAAGGAATTAGTGCGAGCTTGGCAGACCTCAAAAATCGAATGAGTGCCGGCGACCAACTTGCCGTTTTCTTGCTTGGCCATGGCACCGGAACCGACGAAGAAGCCAAATTTAACCTCCGTGGCCCTGACCTAACCGGCGCAGAGTTCGCGCGTTTGTTTGATGTCTTTACTGAGCAAGACTTAATTTTTGTGAATACGACGAGTGCAAGCTATGGCTTTTCAACAGCACTCGCCCGCGAGATAGCAGGAGAGGGGCGCATCGTAGTCTCGGCAACGCGCTCGTCTTCCGAAAAATTTGATCCCTATTTTTCGCGTTACTTTATCGAGGGCTTGAGTGAGAGACGTGCCGATCGCGATAAGAACAGCCGCGTCTCCTTGCTCGAAGCGTTTAATTACGCAAAAAATAATGTCGAAGAATTTTATGAGGAATCGGGCAGGCTTGCAGCCGAACACGCGGGGCTAGACGACAATGGGGATGCCCTTTTTGCCCTCAGCCCAGCGCCTGGACAAGGTGATGGCAGCCTTGCCGAAATCGCCTTTATCGACGCGTCCGACGCAGGCGAAACCGGCTTGTCAGCGACCCGCTTGGCACTTAAGCGGCGAATGCAAACCCTAGAGCGCAGTGTTTTACTCCTGCGTGGCCGCAAAGCTGACTATCTAGAGGACGATTACTGGGCGCAGCTTGAAACATTGCTAGTCGACCTTGCTAAAACCACGGAGGAATTCACTCGTGAAGCGTCGGAATAAGACCTCTCCAAACTCGATGATGAGCGCGACCCTGAAGCGCGACGCGGGCAGTGCGCTAGTTGCGAAGCGGCTAATGGCTGCTGTCACGTTAGCAGCTGCACTCTTCGCCACGCCCGCTTGGGCACAAAATATAGACGAGGCGTTTTTAAGTGCGAGTTCTCCTCTGGCAAGGGGAGAGCAGCTTTTCCTTAGCGGCTCGTATGCTGCTGCAGGTGATGCGTTTTTACGCGCGCAGGGCCTCGATCGAGAAGAGGGTATCGTTGGTGCAAGTCGCGCGTTTGCCATGATAGGCGATAGGGCGCGGGCGATTGCGCTGTGCGAAGACGCGTTTAATAACGTGGCACCTGCCGATTTGCCTCTTGTCGCCGTTCAGTTAGCTGAACGGCGACTTGCGCAGGGTGAGTCTGCACTCGCTCTCGACGTATTAGCCGATGTAAGCGAAGGGCTCGATCAGCCGCCACTGCGTGCCGTAGTGAAATACGGAGAGGCGCTGCAACTTGTTGGTCGTCGAGGTGAGGCTGCGGCGCAATTCCAGCGCGCGCTAGATCGCTATACCGATGGCCTTGTATTTTCGTCGCAAGACATCGGTATGGTGGCGCGCGCGAGTTGGTTGCTCGGCGAATTTCACGATGCCAATAGCCTCTTTAGCGAGGCTACGCGTCTCGATTCGAATAATCTCGAAGCACAGACACTTTGGGGTGATCTGTTCCTCGAAAAATTCAATGCAGCCGATGCGCAGCGCTCGTATGAAGACGTTCTCGCGGTGAATCCACGCTATCTGCCAGCGTTAACTGGTCTCGCGCGCGTCACCGGTGACAGGGGAGCGTTGGAGCGGGCGCTCGCCGTTAACCCGAGTTTCGTTCCCGCGCTCGAGACACAGGCGCAATTATTTTTCGTTAACGACTTCGAAGACGATGCGCTCGAGGCTATCGATCGAGCGCTTTCTTTAAACCCCGAGTCGCTCAAGAGTCTGAGCCTATTGGGTGCGAAGGCGGCACTCGAAGAACGAACTCAAGACTTTGCCGAAATTCGCGCGCGAGTCGATGCCTTCAGCCCGTCTAATCCGCAATTCCTTGGCGACGTTGCCGACACCCTCGGACGGCAATATCGGTTTGTCGAGGCGGTTGCGTTAGCGCGTGAGGCGATCGCATCTGATCCTAACTACTGGCAAGGTTATACGCTGCTGGGCAGTAATCTTATCCGTCTAGGTGAGGAGGTCGAGGGACGCGAAAATTTGGAGATTGGTTTCGACAACGATCCGTTTAACGTGATGACGTCGAATATGCTGAAGGTATACGACACACTCGACAGCTACGTAACGGTAGAAAGTGAGCATTTTAAAGTCAATTTATCCGAGAAAGA
>ENA-OREM01001220-OREM01001220.1-marine-metagenome-genome-assembly--contig:-NODE-1220-length-13407-cov-3.181620_pt1 | contig 13407 bp, 10 predicted proteins | sample MGYA00248623_ERZ508561 | MGnify/ENA primary metagenome ERZ508561 (study PRJEB26227, sample SAMN06264494) | marine metagenome | isolation source: Columbia River Estuary | place: USA:Columbia River...
CACCCAGCGCGTGGAGGAGGAGCTCACCCGCCTCTTCCCGTCGCTCGTCGAGGGCGAGACCCTGCTGCGCGTCGACGGCGACACGATGCAGACCGCGCAGCACTTCCACGACGCGCTCGAGCGCTTCGGCAAGGGCGAGATCCGCTGCCTGATGGGCACGCAGATGATCGCGAAGGGCCTCGACTTCCCGAACGTGCGCCTCGTGGGCGTCGTGAGCGCCGACACCGCGCTCGCGCTGCTGGCACTCGCAGGGTGGGCACGTCGCCGTCTCGATGCGCGCGTGGTGGGGGTCACCGGCAGCGTCGGCAAGACTTCGACGAAGGAACTGCTCGCCGCCTTGCTCGGCGCCGAGGCCTTCGCGACCGAGGCCAACCTCAACAACACCATCGGCGTCCCGCTGATGCTGCTGCGCGCCGACCCGGCCCGCCATCGTTACGCCGTGATCGAGGCGGGCATGAGCCTGCCGGGCGAACTCGGCGTCTCGGCCGAAGTCGTCCGCCCGGACATCGCGATCATCACCGCCGTCGCCCCCGTGCATCTCGAAGGCGTCGGTTCGCTCGCCGGCATCGCCCGCGAGAAAGCTACGCTCGTCGGCGCGCTTGCTCCCGGCGGCCACGCCGTGCTGCCCGCCGCCTTGCTCACCTGGCCTGATTTCGCCGCCCACGCCGCCCGCTCCGTCGCGGTGGCCTTCGGCGATGAGCCGCTCCCGGCGGTCGCGCCCGCGCGGCTCGTCCGGGCTGCCTTCGGCGTCGCCGCCGACGGTGGCCGCACGCTCGTGCTCGATGGCGAGACCTTCCCGCTCGGTCCGCTGTCCGACGGCTTCGCACGCAATGCCGCGCTCGCCGTCGTCGCCGCGCAGCTTGCCGGCCGCACCTCGGCCGAACTCGTCGCGGCGCTCGCGGCCTGGGCGCCTCCGGCCGGACGCGGCAGCGTGCACGTCGACGGCCCGCGCACCTTCACCGTCGACTGCTATAACTCCAGCCCGGCTTCGTTGCTCGACGCCGCGCAGGCCTTCGACCGGCGCAGCCGGGCTTCGGCGGAACCTCGTCTTTTCGTGCTCGGCGGCATGGCCGAGCTCGGCCCCACCTCCGCGCGACTCCACCGCGACTGCGGCGCGCAGCTGCCTCTCCGTCCGGACGACCTCGTGGTCGCCTTCGGCGGCGATGCGGCGGCGTTCCTGCAGGGAGTCGCGCACCCGGAGGCGGGTTTCCTCGCCGCCACGATCGAGGAGGCCGCCGCCCGCGTGGCCGCCCATCGCGGCCATGTCTTCCTCAAGGGCAGCCGCTCGTTCGCGCTCGAACGCTGCCTGCCTCCCCACCTGCGCTCCGCGCTTACCTTCCACTAGGATGCTTTACCGTCTCAGCGAACTCGTCCACGCCTGGGGGCCCTTCCGCCTCTTCGACTACATCACCGTCCGCGCGATCCTCGCCGGCGTCACGGCCCTGCTGCTGGGCATGCTCTTCTCCGGCCGGCTGATCGGCGTGCTCGCGCGCCTGCGCCAGCCCGAGCGTTCCAAGGCCCTCATGGGTGAACTCGCCAAGGAAGGCGGCAAGGTGCCGACCATGGGCGGGCTGATCATCGCCGCCGCGACCATCCCCGCCGTGCTCCTCTGGGCGCGTCCGGGCGTCCTCGTCTTCGCCTCGCTCTGGTGCCTCGTCGGCATGGGCCTCGTCGGGCTCTACGACGACTGGCTCAAGGTCCGCCACGGCAGCTCCGACGGCATCTCCGCGCGCTTCAAACTCGCGGGCCAGGGTTTCGTGGCGCTCACCGCCTTCGGGATCGTCCTGCTCGACCCTGCTTACCGCGAAGGCCTCGCCGAGATCTGGCTGCCCGTCCTCAAGGAGCCGCTGTGGTCCGCGGGTTCGTTGGGCTGGCCCCTCGCGGCGTGCCTCGCCGTCGCGGGCGGATTCTTCATCCTCGTCTGCGTCGGCTGCTCGAACGCCGTGAACCTCACCGACGGCCTGGACGGCCTCGCCATCGGCTGCGTGCTCATCACGACGGCCATCCTCGGCGTGGTGGCCTACCTCGCGGGCCATGCGGAGTTCGCCTCCTACCTGCGTATCCGCCATGTCACGGGCGCCGGCGAGCTCGCGGTCTTCTGCGCCGCGCTCTTCGGCGGCAGCCTCGTGTTCCTCTGGCATAACGCCGCGCCGGCGGAGATCTACATGGGCGACGTCGGCGCGCTCGGCCTCGGCGGCGCGCTCGGCGCGGTCGCGTGCCTGATGCGTCAGCCCTTCCTGCTCGCGATCGTCGGCGGCGTGTTCGTCGTCGAAGCCGTCTCGGTCATCCTGCAGGTCGCCTACTTCAAGCGCACGGGCGGCAAGCGGCTGTTCCTGATGACGCCCATCCATCACCACTTCCAGAAGAAGGGCTGGCCCGCGACCAAGGTCGTGGCGCGCTTCTGGATCCTTTCCCTCCTCTGCGGCCTGCTCGGGCTGCTCTCCCTCAAGCTGCGATGAGCGAGTTCCCCGAGTCCCTCCGTCGCCGGCTCGCCCGGCCCGCCGCCATCTTCGGCGAAGGCGTCAGCGGCCGTTCCGTCGCCGACTCGCTCGCCGCGGGCGGTTTCGCCTCGGTCATCTACGACGAACGCGGCGAGAACCGCGGTTTCGGGCCCGAGGAGGCCGCGCGTCACGACCTGCTCGTCTACAGCCCCGGCTTCGCGCAGACGCACCCGTGGCTGCTCGCCGCCCGCCGCGCGGGCCTGCATTGCCTCACCGAGCTCGACTTCGGCGCGCTCCTCTGGACGGGGCCGGCCGTGGCCGTGACCGGCACCAACGGCAAGACGACCATCACCGAGTTCCTTTCGTTCGCGTTCAAGCGCGCCGGCCTCGACGCCATCGCCTGCGGCAACGTCGGCCTGCCGCTCACCTCGCTGCATCGCACCGTCTCCAACGGCTCCTTCCTCGCGGTCGTCGAGGTCAGCTCCTTCCAGGCGGAGGACCTCCGTCACTTCACGCCCGAGGCCGTCCTCTGGTCCAACTTCGACGAGGACCACCTCGACCGTCACGGCGAGCTCGAGAGTTATTTCCGGGCGAAGTACCGCCTGATCGAGCGCATGATGCCGGGCGGCATCCTCGTCGTCGGCGAATCCGTCGTCGCCGCCGCGCGCGCCTTCGGCATCGAACTGCCCGCCGAGACCCTCGTCGCCACGCGCGCCGAGGTGACGGACACCGTGCCGGCCGGTTCGGTGTTCGACAGCTGGCCGCAGCGCGAGAACTGGGCCCTGCTCGTCAAGTACTGGCAGGCCCGCGGCCTGCCGCTCCGTCAGCTCGAGGAGGCCGCCCGCCTCTTCCGGCTCCCGCCGCACCGCCTGCGCAAGGTCGCGGAGAACAAGGGCGTCGAGTTCTGGAACGACTCCAAGGGCACCAACTTCCACGCGGTCGAAGCCGCGCTCTCGCAGTTCAGCGTCCCGGTCCGTTGGATCGGCGGCGGCAAGTGGAAGGGCGGGGACCTCGGCCGTTTCGTGCGCCGCATCGCCCCGCTCATCGAGTCCGCCTGCCTGATCGGCGAGACCGCCGAGGAGCTCAAGCGCCATTTCGACGAGCTCGGCAAACCCGCCCGCTGCTATCCGGCGCTGCAGGACGCCGTCGTCGGCGCCGCCAAGGACGCGCAGGGTCCCGCCGTGATCCTGCTCAGCCCGGGCTTCTCCAGCTTCGACCAGTTCCGCAGCTACTCCGAGCGCGGCCTCGTCTTCGAACGCGCGGCCACGGCCCTCTCCCAGCGTTCCTGATTTTCTCACACCAAACCCACCCAGTCCCAACACCCACACCACCATGCGACCCATCATCACCGTCACCGCCGTCGTGCTCGTGCACCTCTGCGTCATCGCCGTCCTCGTCGGCGTCAACGGCTGCCGCAGCACCAGCGGCTTCGAACAGCCCGGCGACTCCGCCGCCTTCTCCGGTGGCGCCCGTCCGGTCGCCGCCCCCTCGGCCGTCGTGCCGGCTCCGGCCGCCGTGCCTTCCGACCGTCTGCCGACCCCGGCGCCGACCAAGCTCTCCGCGAACGGTCCGGTCGGTCCGGGCGGCAAGCGCACCGTCATCAAGGGTGAGACGCTCTTCGGCGTCGCCAAGAACGAGAACGTCTCGATCTCCGCGCTCGCCAAGGCGAACGGCCTCTCGCTGAACGCCATGCTCAAGCCCGGCCAGGTCCTGACGATCCCGTCGGCCTCGGCTCCCTCCGCCGCCCCGAAGGCCGCCGCGCCCAAGGCCGCCGCCCCGAAGGTCGCGCCCGCGCCCGCCCCGACCTTCGCTCCGCTCAAGCTCGTCCCGCTCACCGGCACCGCGCCCGCCCCGGTCGCCGCTCCGGACAAGAAGTAAGCCGCCGCGCCGCCGCACGCCATGGTCATCAAGGTCAAGCAGGAGGAGCCGGGCGCCCTGGGTGGGTACGCCCTCGGCATCTTCGTGCTCGCCGTGACCCTGGCGTTGTTCGGCCTGATGGTGCAGTACAGCGCGGGCATCTCGCTCTCGGCGAGCAACCGCACCGCCGCCTTCTACCGCCAGCTGGCCTACGTGCCGGTCGCGTTCATCGCCGGCCTCGCGTTCTTCCGGCTCGACCTCGACATGGCCCGCGCCTGGCGCGTGCCGATCCTCTGGGGCGCTTGCGGGCTGATGGTCCTCGCGCGCGTGCCCGGCATCGGCGTCTCGGTCAACGGCTCCTGGCGCTGGATCGACTTCGGCTTCTTCCGCCTGCAGGCGTCCGACCTCGGCAAGCTCGCCCTGGTCCTCGTGCTCTCGCATTTCCTCGCGGTCATGCAGCGGCATACCTTGCCGAACAAGTTCCCGCTCTACCGGCTGCGCGATCGCAAGCCGTTCATCTTCACGGACCGCGGCTGGATCGATTGCCGCGAAGGCTTCGTCAAGCCGGTCGGCGTGCTGCTCGGCATCGCCGCCTGCATCGCCTTCGGTCCCGACCTCGGCACGATCCTGCTCTGCTGCGCCGTGGGCGGCGTGATGATGCTGGTCTCCGGCGTCCGCTGGGCCTACGTCATCCCGAGTTTCCTGCTCGGCCTCGGCGGCCTCACCGTCCTGATCCTCAACTGGCCCAACCGTCTGCGTCGTTTCACTTCGTTCCTCGAGCCGTGGGAGAAACGCGGCGACGAGGCTTATCAGCTCTTCGAAGGCATGGTGGCCTTCGGCGTCGGCGGCCTGACGGGGAAGGGCGCCGCGAACGGCCTGCAGGGGCGCGCCTACCTCCCGGAGGCCCACACCGACTTCGTCTTCTCCGTCATCGGCGAAGAGTACGGGCTCGCCGCCACGACGCTCGTGGCGCTGGCGTACCTCGGCATCTTCTGGTGCGCCTACCGCGCGATGCGCCACACCGCCGACCTCTATCGTTTCAACGTCTGCCTCGGCGCCACGCTCTTCCTCGTCTTCCAGGCGCTCATCAACATGGGCGTCGTGACCGGCCTGCTGCCGACCAAGGGCATCTCGCTCCCGTTCATCAGCTACGGCGGCACCAATCTCGTGATCATGGCCTGCATGGTGGGCCTGATCCTCAACTGCGTCCGCGCCTCGGGCCAGCCGGCCTTCGAGCCGAAGGAGGCGCGCGCATGAGCCGCGTGCTGCTCGCCTGCGGCGGTACCGGCGGCCATCTCGCGCCCGGCATCGCCCTCGCCCAGCGGCTCACCGAGGAAGGCCATGAATGCCGGCTGATCGTCAGCCGCAAGGCCGTCGACGCGCGCATGACCGCGCATTACCCGCGCCTGCGCTTCGTGCCGGGCAAGGGCCGCGGCTTCGGCCCGGGCCTTGTCGGCCGTCTGCTCTTCTTTCCCGCGCTCCTCGGCGCCGTCTGGTCTTCGTGGCGCCTGCTGCGGGAGTTCCGTCCGTCGGTGCTCGTCTGTTTCGGCGGCTTCATGAGCCTCGCTCCCGCGATCGCGTGCCGCCTCGCCGGCGTGCCTGTCCTCGTGCACGAGGCGAACCGCCACCCCGGCAAGGCCGTGCGGCTGATCGCGCGTTTCGCGACGTCGGTCCACCTGCCCACGGGCGTCCGCCTGCCGGGCGTCGCCGCGGACCGACAGCATGATTCCGGTTATCCCGTGCGCGCCGAGATCCGCCCCGAAGCCCGCGAGGCCGCGCGTCGCGCGCTCGGCCTGCCGCCCGCCGGTCGGCTCGTGCTCGTCGTCGGCGGCAGCCAAGGCGCCGCCCGGCTCAACCGTTGGGTCGAAGCCCATCTCGCGGATTTCGCCGAGCGCGGCGTGCACGTGCTCTGCCTCACCGGCCCCGGCGGCCGTGAGGACGAGGTGCGGACGCCGCAGTCCGTGGTGAAGTTCCTGCCGTTCTGCCATCAGATGGCCGCGGCCTATTCCGCCGCCGACCTCGCCGTCGCGCGCGCCGGCGCGGGCACGCTCGCCGAACTGGCGACCTGCCGGACGCCCGCCGTCCTCATCCCGCTGCCGTCCGCGGCCGACGACCACCAGACGGCCAACGCCCGCGAGAGCGCGCGGACCGGCGCCGCGCTCCTGCTGCCCGAGGCGGAGCTGGATCGCCTCGCCGCGCTCGTCTTCGGCCGCCTGCATGACAACGCGGCGCTCGCCGCCATGCGTGACGCGCTCGCGCTGGCCGACGCGGGCAATCGTTGGGAAGCCCTCGCCACGGAGACCGTCGCCCTCGCCGGCGGCGCCGCCGCATGAGCGGTTCCGCCTGGATGCTCGGGGCGTGCGGCATGGGCGTCGGCCCGCTCGCGCTCTACCTGAAAGGCGACGGCTGGGAAGTCTCCGGCTGGGATGACGCGACCGGCAGCCCGATGGAGCTTCAGCTCGCGAACGCCGAGATCCCGCTCCTGCGCGATCCCTGGGCCGCCGGCCGCGCCCCGCTCGTCGTCGGCCGCTCCAGCGCGGTCAAGCCCGGCCACCCCGCGCTCGCGCTCGCCGAAGGCCATCGCGTGCGCACCTTGCGCCGCGGCGAGCTCCTCGCCGAAGCCGTCGCCGGGCGCCGCTTCGTCGCCGTGTGCGGCAGCCACGGCAAGACCACCACCTGCGGTCTGCTCGTCGCCGCGCTCGCCAGCGCGGGCGCCGACTTCGGCTACGTGCTCGGCGGCCTCTTCCGCGACCCGACTTTCCCGCCCGCGCGCGCCTCGGCGGCTTCGCCCTGGGTCGTCGCGGAGGTCGATGAGAGCGACGGCACGATCGGCGCGTTCTCGCCCGACGTCACCGTGGCGGTGAACCTCGACTGGGATCATCCCGATTATTACCGCGACGAAGCCGCGCTCGAGGCCGTCTTCCGGGCGCTCTTCGAACGCACCCGTTCCGCCGTCGTGATCCCCGTCGGCAACGCGCGCCTCGAGCGCCTCGTCGCCGGCCTCAAGGTGCCGGTCATCCGTGTCGGCGACGAAGGCGATTACTCCTGCCGGCTCGTGCAGGGCGGTCATGCCTCCTCGGTCGTGGCGCTCGGCGGACGTTTCCCCGCGGGCCAGTTCAACCTGCCTGTCGCGGGCACCTTCAACCGTTCGAACGCCTCGCTCGCGCTCGCGGTCACGCACTTCATCACGGGCGGGCTCGTCGCCGAACCGCTCGCCCGCTGGCGCGGCATCCGTCGCCGGCAGGACGTCCTCTTCGAACGCACCGGCCTGCGCGTGCTCGCCGACTACGCCCATCATCCGACGGAGATCGCGGCGCTCCTCCAGTGGGTGCGCGAGACGCACGCCGGCCGCTTGCTCGTCGTCTTCCAGCCGCATCGCCATACCCGCACGCGCCAGTATGCCCGCGAGTTCCGCGACGCGCTCGCCGTGGCCGACCAGGCGCTCGTGCTGCCGGTCTATTCCGCGGGCGAGGCCGCCGTCGAAGGCGGCGGGTCGGACGCGATCGTCGCCGGTTCCGCGCACCGTCTCGTCGAGGACCGTCGCACGCTGCCGGCCATGCTCGACACGCTCGCCGAAGGCGCCGACACCGTGGTGGCCTTCGTGGGCGCGGGTGACATCGAGCGCGACGCCGAGGCGTACGCCAAGGTGCTGCGCCGTCGCGGCGAAGGCGTCCTGACCGCGGATCTGCCCGACCTCGTCGCCGGCCGTCTTTCCCCGGACTGCGTCCTCCGCGCCAACGAACCGCTCGCCCGTCGCACCACGCTGGGCCTCGGCGGCGCGGCCCGCTGGTACGCCGAACCCGCTTCCGTCGACGACCTCGTCACGCTCCTGCGAGCGGCGGCCGAACTCGACCTCCGCTGGTTCGTGCTCGGCCGTGGTTCCAATCTCCTCGTACCTGACGAAGGTTACGACGGCCTGATCCTGCATCTCGACGCCGCCCGCTGGGGCTCCGTGACCGATCTCGGCGAAGGCCGTTTCCGCGTCGGCGGCGGCACCCGCCTCAAGGAGCTGTGCGGCGTGGCCGCGCGTGAAGGCCGCACCGGCTTCGAATTCCTCGAAGGCATCCCCGGCACCGTCGGCGGCTCCTTGCGCATGAACGCCGGGGCGATGGGCGGCTGGATCTTCGACGTCGTCGAATCCATCGAATGGCTGACGCCGCAGGGCCGCGTGCGCGCCGCGCGTCGCGACTGTTTCGACGCCCTCTACCGCGATTGCCCGCAGCTGCACGGAGCCGTCGTCCTCTCCGCCGTCCTGCGTTCCCCTGCGGCCGACGATCCCGCCGCCATCCGCGGCCGCATGGACGACCTGGCCGCGCGCCGCCGCGCCTCGCAGCCGCGCGAAGCGAGCGCCGGTTGCGTCTTCCGCAATCCCGAAGGCGACAAGGCCGGCCGGCTCATCGACCTCAGCGGGCTCAAAGGCCGCGCCGTCGGCCCCGTCTCGGTCTCGCCGACCCACGCCAACTTCCTCGTCAATGCCGGCGACGCCAAGGCCGCGGACTTCCTCGCGCTCATGCGGACGGTCCGTGCCGAGGTGAAGGCCCGCCAGGGCGTCGAACTCCAGCCGGAGATCGTCGCGCTCGGCCGCGAATGGAAGGAACTCCTATGACCACCGCGCCCCAGATCGTCATCCTCAGCGGAGGTCTTTCCTCCGAACGCGAGGTATCGCTTCGTTCCGGCAAGGCCGTGGCCGAAGTCCTGCCCGGCGCCCGGCTCGTCGAACTGACGACCGATGCCTTGCCCGATTGGCTCGATGCCGCCCAGCACGTCGTCTTCCCCGTCCTGCACGGCGGCTGGGGCGAAGACGGCCGCGCGCAGGCCGAACTCGAAGCCCGCGGGATCGCCTTCGCCGGTTGTGCTTCGGCCGCCAACCGGCTCTGCATGGACAAAGTCGCGACCAAGCAGGCCATGCGCGCCGCCGGCGTCCCGGCCATCCCCGAGGTCGCCTTCGCGGGCGCCGCCAAGCCGACGGCCGCCGCGCTCATCGCCGCCTTGGGCGAACATCTCGTCATCAAGCCCTCCGACCAGGGCAGCAGCGTCGGTCTCTACATGCTGGAAGGGGAGGCCGCCGTGGCCCAGGCCCTGGCCGAGATCCCCGCCTCCGGGCAGTGGATGGCCGAACGCCGCCTCCGCGGTCGCGAGATGTCGATCGGCCTGCTGGACGGCCGCCCCATGGGCCTCGTCGAGATCGTCCCGCTGACCGGGGTCTACGATTACCAGACCAAGTACACCAAGGGCGCCTCGGAGTACCTCTTCCCCGCGCCGATCCCCGCCGAGCTCACCGCCGCCATCGGCGAGGCCGCCGCGCGCCTCTTCGCCGCCTGCGGCTGCCGGGACTTCGCCCGCGCGGATGTCTTCCTTGAGCCGGACGGACGCTTCTATTTCCTCGAGATCAACACGATGCCCGGCATGACCGCCACCAGCCTGATGCCCAAGAGCGCTTCCTGCGTCGGGCTCGATTTCCCCGCGCTCGTGCGCCGCATGGCCGCTCTGGCCCTCGCGCGCGCCACCCAACCCGACCGCCGCTGACCATGGGCCTCTTCGATTCCTTGTTCGGCCGACGTCGCGACGCCTTCCGCGGGCAGGCCGACCGTGACTGGCGCGCCCTCGTGCCGCAGGACGTCCAGCGCGTGCCTGCCGGCGAACTCGGCCGCAAGCGCGTCGTGCGCTCCAAGCTTCCGACCGTCGCCGCGGCGCTCTTCCTCGGCGTGCTCGTCACGCTGCTCTGGTGGGCCGTCGACGAGTCCACGGCCGGCGCCCCGGCCGCCAAGCTGCGTTTCCAGACGGACGGCTTCCTTTCCGAAGCCTTCGTGAAGAAGGTCGTCGCCGCGGGTCCCGAAGGCTTCGCGCGTGACGTCCGTTCCATCAAGGCCGAGCTCGAGGCCGACAACCAGGTCGTCGCGGCCGACGTGCGCCGGCGCGGCGACGGCACGCTCGAGATCACCCTGCGCGAGCGGCTCGCCGTCGCCAAGATCGTGAGCCTCGCCGAGAAGAACGCCGCGATGCAGGTGCGTCTCGTGGCCGCCGACGGAAAGACCTTCGCCGGCGTCGGTTACCCCGAACAGGCGGTCCGCAACCTGCCGGAGATCCAGCATTTCCGTTCGACCGGGACGGATGACGACCTGCTCATCGACGGCATCGAGATCGCCGCGCCCTTCCTGCTGACCGTGCGCACGAGCTATCCGCAGCTCTACAAGCAGTGGTCGGCCGTCTCGCTGCGCGACTGCTTCGGCGCGCAGGAGGATTCGCCCGGCTCGAACCTCCGCGTCACCGTCCGCCCCGGCACCCAGCCGATGGACCGCCCCGCCTTGGTCGAGATCGTCTTCTCCACCGCCAACTGGCGCAACGAGCTCGTGCTGCTCGGCCGCATCAACGTCGACGAACTCCTGCGCCGGCCCGGCACCACCGCGTCGGCCTACGTGCTCAAGATGTCCATCCAGAACCGCACCAACGCCGCTTCGCCCGTCCCTGAACCTCGCCTCGTCCCCGTCACCGCCCCCGCCGCCCTCCCTCTCCGATGACCCCCAAACCCCTTCCTTCCCTCATCGCCGTCATCGATATCGGCACGCACAAGACCGCCAGCCTCCTCGGACAGGTCATCGACGGCAAGGCCCGCATGCTCAGCTTCAGCGAGCGCCGCACCGAAGGCGTCGTCAAAGGCACCGTCACCGACCTCGAGAAGCTCACCCATTGCGTGCATGAGGTCGTGAACGACATCGAGCGCGGCTCCGGGCGCGCGGTCGAACAGGTCTATCTCTCGTTGTCCGGACCGGCCGCCGAAGGCGAGCGCGTGAAGGGCTTCATCGCCGTGCCCGCGCACGACGGCAAGGTCACCGCCAAGGACGTCGCGGACGCCGTCACCTCGGCCAAGCGCCTCGAGCCGCCGGCGGGACGCAGCACGCTGCTGTACATGCGCCAGCCGACGATGCTGGACAACCGCGCGGTCGGCAACGCCGTCGGCATGACGGGCAAGCGCCTCGAGGTGAACTTCTGGCGCGTGACGATGGAGGAAGGCAACATGCGCATGCGCGTGGGCATGGTCAACGGCCTCAGCATCCGCGTGCGCGACTTCATCCTCGCCTCCCACGCCGCCGCCTGCGCGACGGCGAGCGACGCGGACAAGCAGGGCGGGGTGCTCGTCATCGACATGGGCGCCGGCACGACCGACTGGATCCTCTACTACAAGGAGCACATCCTCTGCGCGGGCTCGATCCCCGTGGGCGGCGAGCACCTCACCAACGACCTCAGCGTCGCGCTGCGCATCAGCCGCGAGACGGCCGAGGACCTCAAGCAGCGCTTCGGCTCGGCGCTCCACCGTGAGACCGACGTCAACCAGACCATCTGGAAGGACGGCGACAAGGGCGTGGGCGACCAGCAGTTCAACCGCGGCACGATCACCCAGGTGCTTTCGCTCCGCTACCAGGAGACGATCGAGTTCGTCCGCAAGGACGTGCTCCGTCGCCTCGAGCAGATCTTCCCCGGCCACGCCGTGCGCCTCGACCAGAACATGATCCCGTCGGGCGTGATCCTCGCCGGCGGTTCGGCCAACCTCGCCGACGCGGCGGAGGCGGTCCAGCTCGTCACGGGCGTCTCGGCCCGCGTCGGCGTGCCTGACTTCGAGAACGAATCGCTGCGCAAGCCCGAGTACGCGGGCGTCGTCGGCCTCATGACCGCGGCCTTGGCCGACGCCCCGCCGGCCGTCGTCCGTCCCCGCGGCTTCCTCGCCCAGGTCAAGGCGCTCTTCCGTCTCTGAGATGGCCACGCCCGCTTCCATCCTGCTGGTCGGCCTCGGCGGCGCGGGCTGCGCCATGGTCACCCGGCTCTCGGCCCAGCTCCCCGCCGAGGTCTCCGTGGCCCTGTTCGACACCGACGCGCGCGCCTTGGCCGCCGGCGGGCCCGGCACGAGCCTGCAGCTGGGCCGTGCGCAGACGCGCGGGATGGGTACCGGCGGCGAGGCCGCCCTCGGCCTGGCTTCCGCCGAAGCGGAGGAGCCGGCCCTGCGTCGTCTCTTCACCGGCGTGCCGGTCGTCGTGCTCGTCACCGGCCTCGGCGGCGGCACGGGCAGCGGCGCCGCCGCGACGGTCGCCGGCTTCGCGGCTGAGACGGGCGCCACCGTGCTCGCCTTCGCGACGATGCCTTTCTCGCACGAAGGCGAACGCCGGATGCGTCAGGCCAACGAGGCCGCCGTCAAGATCGGCCAGAAGTGCCACGGCCTCGTGGTGGTGCACAACGACCTTCTCCTGCAGCAGGTGGCGCCCGACGCCCCGTTGTCGGAATCCTTCGCCGCCGCCGATGCCTGGGTGGGCGGAGCCCTGCGCGGTCTGGCCAGCGCGTTCGCGCCCGGCGCGCTCATCGCCGTCGATCCTTCCGCATTGCGCTCGCTGCTCTCGACGCCCGGTTCGCCGACGCTCTTCGCCTTCGGCGTGGGCGAAGGTGAAGGCGCCGCGATGAAGGCCGCGCGCGCCGCCATCGAATGTCCGCTGGCCCACGCGCCCGGCGCCGTCGCCAAGGTGGCCTCGCTTTTCGTGCACGTCGCCGGCGGTAACGCGATGACCTCGACCGAGGCCTTCGAAGCCGTCGCCGCGGTCCGCACGCGTTTCGGCGGCGAGACCTCCACGATCCTCTGCGCTCGCGTCGAGCCCGCGCTCGGCGACCGCATCGAAGTCTCGGTGCTCGGCGCTTCGCTGCCCGCGCCCAAGCCCCCCGCCAAGACGAAGAAGGGCGGCAAAGGCGAGGACCCCGCGCAGCCGATCTTCGAGTTCGCGACGGAGGAATCGATGCGCCGCGGCCTGTTCGGCGGCACGCCGATGACGTTCATCGACGGCCAGGATGTCGACGTGCCCGCGTATATCCGCAAGGCCGTGCGTCTGCCGCCGGCGCCCTGAAATTCGCTTCCCGGTTGCGCCCCGCCCCGGTCCTCCTACGTTCGGACCTATGCCCGCGTTCGACGTCGCCGCCTGCCGCAAGGACTTCCCGATCCTGGGACGTTCCGTGCGCGGCCGTCCGCTGACCTACCTCGACAACGCGGCCACCTCCCAGAAGCCCTCGGTCGTCATCAAGGCCCTCGAGCGCTATTATTCCGAACAGAACGCCAACGTCCACCGCGGCGTCC
>ENA-OREM01001225-OREM01001225.1-marine-metagenome-genome-assembly--contig:-NODE-1225-length-13326-cov-3.638086_pt1 | contig 13326 bp, 9 predicted proteins | sample MGYA00248623_ERZ508561 | MGnify/ENA primary metagenome ERZ508561 (study PRJEB26227, sample SAMN06264494) | marine metagenome | isolation source: Columbia River Estuary | place: USA:Columbia River Estuary...
AGAAAAGATTTTGCAATACGAAAATCAAAAAGATATTTCAAAGAGAACTATTGACCAAGCAAAGAAAGCTGAAGAGCATTATGTTGCTGCTTTTAACTTGATGGAAAATAAAGAATATGATGCAGCTTTAATTGAGTTTAAGGCAGCAATGAAGCGCTACAAAAGAGCAAAATTAACTCCAGATGCCTTGAACTACATACACGCAAACATGGCTCTTTCTTATGCAAAAACAGGGAATAAAGAAGCACAAACAGAACTAGATATTTTATTAAATGTAGAAAATACCTTGTTGCAAGGAAAATCTATCAGAAGTATTCAATTTTCAGAAGCTGAACTAGAAGTTGTTACTCCATTGCAATTCATCACTGCAAAACCAGTATTGTATGTGTGTAATGTTGATGAAAATTCAGCGGTTTCTGGTAATAAATATGTTGATTTGGTTAAAGAAAACGTGGCAATTGAAAATGCTGAAGTAATTGTGTTGGCTGTTGCTACTGAAGCTGATATCACGGAATTAGAAGATTATTCTGAACGTCAATTGTTTTTAGAAGACATTGGTTTAGAAGAAGCTGGGGTTGCAAGATTGATTCGTGCAGCCTACAAATTATTAAATTTACAAACCTATTTTACTGCAGGTGTAAAAGAAGTAAGAGCTTGGACCATTCCTATAGGCTCTTCTGCACCACAAGCAGCAGGGGTTATTCACTCAGATTTTGAAAAAGGTTTCATTCGTGCAGAAACAATTGCTTATGATGATTATGTTAAATTTGGAAGTGAATCTAAAGTCAAAGAAGCAGGAAAAATGCGTGTTGAAGGCAAAGAGTACATTGTAAAAGATGGTGACATCATGCACTTTCGTTTTAATGTATAAATTTTAAAACACTCTATAAAAACAACATGTTTCTTTTGCATTCAAAAGAACATAATTCATTCATTTTTTATCATAATTTCTATAACTATAATAGAATTTATGTGGTAACCTGCATAGTCATTTTAGGACGAATCATTGTTTCTTATCCTACAAATTTAAGGGGTTTACCCCTTATAAAATGGTAACTTTACCACTTTTGCTGGCATGGATTTTTTACGGATTTGAATAAAAATTTCAGTGTCTATATTTGAGAATTCTGATAAAACATACCCCATTCCAATTCCTTTTCCTATACTTGGACTCATCGTTCCTGAAGTTACCTTTCCAATGATATTTCCATTGGCATCCAAAATTTCATAATCGTGTCTTGGAATGCTTTTTTCAACCATTTCAAAAGCAACTAATTTTCGAGCAGGTTTATCAGCTTTTTGTTTTGCCAAAGCTTCATGATTTACAAAATTTTTCGTGAATTTGGTAATCCAACCCAAACCTGCTTCAATAGGCGAAGTAGTATCATCTATATCATTGCCATACAAGCAATAGCCCATTTCTGTGCGCAAGGTGTCTCTGGCAGCCAATCCAATAGGTTTAATTCCGTATGATTTTCCGGCTTCAAAAACATGATTCCAAATTTGCCCCACTTCACTATTTTTACAGTAAATTTCAAAACCTCCAGAACCAGTATAACCTGTTGCTGAGATGATTACATGTTCAATTCCCGCAAAATCGCCTACTTTAAATTTATAAAAAGGAATGGCTGCTAAATCTAAAGAAGATAAAGATTGCATCGCTTCAACAGCTTTTGGACCTTGAATGGCTAATAACGAATAATCATCAGACAAATTGCGTAAAGTTGCTCCAAAATCCTTGTTATATGTAGAAATCCAATCCCAATCTTTGTCGATATTTGAGGCATTTACAACCAATAAATAAGTATTTTCTTTAATTCGATAACAAATCAAATCATCTACAATTCCATTTGTCTCATTAGGAAAACAGCTGTATTGAGCATCACCAATAGCTAATTTTGACGCATCATTAGAAGTTACTTTTTGAATCAAAGCTAACGCATTTTCGCCTTCAACCAAAAATTCACCCATATGACTCACGTCAAAAACACCCACAGATTCACGAACTGTATGATGTTCTATTGTTACGCCTTCATATTGAACAGGCATGTTAAAACCTGCAAAAGGAACCATTTTCGCACCTAGAGCAACATGAACTTCGTATAATGCAATATTTTTCATTGTATATAATTCTTAAATTTTTGGCTAAATTATTGAAATTTACACAAAGTAAAGCCAATAATATTTTGTTAATTTTTATCGTCAAATTAGAAATAATAGTACATTTGAAAATCAATCAATAAAATCACTTTTATGAACATGCGTAATTTTATTTCAATCATATTGATTTCCATCACTTTCTGCAGTTTTTCGCAAATACCTACAGATTATTTATCCAAAGAATTTCACAAAGAAAGACGTGATATTTTACGATCAAAAATGCCAAAAAACTCAGTGGCTGTAGTTTTTGCAAATCCTTTAAGAAATAGAGCGAATGATGTAGATTTTATCTTTCATCAAGATCCAAACTTTTATTATTTAACTGGTTACAGAGAACCTAATGCAGTATTAGTTTTGTTTTCAGAAAATCAAACTGATGACAATGGAGATTCATACAATGAAATTTTATACGTTCAAAAACGCGATGCTAGAGCAGAACAATGGAATGGAAAGCGTCTGGGAATAGAAGGAGCAAAACAAGAATTAGGATTTAATACAGCAAAAAATGGAGAGGATTTTATAAAAGATGCCATTGATTTTAAAAAGTTTGATAAATTATTTATTGAAAAATTCAATGATGATTATCGTAATTTAAGCGATGCTGCTGATGTGTTTGATTTGGTGAAAAGTTTCAAGCAAAAAGCGGGTTATAACCCCGACATATTCTTATCTAGACCTAAAGAATATCTATATACAAATATTGCTGAAACTCCTATTGAAAGTAGCGCTAATGTAATTAATATTATTGATAGATTATCTTCTCAATTTGAGGATATTAAGGACGATGAACTTATCAAACAATTTAAGTCTGCTAAAACGGATGCGATAAGAAAAGAAATCAAACAAAAAATCACGTTGGCTTTAAAACCGAAGACAAATATTGATTTGACTTTTTTACCTTCAAACTTGGCTACAATGCGTGAAATAAAAACGGAAGCTGAATTAAGATTGATTACAAAAGCTGTCAGAATTTCAGCAATTGGTCAAATTGAAGTGATGAAAGCCATGAAACCTCATATGTCAGAAATGGAATTGCAAGGAATTCATGAATTTGTATATAAAAAATATGGTGCAGAATATGAAGGATATCCTTCAATTGTTGGTGCAGGAAACAATGGTTGTATTTTGCATTATATTGAAAATACTAAAACGCAAGTTGGTAATGAGTTGGTTTTGATGGATTTAGGAGCTGAATATAGAGGTTTTACTGCGGATGTTACCAGAACAATTCCTGCAAACGGAAAATTCACCAAAGCACAAAAAGAAATATATGATTTGGTGTATAATGCGCAAGAAGTTGGCATTGCTTTGTACACTATTGGAACAAGTATGCAAGCACCTAATCAAGCTGCTAGAAAAGTGGTCAATGAAGGATTATTTAAACTGGGCATTATTAAATCTTTGGATGAAAAGCACAATTATTTTCCTCATGGAACTTCTCATCACATTGGTTTAGATGTTCACGATCCTGGAAATTATGAAAATTTTGAAGAGAACATGATTGTTACCATGGAACCTGGAATTTACATTCCGAATGGAAGCCCTTGTGATGAAAAATGGTGGGGAATAGGCATCCGAATTGAAGATGATATTTTAGTCACTAAAAACGGTCCTATAAATCTATCTGGTGAAGCACCAAGAACCACTGAAGAAATTGAAAAAATGATGTCTGAAAAATCAGTTTTAGATGCTTTTATTTTACCAGATTTAGATAAATAATGGCAAAAACAGCCATTATTTTGGGCGCTACAGGCTTAACAGGAAGCATTTTATTACAAAAACTAATTGCTGATAATAATTATACGAGCATCAAACTTTTTTCTAGAAGTTTATCAAAAGTAAGCTCTAATAAAGTTGTTGAATTCATAGTTGACCTTCAAAAACCAACCACTTTTGCAAAAGACTTCATCGCAGATGAAGTCTTTTGCTGCATTGGAACAACTGCTGCTAAGACCAAAGACATGAAGCAATACAAAGCCATTGATTTTGGGATTCCTGTTACAGCAGCCACATTGGCAAAAAAAAATGGGATTCCCTCATATTTAGTGGTTTCTGCAATGGGAGCCAATGCATCAAGTGTCGTTTTTTACAACAAAATAAAAGGCGAAATGGAGCAGGCTATTTTAGCATTGAATATTGAAAAAACCCATATTTTGCGTCCTTCGTTAATTGGCGGCAATAGAACTGAATTTCGTTTGGGAGAAAGAATAGGGCAGGGCATGATGAGTCTATTAAATCCATTGTTTGTGGGAAGTTTACAAAAATATAAAATGATTCACCCTGATGCGATTGCAACTTGCTTACTTAAACTCGCTAATAGCAGACATCAACAACAAATTTTTAGTTCTGATGAAATACAAAAACTAGCAAATATATCCATCTATAATGAGTAATGATCAAATAAAAAATCCTTTACATGGCATTAAATTAGCCACCATGTTAGAAGAGTTGTATCTAGAATATGGTTGGGAAACGTTAGGGCAAATCATTCCAATAAAATGCTTCCAAATCAACCCGAATTACAAATCGAGTTTGAAATTTTTGAGAACCACACCTTGGGCAAGAGCAAAAGTAGAAAAGCTGTATTTAGAAATGATTCGTAAGTAAATTTGAAGTAAAATCATGAAATTTACTGAGGAATAGTATGGATTGCCAAGGCACGAATTGATTTCTATTTTAAAAGAACGTTATCAATACAACATTCCTTTATCCAATCAAGAAGAGAAAATAGTATTAGAAACGGAAGTATTTAACTATGATATTTAAGGAATCATTGGCTTGTTAACCAAAGACAAACTACTTATTATATTAGGTTCATTGCAACCTTTTGATACTGAAATTCAGCAATGTTGTAATAATTCCCTATTGTTTTGGTTGCCTTAGAAAAGATTGCTGAAGATTATTTATAGGATAATTTTATGAATTTTATTGAGCAAATCTTAGGAGATCTGATGAACGAATATCCCAAAGACACTTTTTTAAAAAACACTATCTAACTAGAAATTATTTCCAATACCAATTCTTTGGTCAACGGTTTTCCATTGGCTATTTTTTTGATGTTTTCAAAATGAAATAAAAAATCACAACCATTTTTATAATCAGAACAACCATAAGCAGTTTTTCCTTTTAAAACGGTTCCTTTTTGACATTTTGGACAAAGAATTTTATTGGAAGATGTTTTTTCATGATTGGAAACAATTCCTTTTTTGAGTTCTAATTTTAATTGATAATTTTCATCAAAATGAAGTAATCCTTGTACTTTTTTGTTTTCTTGAATAAACCCTGTCAAATTGGTAGTTGACCCTTTGTCAATCAGACGAATTAATTGATTTTCAGATATTTTCTTGCCAAATATTTCAAAAGGAATTTTAAAATCACAGTTATTTTTAAATTCAGAACAGCCAAAAGCTGATGACCCTTTTAAAAGTGTTCCTTTTTGGCATTTTGGACAGTATTTTCCAACAAGTTGTTTGTTTTTACGAGAACCTGTGGAAGAGTTCGTCTTTTTAGTAGAATTCCCGATTGCGCTTGAACTGACAGGTGAGTTTGATGAAATTCTCTTTACAGAATTGCTTGAACGCACTTCATACACCAATTCATCCACCATTTTTTTCATGTTACTGATAAAAGTTGCAGCGTTGAATTCGCCTCTTTCAATTTCTTTCAAATGTTTTTCCCAAAGACCAGTCAATTCAGCTGATTTCAATAATTCATTATCAATTAAATCAATCAATTCAATCCCAGTTTGTGTGGGAACCACTAATTTTTTTTGACGTTCAATGTATTTTCGTTTGAACAAGGTTTCAATGATACTAGCTCTTGTAGAAGGTCTTCCAATGCCATTTTCTTTCATCAATTCGCGCATTTCATCATCATCAACTTGCTTTCCTGCAGTTTCCATGGCTCGCAATAAACTAGCTTCAGTAAAGTTTTTTGGTGGTTTTGTTTCCTTTTCTAAAAATGAGGGTTCGTGAGGACCTTTTTCACCTCCGATAAATGTGGGCAAAATGGCCAATTCATTGATTTCTTTTTTTACTGAACTTTGATTGGTTGCAAAAACTATTCTCCAACCTTGTGTAATAATTTCTTTTCCAGAAGTTTTAAATGGAACATCAGCAGCTTTTCCTAAAACAGCTGTATTTGCAACTTCAGAATCTGGATAAAAAACAGCAATAAACCGACGAGTAATACTGTCATATACTTGTTGTTGATTATATTGCAAATTGGTTTGAACTCCTGTTGGAATTATGGCATGATGATCTGTAACTTTTTTATCATCAAAAACGCGGGTTGTTTTTTTTATTTTTTTTCCTAAAAGCGGTTGAGTCAGCTCACTGTAATTCGTTAATTTTGATAAAATCCCAGGTACTTTCGGATACAAATCATTGGGTAAAAAAGTGGTATCTACTCTTGGATACGTAACCACTTTCATTTCATATAATTTTTGAATGATTTGTAATGTTTCATCTGCAGAAAATCCGAATTTGTTATTGCAATGTACCTGCAAGCCTGTTAAATCAAATAATTTAGGTGCATAATCTGTCCCTTTCTTTTTAGAAACGGATACAATTTCAAAATCAGCTTCTTTTACTTTGGCCGCTAGCAATTCTCCCTCTTCTTTTTTCTGAAATCGCCCTTCTTCATAATTAAACAGGGTATTTCTGTAGGTCGTTTGCAACTCCCAATAAGGCTCAGGTGTAAAATTCTGAATTTCTTTATAACGATTTACCAACATGGCCAATGTAGGAGTTTGTACACGTCCAATAGACAATACTTGTTTGTAACCCCCGTATTTTATAGTGTATAAACGAGTTGCGTTTAAGCCCAACAACCAATCTCCTATTGCACGTGAATAGCCAGCATAATACAAATTATCATACTTTTTAGATGATTCTAACTTTTCAAATCCTTCTCTGATGGCTTCCTCTGTCAATGATGAAATCCACAAACGTTTTACTTCACCTTTGTAATTGCATTGATTCATCACCCAACGTTGAATGAGTTCTCCTTCTTGACCAGCATCGCCACAATTGATGACCAATTCCGCTTTTTCAAACAAACTTTTTACAATATTGAATTGCTTTTTGATGCCTGTATCTCCTGTTACTTTGGTATCAAAACGATCAGGCAACATGGGTAAGTTGTTCAAATCCCAACTTTTCCAATGCGGTTTGTAATCTTTTGGTTCTAACAACGTACATAAATGTCCAAAAGTATAAGTCACTGCATAGCCATTGCCTTCAAAGTAACCATCACGTTTTGTGTTGGCTCCTAGAATGTTAGCAATTTCTCTTGCGACACTTGGTTTTTCGGCAATACAGACTTTCATTGATTATTTTTCGGAGCTCGAAAGTAAGGAAAATATATTTGAATAGTAAAATTCATTAAAATGAAAATCTATTTAACCAAAGCCAATTGGATTCGTTTTCTAACTGAATCAACTTCCAAAACTTTCACGATGATCTGTTGCTGCAAACACACAATTGCGTTGGCATCTTTAACAAACGTATCTGATAAATTAGAAACGTGAATCAGACCACTTTCTTTGATACCAATATCTACAAAACAACCAAAATTGGTTATATTATTTACAATACCGGGTAACAATTGTCCTATTCTCAAGTCACTAATTGTTTTAATATTTGCATCAAAAGAAAATGCTTTTGCTTTTCCTCTTGGATCTAAACCTGGTTTTTCTAACTCTTTTTTGATATCCTCTAAAGTGGGGAGACCTATTGTAGTTGTGATATAATTTTTAAGTGGAATTTTTTGAAGGAGCTCCTTATTTCCAATAAATTCGGAAACATTTTTCTGTAAATCTTTAGCCATTTTTGCAACTAACTCATAACTTTCTGGATGCACACCTGAATTATCTAACGGATTTTTTGCATTTTTTATTCGTAAAAAACCAGCAGCTTGTTCGAAAGCTTTTCCTCCCAAACGCGGCACTTTTTTAATTGCATTTCGTGAGCTAAATGAACCGTTTTCATTTCGAAATTGTACAATGTTTTCTGCTAATTTAGGACCAATTCCAGACACATAGCTCAATAATGATTCACTAGCAGTGTTGATGTTGACACCCACCTTATTTACACAACTTTGCACTACAGTATCCAAAGAATTCTTTAATTTGGTTTGATCCACATCATGCTGATATTGTCCAACCCCAATCGATTTTGCATCAATCTTTACCAATTCAGCCAACGGATCTGCCAAGCGTCTTCCGATCGAAACTGCGCCACGAACAGTCACATCGTAATTTGGAAATTCATCTCTCGCAATTTTTGAAGCCGAATAAATAGATGCGCCAGCTTCACTCACCACATATACTTCAATAGCATGTTTAAAATGTATTTTTTTTACCAATTCTTCAGTCTCTCTGGAAGCTGTTCCATTTCCAATAGCGATGGCTTCAATTTTATGAGATTCCGCTAAAGAACTAATTTTTTTAATGGCTTCAATAGCTTGATTATGAGGAGCATGAGGATATATAGTTTTGTTGTGTTTCAATTCCCCTTGGGCATTTAGACACACAATTTTACATCCTGAGCGAAAACCAGGATCAATTCCTAAAATATTTTTTTCACCCAAAGGAGCTACTAAAAGAAGTTGTTGTAGGTTTTTTGCAAAAACAGCAATCGCTTCTTCATCGGCTTTTTCTTTCGCAATAGAAAGCGCCTCATTGGATAAAGCCGGAAACAACAAGCGTTTGTAAGCATCTTGAATCGCTAACTGAATTTGCTCTGAACATTCATTTTGAGAACGGATGACTAGCTGTTCTATTCTATGAATGGCTTTTTCATCATCAATGGCCATTTTCACACGAATAAAACCTTCATTTTCTGCACGTAAAATAGCCAACAATCGATGCGAAGGAATGTTTTTCAAAGATTCACTCCAATCAAAATAATCTTTGAATTTTTGTGCCTTTTCAGTTTTGTTATTATCATTGTTTTTTAAGGTAATTTCTTTGGATGAAATTAGTGCAAAACGTTGAATTTGGGTTCGAAGGATATTTCTGATATCCGTACGTTCGTTAATCCATTCTGCAATGATAAAACGTGCACCTTCTAAAGCATTTTCAAGGGTTTCCAATTCTTTGTTCACAAATTTTGAAGCTGTTTGTGATAAATCATTTACACGCTGACTCATCATCATTTTTGCCAAAGATTCTAAACCTTGCAAACGAGCTGTTGCTGCTTTGGTTTTACGTTTCTTTTTGAATGGCAAATACAAATCTTCTAACGTAATGCTATCTATTGCGCTTTTTACTTTTTCACCCAATTCAGGAGTCAATTCGTTTTGTTCTTCTAAAGCTTTTAAAATGGTTGTTTTACGTTTTTCTAGGTTTTCAAACAGCGCTTTATACTTTACAATTTCGCTAATTTGAACTTCATCTAAATTTCCAGTTATTTCCTTTCGATACCTTGCTATAAAAGGAATTGTACAGTCTTCATTGAGTAAAGAAATGGAATTGTTTATTGCTTTTTCTGAAAGTTGTGTATGTTGAATGATATAAGAAGTGAGTTGCATCATTTTTTTGAATGTTACTAAAAAAAGAATCCTCATAAAGTATTTATGAGGATGTAAATATACTTTTATTTTGTGTTGTTTACTTTGAGTTTAACGTAATTACTCTCTCAAAAGCCAAACGTTTATCACCATAACTCGTATAAATAACTCCACAATATTGATACCCTATTTTTTTTACCAACGATTGCATTCCTAGATTTTCTTCATGGGTATCAATCTTTAAACTTTCGATATTTTGTTGCTGTAAATACATGTGAAAATGTTCAAATACAAATTGAGCGATGCCACCTTTTCTGTTGTTTTTTCCAGTTGCCAATCTGTGAATTACTCCATATTGCTCATTTTCATCAACAGTCCAACTTCCTTCAATGATTTTGTAAGTGGGCTCTCCTTTCGTTGAAAACATGGTGGTGGCAATGATTGTATTTGAGTCATCTAAAACTACATAACTTTCTGCATTTTTAATGTCATTTTCAATTTGTACGGCATTTGGGTAGCCATTTTGCCATTGATCAATGCCTAAAGATGCCAAATAGATTTTTGCATCTTCAATGATTTCTATAATTTTTGGAATGTCTGAAATTGTTGCTAATTGAATTTTCATAAATATTTACATAAAAAAACCACAAAATTTAAGAAAATCCTTAAAAATTGTGGTTAAATATACTATTTTAAACTAAGCCGTAATTACTTGTTTTACGGCTTCTTTTGGCAACTCAACAATCTCTTGATTTAGTAAAATATCATCAATGGTTTGTCTTTTTCTAATTAAATAATCTTTACCATCAACAACCATTACTTCAGCTGGTAAATAACGTGAATTATAGTTGGATGCCATTGAAAAACAGTAAGCACCTGCATTGTGAAAACACAATACATCTTCTTCAGAAATTTCAGCAATTCGTCTGTTTGATGCAAAGGTATCTGTTTCACAAATATAACCTACAACCGAGTAATAACGATCTCTTCCTTCAGGATTTGAGATGTTGGTAATGTGATGATACGAATCATACATCATTGGACGAACCAAATGATTAAAACCAGAATCAACATGTGCAAAAACGGTGGAGGTTGTTTGTTTTACCACATTTACTTTGGCTAAAAAGGAACCAGCTTCTGATACTAAAAATTTTCCTGGCTCAAACATTAAGGTAATGTCTTTTCCATAATCTGCACAAAATTCATTGAAACGCTCCGTTAATTGCAACCCCAATTGTTCAATATCTGTTGAAATATCATTGGGTTTGTAAGGCACTTTAAATCCGCTTCCAAAGTCAATAAAATCGATATTATCAAACTGTTTTGCAACATCAAACAAAATATCTGTTGCACGTAAAAAAGTATCGATATCTAAAATATCAGAACCTGTATGCATATGAATACCGTTGATGTTCATTTTGGTATTTTCTACAACACGCTTGATATGAGGTACTTGATGAATAGAAATTCCGAATTTTGAATCAATATGACCTACAGAAATTTTAGAATTTCCACCAGCCATAATGTGTGGATTGATTCGCACACAAACCGGAATTTCAGGATGCTTTTGACCAAAAATTTCTAAGATTGATAAATTATCAATATTAATTTGAACACCCAATTTTGCAACTTCTTCGATTTCTTGCAAAGAAACGCCATTTGGAGTATAAATAATTTTCTTTGGATCAATACCAGTTGTTAAAGATAATTGAACTTCTTGAATAGAAACCGTGTCTAAACCAGCACCTAAATCCTTAAAAAAACGTAAGACATTGATGTTTGAAAGTGCCTTTACAGCATAATTAAGTTTTAAGTTTTTAACACCACTAAAAGCAGTTGTTAATCTATTATATTGAGAAGAAATTTTGTCTGTATCATAAACATACAAAGGACTTCCATATTTTGTTGCCAATTCTAAAAGATGTGTACTTTCCAATTTTTTTAATTTTTGAAGTGCAAAAATACGTAAATTGTGAGTTTTTGAATGATTTGTATAAAAATACAACAAATTGATATTTATTGTGATTTTTAATAAAAATGGAAGTGTTCTATTTCGTTGAAATCCTGTTGATAACTAATTAAAGCAACCTTTTTATTTTAAAGGGTTAAATACTATTTTAGCAAGTACTTCAAACCGATAAAACGAACGAGATTTCATGAGTCAAGAAACAAAATATACAGAAGATAATATCAGATCATTAGACTGGAAAGAGCATATTAGAATGCGTCCAGGAATGTATATTGGAAAGTTAGGTGATGGCTCTTCTGCTGATGACGGAATTTATATTTTATTAAAAGAAGTTATTGATAATTCTATTGATGAATTTGTAATGGGTTCAGGAAAATCCATCGAAGTTTCCATTCAAGGAGAAAAAGTAATTGTTCGTGATTTTGGACGAGGAATTCCCTTAGGAAAAGTAGTAGACGTGGTTTCCAAAATGAACACAGGTGGAAAATACGATTCCAAAGCTTTTAAAAAATCGGTTGGTTTGAATGGTGTTGGAACGAAAGCTGTGAACGCACTTTCTTCCTATTTTAAAGTTGAATCTACACGTGATGGAAAATCAGCTTCAGCTGAATTTTCTAAAGGAAACTTACAAAATCAAGAATTATTAGATGAAACATCTCGAAGAAAAGGAACCAAAGTTTCTTTTATTCCGGATGAAATTATCTTCAAAAAGTACAAATTCAGAAATGAATATGTATCCAAAATGTTGAAAAATTATGTCTATTTAAATCCAGGTTTAACGATAATTTTCAATGGAGATAAGTATTTTTCTGAAAACGGATTAAAAGATTTATTAGAAGACTACAATAGCATAGACGACATGTTATATCCAATCATTCATTTGAAAGGCACTGATATTGAAGTCGCTATTACTCATAGTAAAACGCAGTATTCAGAGGAATATCATTCTTTTGTAAATGGTCAAAATACTACACAAGGAGGTACACACCAAGCGGCATTTAGAGAGGCAATTGTAAAAACCATCAAAGAATTTTACGGGAAGAATTTTGAAGCATCTGATGTGCGAAAATCAATCATTTCTGCCATTGCTATTAAAGTAATGGAACCTGTTTTTGAAAGCCAAACAAAAACAAAATTAGGTTCAACTGATATGGGAGGCAATTTACCCACTGTTCGAACTTATATCAATGATTTTTTAAAAACGCAATTAGACAATTATTTGCATAAAAATCCAGAGGTTGCGGATAAGTTATTGCGAAAAATAATGCAAGCAGAAAGAGAACGAAAAGAGCTTGCAGGAATTCGAAAATTGGCAAAAGATCGTGCCAAAAAATCGAATTTACATAATAAAAAACTGAGAGATTGCAGAGTGCATTTGAGTGACATACGTCATGAAAATTATTTAGAAACAACCTTATTTATTACAGAAGGAGATTCTGCTTCTGGTTCCATCACAAAATCAAGAAATGTGAATACTCAAGCTGTTTTTAGCTTAAAAGGAAAACCCTTAAATTCCTATGGATTGAGTAAAAAAATAGTATATGAAAATGAAGAATTTAACCTTTTACAAGCGGCTTTAAATATTGAAGAGGGCTTAGAAGATTTGCGTTACAACAATATTGTAATTGCTACTGATGCTGATGTAGATGGGATGCACATTCGCTTGTTATTGATTACTTTTTTCT
>ENA-OREM01001235-OREM01001235.1-marine-metagenome-genome-assembly--contig:-NODE-1235-length-13266-cov-2.692774_pt1 | contig 13266 bp, 7 predicted proteins | sample MGYA00248623_ERZ508561 | MGnify/ENA primary metagenome ERZ508561 (study PRJEB26227, sample SAMN06264494) | marine metagenome | isolation source: Columbia River Estuary | place: USA:Columbia River Estuary...
ATAAACATCACACATTCTTAATTAACAAATTTAGGGATAATGAATCTTTTGAAAAGATAAATGTGGCGGTTGACCGTGATTTGGCAGACTTAAATGAATGTAAACAAAGAGTCAATAAATTGAAAACTGAACATAACTATCCAAACACCACTGAGCATCTAAAAAGGATAGTAGATTTATATAATGAAATGGTTCAGTGGAAAACACTGTTTGAGAAGTTTCCTGAATGGATAGAAGAGAATTCATTACCTACTGAGCCGAAAGGAAACAACTTCTGCTCAACTATCAAAAAAATATTCAAATAATTAAAAAAAGTTGTTGACAAAGCGAATCACTTGTGCTATATTAGTATTATAAGTAGCAAAAGTCTAATTAACTTTTGTTAATAGTGCAAGGAAGAGGCTCCTACCAAAAGAGTCGAACTTGACTAACCAGGGGTGGTACCCAGGCTTTATCTGGAAAACAGAGGGAGTCACATCGAAGTCACTTTCGGGGTTAGGTTGTACGGTTTAGAAATGGTATTTCGGTCCGTACTTGTAGGTGTACCCAAGTCCTACCTATTTTACTTACATAAAAAAAGGGAGCCTTTCGGTTCCCTTTTTCATTTTAAATCTTAATAAAATAATTAAAGTATATCTGACATAGCAAATTCTACATTTGAAGTGCTTAATGCAACACTATCAATTGTTATTCCGTGAAGAAGTTCTTTCAAAACAGCAATATTATCACCGCTACGTTCAAAAACATCTGCGTGTTCTACTGCGAATTTAAAAACAAATCCTGCACCTGTCAAAGTCGGAGCAAGTCCGGTTAATGTGACTGATAAAGGAGCATTCATAATTGTAGGTTGTGCTACCAATGATATAATATTAACTACATCATCTAAATTTTGTTGTGTCTGGTCTAATATATCACCAGTTGCAGTAATATCCAATGTCTTTATATACATTGTATAAAAGTTAATATTACCTGTTAAATTTTCACTTGCCGATGCGGCACCATTCTGTCTTGCCATAATAGTATCTCCGTACTCTTGTTAATAGTATTTATCTAAATTTACAGTATAATTAAACTGTATCACTACTACTTACAAGACCTCTATCTAATGTATATGATGCTGTATCAGTGTCAGTAATAGAACCATAGTTCGCATTAAAGACTTCAGTATCAGTAATTAAACCATTATCTCTGGAATCATTTGATGGAGTCATACCACCAAGTTTAACCCAAGATGCGCCATTGTAACCTTCAAAAGCATCTATGTCAGAATTAAAACGCATCATGCCAACAACACCTGTTCCTGGTCTTTGTGCTGTTGTACCAACTGGCATAACGATAGCACCAGTTGGTGTCATCTGTGTTCCGTTTAATACAGGACTAGTTAGAGTTTTATTTGTAAGTGTTTCAGTTCCTGTTAAAGAAACAAAACTATCACCTTGCATAGCAGTATTAAATTCTGTTAGTGTGCCTGAAAGTGTGTTAGAATCTAAATCAATTGATTTATTAGTTAATATATCTGTTGTATTTTTAGCAACTAAAGTATCAGTTGTGTTTGGAATAGTAACAGTATTATCTTGTGTTGGGTCAACAACTGTTAAAGTTGTTTCGTAATCATTTGAAGTAGAACCTTCAAACTTTAAAGTATTTTGAACTTGTATCTCTGTTGAGTTTACTGTTGTAGTTGTGCCTTGAACTGTTAAGTCGCCAGTTACAGTTAAATCGGAAGCAGTTGTAATGCCAGACCAAGCGTTTGACACACGAAACTTTATCGTGTTGTTTGTCGTATCAAACCAAACATCGTTTGCGTTTATAGTATATGTACTACTCGGGTCTGCATCTCCTTGATAGAAGGTGGTTCCAGATTTTCCAATTTTAAAGTAAGGGACACTAGTCCCTCTTGCATTAAGTGTTACAGCCATTATCGTTCCTCAACGTTCGTTTATTTCATGTCAGCCCTAATAAATTAAGTCTGTCGTTAAAGATTTTAGTTCTGTAAGTATTTATCTAATATGCTAATATTACTCGGTTAACACTTTGGCTATAGACGTAAAAAAGGGGAACACGAAGTCCCCCTTTCTATTATCACCATGATGGTAATAGTTATTACAGTTTACTCACAAATTAGATTTGCTTGTATTCCGCAGTAACAATTATCGCACCAGTTGTTGGTGAAGCAGATGAACCACCATTCTGTAAAGTACCAGTAATAGTTGCACCACCTGTTGTTGCAAGTTCAAAACCTAAGTCAACAATATATAAACCGCCCTCAGAAAGGTCAGCATCAGTTGTAGTCATTAGAGTATTTGTACCGTCAGAAACGACTAACTCATCACAGCCAACAAACGGAGTAGTAACTTTTGCAGAGATACGACTTACATAGTAAGACTTTCCTGAAATGTTAGCCATTGTGCCGATTGTAAATGATGATGAACCGTTAGCAGTAAATGCCACACGTCTAGTACCTGAAGAACCTGAAGTTGCCGATTTATCGTCAACATAGTCCTTAGTTGCTAGGGCAGAATCTGCCGCAGATGACATATCATAGCCATTTGGTGCAAGTAGAATACCTGAACCTTTTGGAGCCAATGTCATGTTGACGTTTGTGCCACCAGCCATTGCTAGTTCTACACCGCCAGTTCCGTTAGTAACTTTCAAATGGTCAGTTGCACTAGCAGTCTCTACAAAAGTAGCGATTGCTGTGTCATCTGCACCTTTAATTTGAACGTTTCCGTCTGCTGAGCCACCGTTACCACCTTTAATGACAACTGAACCTGAAGCGTTACCGCCTGTTCCGTTACCACCTTTGACGATTAAGTCACCAGCATCACCACCAGAAGCATCACCACCAGCAACTGTTAGGTCTGTATCGTCTTCACCTTGAATTAAGGCTTCGCCAGATTGACCAACAATAAATACGTCACCGCCACCTTGGCCTTGTAGATACATATCTACAGCACCAGATGCCGCCGCGTTTTTGGCTGTTAGAGTTACTTTACCAGTAGCATTAGTAATTGCAACATATTCACCAGAACCTGAAGTAACGCCTGAACCGTCTAACGCAACTACACCAGATGAATTACGTACATGTTGTACATATTCCATACCTAATGCAGAACCGTCTGACATCATAACTTTATTATCAGAACCCGCTGATGTGATACCTGTACCACCATTCGCTATAGGAAGAGTGCCAGTTACGTCAGCAGTTAAATCTGCTTTAGCGTAACCAAGAGTACCGTTTGCCGCAACTTTAAGTACAGTTGAGTTAGAACCTTTAGCAAGTTCTGTAACTGCACCTGAACCGTCCATTGTCATCATTGAAGAAGCCGCATAACCTGAAGTATCAGTATGTGTACCACCCATTGATAATGGAAGTTCGTTTGTTAGAGCGATTTCAGAAACAGTTAGGTCGTTAACAAAGAGGTCAGCCCTAGCCGCGCCTACATTAAGTTCCCATGAGTCTGAAGTTTCGTTCCATTTTAGTGCCGCATTGTCAGATGTACCACGTTCTATAACAACACCGCCGTCCTGTGAAGGAGCGCCAGTTTCGTTTGAGTTAAGAACGATTTCGTTATCTTCAATGTTCACTGTTTCAGATAGAGTAGTTGTAACTGAACCTGAAACTGTTAGGTTACCACTTACTGAAGCATTACCTGTAACAGATAATGAATCTAAAGTAGAAGCACCTGCAGTTAGTGTATTAGCACCGAAGTCACCATTTACACCAAATGTTGCAGTAGTGTCTGACAATGTTAACTTCGTAGAAGTTGCATTATCATCAATACCAGTTGACGCAAAGTCAGAGATAGTTCCACTATGGACTTTATCACCAGAAATCTGGTTATCAGCCAAAGTTAGAGCGTCTGCTGAAGAAACGTCTAATGTTTTACCCGCACCGACAGTAATGTCATATGCAGATATAGTTGTACCAGCGGCACCAGCCAATGAAGCACTAGAAATAGTACCACCGTGGACGGCATTACCAGAAACTGAGTCAGCAGTTAGTGTTAACGTCTGACCAGTCAAGTCGATTGAAGTACCAGAGATTGAACCACCAGTAATTGTCGCATTGCCTGAGTTTAGGTTTGTCGCTGTTGCTGTTGTCAATGACGCTGTACCACCAGTAATAGCCGCACTTGCAGTACTTAAAGTACTGAATGTACCAGCCGCTGATGTGTTAGCACCAATAGTTGTGGCATCAATCGCACCACCATCAATATCAACGCTTGATGAAGTCAGAGTTGCACCTGAAATCGCACCGCCTGTGATAGTAGCATTTGCTGAATTCAACGCTGAGAAAGTACCAGCCGCTGAAGTCGTTGCACCAATGATTGAACCGTCAATAGCACCACCATTAATATCAACTGTTGCGAATGTTGATGTACCTGTAGAAGTTACATCACCAGCCAAATCACCAGCAAAATCAGTAGACGTTACTGAAGATAATCCAGCAAGAGTTGTCGCTGATGAGCCAAGTGAAAGTGAAGTTGAACCAATTGTTACCGCACTATTTGATAGTTTGTTATTTGCAATTGAACCTGCTAACATTGTGTTAGTTACTGTTCCAGTGTCAGTTGTATAAACACCGTTAGTAACTGTTCCAGCATTACCAGAAACATTACCTGTTACATTACCAGTTAAAGCACCTGTAATAGTAGATGAAGCGTTAATTGTTGTAAACGCACCAGTTGCCGGTGTTGTTGCACCAACTGTACCATTATGTGCGCCAGTTGAATCACCAGTTAGGTCACCTGTAAGTGTTGAAACTTTTAAGTCACCATATGAAGCACCAACTTTTAGTTCGAACTCATCTGTTGTCTCATTCCAGTTGATAAGTGCATCATCCGCTGTACCACGGTCGATAGAAATACCTGCTGAACCTTCAGTTACACCAGCACCAGACTCACCATTGTTTAAAACAATTGTGTTGTCTTCGATAGTAGTGTTAGTTGAAGAGATTGATGTTACAGAACCGTTAACTGTTAAGTCACCAGTAACTGTTAGGTCTGAACCAAATGTAGCATTTTGACTTGAATCGATTGTCAATGCTGTTGCTGTTGCGTTATCATCAATACCAGTTGAAGCGAAGTTAGAAATTGTTCCGCCGTGAACTGAATCACCAGATACTGAATCCGCAGTCAATGTCAAAGATTGTCCTGACAAGTCAATAGAAGTTCCTGAAATAGAACCACCAGTGATTGCCGCACTCGCTGTTGTCATTGTTGAGAAAGTACCAGCCGCTGATGTGTTAGCACCAATTACTGTTCCGTCTACTGCACCGCCATTAATATCAGCAGTACCGATTGTTGCAGTTGTTAGGTTTGAAGTTCCTGTTGCAGTAACGGCATTATCTTTCAATAATACGCCATCAACAGTAACACCAGCCGCACCAGTTCTTTCACTAATTGTGTCAGAAACCATTGCAACAGTAGCCGTAACTGAACCAGTTACACCAACATCACCAGTAACATCCATTGGAGCATTAACCGCAATGTTTGTACCAGAATAGTTATCTAGTGTATCTGTTTTGATTGTACCAGTAGCATCTACATTAGTAAATGTACCTGCCGCTGCCACATTAGCACCAATAGTCGAGCCATCAATAGCACCACCATTAATATCAACTGAGTCAGAAGTCATAGTTGTAAATGTACCAGCCGCACTTGTTGTGCCACCAACTGCTACGTTGTCCATTGCTGAACCGTTAGCACCATCTACATCAAATGTTCCGTCAACATCTAGTGTTTTACCACTTGCAACAGTAACATCGAAACCAGAGATAGTCTTGCCTGCACCACCTGAAAGGTTTGCTGAGTCAATTGTACCACCAGAGATTTTGTCACCAGAGATTTGGTCGTTTGCTAGAGTTAAAGTACCACCTGAAAGGTCTACTGAACCACCTGTAATAGCAACAGAATTAGCGTCCTGTGTAGCCATTGAGCCCAAACCTAGATTTGAACGAGCAGTTGTTTTACCTGATGAATCAGATGCATCAACACCTAAACCACCGTTTGCTAATGGTAAAGCGCCAGTAACTGCATCAGAAGATGTTAAGTTAACCGCACCATAGGCAACTCCACCTGAACCGTCTGAACGAAGTACTTGACCAGTAGTCGTAGTACCTTTAACAGTTAGAGCGTCATTACCGTCAATTTTCACATATGTATCGTCAACATTAACAGACATTGCATTACCTGATTTAGATAAGCCTGCACCTGCTGTTAACTGACCAGTACCTGTGAATTGTGTAAAGGCAATTGAAGTTGTATCAACAACGATTGTACCGTCTGTTGAACATACAAAGCCTTGGTCTGAGTTTACAGTACCTTCTTCAACAAAGAAGAATGCACCAACAAATTCAGCGGCACCGTCCATATCAGTTGCACGAGTCATTGCTGACGCCGAACCATTGTATACGTAGATACCGTTTTCAGCCGCTGAGGACTGGTTTTTTAGTAGAACACGGTCACTTGATGCCATAGTTACGCCATCAATTGTTGCGCCCGGTCCACTTAGAGTTACGTCTGCTGTTGAAGCCACACGAACTGATTGTTTAACATCAAGTCCAGAAGCAACTGAGTCAACATAACTCTTGTTTGCCGCATGGTTGTCCGCAGTTGGAGATGCGACATTCATGTTACCTAAAGTAGAACCATCAGTTGTTACTTTGAACAGGGAATTACCTGAATCATATACAACACGACCGCCCGACTTACCGAACTGAACATCAGCACCTATACCACGGATACCAAAGTTTTTAATATCAGCCATTATTATCTCCTATAATTAGCCATTGTTATTAATTACTCCACGGACCATTCCATGAAATAATATACATAACGTTTATTTTACTTATTTTTATTTTTTATACATCGGAAGGATTCTCAATGTACTGCACGGAAAAGTCTCATGCATTTGATTAGTCGGAAGATATCTCAACTATCGTAAGTGTTTTTCTTTATCACTTACATATCTATTTATACAATTTATAAAAAAAGATATGTTTAGACATAAAAAAAGCCCTCATAAAGAGGGCTTTTTCACTTAATTAAAAGTTTTATTAGTTAGTGAAAGTACAAACTGCTGAAAGAGCCTGTCCTAAAACTTCTGCCGCGTAACCTGAAGCATCTGGTCCACCTTGAACTGCGAAGTGCATAGTACCTGCTAGTGCGCCGTCGATACCTACAACTGTGTGACCTGCATTTTGTAATGCTGCCGAAATTGCGTCTAATGCCGCTTGGTCTGCCACTACTGCGTCTGAATCAAGAATTGTTGTAACTGAACCTAAGCCGTTACCGATTGTTGCTTTTGCTGCCATTTTATTTCTCCTTAAGAAATGTTATGTGTTTAACCTCGAGATAATATCTCTTAGTTGTTCTGTTAGAGTTTCATAACCCTACACTCTTATTTATCTAAAAGTGAAGTTTATTAAGATGTTTGTTAACGATTTGGTAATAAAAAAGGGAACCCTTAAGATTCCCTTTTTCGTTGTTTATTTTCAGTAAACTAGATACTAGATAATTACTTACCTACTTTTACTTCAACATAACCTTCGCCATCAGTAGTCTTGTCTTCAATAGCAATACCAACATATGCTGTCATACGTGGGTCTACTGTTGATTCTGTCCATACTGTAGCAGTACCTGAAATATCAGATGCTACTAGGATGTCGCCTTTAGAAACTGTTCCAACAACTTTACACGGTACACGACCCTGTAGAGCGATGAAAGGATGAGTTTCTGAGTTACCAGCCGCATCGTTCATTGCGAATGCTGGCTTAGTAGAAACTACACCTGCAATCTTAGTTGAACCATAACCTACTGCTGAAGTAACTTCTGCTTCACCACCAAATGACATTACTGTACCTTCTTCATATGTTGCGTCAGCCGCATATCTTTCTGCAAGGTCGGCATATTTTGCATATGTCGCCGTACCGTTGAAGTTAGTAAATGTTGCGTCACCGCCACCAGTGATATCATTACCACCCATTGCGATATTACCAGACATTGTACCACCTGCTAGTGCTAGTTTAGTAGCAATAGAGTTAGTAACTGTTGTGCTAAAGTTTTCGTCATCACCTAAGGCTGCCGCTAATTCGTTCAGCGTATTCATTGCCGCTGGTGAACTATCAACTAATGCCGCAATTTCTGTATCTGCGTATGCTTTTGCATCTACTTCTGCCGTATCTGCATATGATTGATATGCTGATGTAATTGCAGTTTCACGTGCATCTGTATATGCTTTAACAGATTGTTGTGTTGGTAACTTAGTAGCACTGTTTGAAGCCATGTTGTCTTCATCAATAACAAACGACATTGCCGCTGTTGTTGAATCTGATTCCATAACTGCACCGGCTGCCGCTACGTTAGTAGCATCAGTAACATCTGCTGTAGACTCGATGCCATCTAATTTAGAATGGTCTGCATCAGTGAATACATTTGAGTCCGTTGCCGCTTCAACTGCCGCTCTGATTTCTGCATCAGTTTGGTCTGCTGTCGCACTTGCCTCAATAGCATCTAACTTATCCTTTAAAGTATTAGTGAAGTTATTTTGTGATAACTCACCATCCTGAACTGAATAAGTAGTGTTAGTATCTGTAGAAGCCAAAGTTAATGTACCATTCGCATCATCGTAAGTTGCAGTAACATTTGTACCGCCTACGATTAATGCACTTACACGGTCATCAACTCTTTCGTTTGTAAAGTATTGATTAGTACCTTCAGATACATCTGTAGTTAGAATAGAAGCGTTGATATAAGAATCAACTCTCGCATCTGTATAGTATAGGTTTGTTGAACCTTCAGTAATTTCGTCAGTGTTGTCTTTACCCGCTACTGATGAATCTACATAAGCCTTTACTGACTGTTGTGATGGAACCTTAGTTGCACTGTCTGAAGCCATATTATCTTCATCTAAAAGATGAGATGCGATAGATGTAACTGTACCAGCACTACCTGTAACGTTACCATTAACGTTACCAGTCACAGCACCTGTTAAAGTACCTGTAACAGTAATATCTGCCGCAGTAATACCACCAGCCGCAATAATCTCACCACCTGCGTGGAAATCTTGTGCGCCTACTGACCATCTGTCATCTGTTTCGTTCCATAAGAACTGAACATTTAATGAATCGCCACGCTCAACTTCAAAACCACCGTTCTCTGTTGGAGTGCCAGTTGCATTTGAATTGATTATGAATAGGTTATCAGCCATTGAAACTGTTTCTGAGTTAACCGTAGTAGTTGTACCTGAAACTGTTAAGTTACCAGAAACTGTTACGTTACTAGAAAATGCACCAGTAGTACCAGAAACAGCGTTTGTGCCGCCTGTTACTGCTGAAGCCGATGTTGAATCAACGTATGCTTTGTTTGCCGCATCAGTACTAGAAACCGGAGTTGCTAGTTCTTTAATTAATGATGAGTTCATATCGATGTGGTCACCGATTTGAATATCACCTGATGTTGCGTTAATCTCGCCAGTAATTGAAATGCCATTACCCGAAATTAGTTTTAAAGTACCTGTTCCACTAGTAGTGAATTTAAGGTCTTCGTTTGCGTCCGTTGTAACACTAATTGTACCAGAGTCATCTTCAATAACTTTCTTACCGTTAATGTATAGTGAACCTGGGCCAATGTAAACATCTCTCCACATTTTTGTAGTTGAACCTAAGTCGTAAGTCACGTTTGCACTTGGCAAAATGTGACCAGTCATTGTTAGGTTTCCACCCATAGTTGTGGTAGATGTAACGGCTAGTGTTCCGCCAACTGTTACGTTACTTGAGAACGCACCCGTTGATGATGATACTGCGGCACCTTCTAGTGCCAGGGCGTATCCACCCGCTGTTGAACCATCGTGTACTACAACTGTCTTCTTAGTTGTATCTACAGTAACCTCACCCACTAAACCCGTGAATGAATTATGTTCTGTTGTTGTACCGCGACGGAATTGGATTGCATATGCTGCCATTTATTTCTCCCGTTTTATATTTTATAAAATATTCATTTAAAGAGTGTTTCCACTCCCTCAGTTAGTCTGAAGGACTAACCTAGTAGAAAATTTAATACCTCCATCTAATTGCATATATGAATTCTCATAGAATTAATTTCGACATCTGATATAATAAGGATGTTCTTTCTCCTACTTGATGCTGAAAGGTCCTTCACCTCTTTCGGCATTTGTTCGCAACAGTAAAACTGTTACAATAGTATTTATCGGATTAGTTGAAAAAGCAATACTTACAGTTAATAAAAGAATATTATAGAATTACAACTTCTATAACTTTTTTACCTTCTGTTAGGTCTGTTTCGATTGATTTAGCAAACACTGAACGACCTGTGTCATTTTTGCCAACACTTTGTGCAAAGCCTGGCTCATTGTCTGCTGTTACGATTAAGTCGCCCTTAGATACTGGACCAATTATCTGACACGGGACTCTTCCTCTTAATGCTACATAAGGATGTGTTTGTGAATTGCCTGCATCTGCATTTAACTTAAGTGCTGGATTAGTTGAGATTACGCCAGCAACTGAAACATCTTGTGCTTCTGTTGTTGTAGTAACTTCTGCTTCACCGCCAAACACTACAACTGTGCCTGCTTCATATATTCCATCGGCCGCATATCTTTCTGCTAAGTCGGCATATGTTGCATGTACCGAATGTCCATATATGTTTGCGTATTTTTTAGTAGTGCTACCTAGGTTATAAGTGTTGTCAGTTGCTGGAATTATATTTCCAGTGATGTCTGTTGATGTGTTTGTATCAGTACTGCTAATAGTAAAGTTAGGATATGTTCCTGTAATCGTTGTTGCACCAGAACCTGTTAATGATACTGTTTGGTCTGGAGAATAGTTACTTGCGTGAATTGTTCCTGCACTTGCTTGTGTCCAATCAATGTGTTCATTTGCTACAAATCCTGATAAACTGTCATGGTTTAGTGCCGAAATTGCGTTAGTCAATTCAGCATCAGTTGCCATTGCATTTTCAATTTCTAATAAAAGTTTTTCTTCAGAATTGCTGCACTGCGTTTTAAAAGATCCATCGCCCCAATTTTGAACTTTACCTCTAGCGGTAAAACATCGATAGAATATTTTAATTATTTGAGAAGAAAGTATTTTCACCTCACCCTTCTCGAGTTGTTGCAAATTATCAATTGTTTTTAACATTAAAATTTCAGCTGTATTTTTATCTACCTCAGCTCTTAATACATTGCCATAAAAGGGTTTTTTAATCTGTATAATATCTACATCTGAGTTGCTTTGAAGTGAAACATTAAAGGGAAAAGTATTACTTCCGTTACTGGCTAAGAATTTACCATTTAAACTTATGCCAGCTTGATAGTTTTGGGTTGATGCACAAGAGCAAACTAATAGGGCAATACAAAGATTTTTTGTTATGGAATTACAACTGTTTGGCATAAATCATAAAACTACAAAGCTTTCAGAAAGAGAGCTTTTTATTATAAATGAGTCCAATCAAGAAGAGTTCAAAAACTTTATGGAATTGAGCTTTGGAGATCAGGTAGAGTCCTTTGTTGCCCTTTCTACTTGCAATAGAACAGAAGTATATCTTCTCGCTAATAAATCTATCGCTTCGTCAGTCATGCATAAAACAGCAGAATTTCTTGGCTGCAGTGATTTCATAGCTCAGGATTCATATATTTTGGATAATAATAAAGCCTTAGAGCATATGTGTTGTGTTGCAAGCGGTTTAGATTCTCAGGTTTTAGGAGAGCAAGAGATATTTGGGCAGTTTAAAAAAGCCATTCAATCATTTGCAAATATTAAAACTCTTCATGGCAGATTGCAGCAAATCACAGATGAAGTAATTTCCATTGCAAAAGCAGCAAGAACTGAAACAAATATAGGAGTGAATCCGCTGTCTATTTCTGGCTTATCTTTAAAGATTGTAAAAGAGATATTTGAGGATCCTGAGCAGCAACAAGTAACTGTTGTTGGGGCAGGGCAAATGGCTCTGGGTGTAATAGAACATTTTTATGATAATGGCATTAGAAACATTTGTGCTGTTAATAGAACCAAAAAGACCCTAGACATTTCTGATTCTATAAGCTTTGAGACTTCTAACTTAAGTCAGCTAGCCTCTATCATTCAATCAACAGACATACTGATTGCATCTATTAGTACACCATTACCAATAATCGGGAAGGGCCTCATTGAAGATGCTTTTCGTAATAGACAAAATAAACCAATGCTATTAATTGATTTGGGTGTGCCCAGAAATATAGAAGATCAAGTAAGAGATCTAGAAAATGCCTATCTTTTTAGTATTGAAGATATGGAGCAAGTTACTCAAGAAAACTTAGAAGAAAGAACTGAAGAAGCTCAAAAAGCTATTGATTTAATTAAAAATAAGGTTGCTCAGGCTGATAGTCGTCTAGAAGTTAAAAAGAAAAAGAATAATGTGTATCTAGATTTGCAAGAGATGTGTAGCAATCTTGATCAAAATGAGATTCAGACTATTTTGAAAGCAGATGACCCGTTAAGAAAAATCCAACATATGCTTGATCAAACAGATGATCAGCTACAATATCTATCCAAATTAAATTCTCACGAAATTCTGTCTATGCTGAAGGAGATTAACAGTGCTCGATAATTCTATTATTTTAAAATTAGAAAGTCTTTGCGCTAGATCAGAAGAGATTAAGGTTGACCTCTCAGCAGAAGGGGCGACTGATAACATGGCTAAATTCACTCAACTGAATAAAGAATTTTCTGAGATTACCCCTGTAGTAAATTTATTTAAATCGCTCCAAGATTTTGAGGAAGAATTATCAGGAGCAAAAGAGTTATTAGATTCTGGTGATTCAGAGCTGATTGAGCTTGCAAAAAGCGATATCTCAATTAGCGAAGGCAAGATAGCTCAACTTGAAAAAGATTTAAAATTTATGTTACTTCCGAAAGACGATGCTGATGATGGCTCAGCATATCTAGAAATTAGGGCTGGAGCTGGTGGAGATGAAGCTGCAATTTTTGCTGCAGATTTATTTAGAATGTACAGCAGGCTTTCTGAGCGTCAAGGCTGGAAGATAGAAATGGTAAATACTAAAACTTCTGAACCAAGTGGACTAAAAGAAGTTGTTGTAAAAATTAATGGCCAAGGCGTTTTTAAATTTTTAAAATTTGAATCTGGAGTGCATAGAGTTCAACGAGTTCCAGAGACTGAATCTCAAGGGAGAATTCATACTTCAACGGTTACTGTAGCAATTCTTCCTGAGGTAGATGAGGTTCAGGATGTTGAACTAGCTAAAAGT
>ENA-OREM01001237-OREM01001237.1-marine-metagenome-genome-assembly--contig:-NODE-1237-length-13259-cov-2.662798_pt1 | contig 13259 bp, 13 predicted proteins | sample MGYA00248623_ERZ508561 | MGnify/ENA primary metagenome ERZ508561 (study PRJEB26227, sample SAMN06264494) | marine metagenome | isolation source: Columbia River Estuary | place: USA:Columbia River...
GTTCACCGCGCAGGGTGGCGTCACCCTGAAAGTGCAGCCGTTCTGGCCGAAAGGGGTCCAGTTCGTGGTGATGGATACCGGCCCGGGAATGACGGCCGAGCAACAAAGCCGGCTGTTCCAACGCTTCGTACAGGCCGATGGCCTGCGAACCGCGCAGCAGTTCGGTGGCAGCGGACTGGGTTTGGCCATCAGCAGGGAATTGGCCTTGCTGATGAGCGGCGATATTCAATTCAGCAGCGAGCCCGGCAAGGGCTCGATGTTTACGCTGACCCTTCCGCTGCACGCTGCGCAGGCACCGGTTGCGGTTGTTGAATCTACGCAATCTGCGCCTATCGGGCAGGCGCGCATCCTGTTGGTCGAAGATGACGACACCATCAGCCAGGTGGTCAGTCAGTTGCTCTCGGCCGATGGCCATGCCGTGACCGGCTCGCGCAATGCGCTTGAGGCCATGACCCGGGCATCGCAGGAAGCCTTCGATATGATTTTCTGCGACATCGATCTGCCGGACATGGACGGACTGGAGTTGACCCGGCTCTGGCGGCAACAGGGACTGACCACGCCGATTGTCGCGCTGACCGCCCGAACCCAGGCCGATGCCGAACAATACTGCCCAGAGGCAGGGATGAACGGCTTCCTGCGCAAGCCGGTGACCGGCCGTCAGCTGCGCGATGCCATCCTGGCGGTGCGACCTAGTTGAGGCTGGTCTGTCCGGCAATGAACTGCCAGGTGCGCGTGATATAGAGCGCGTTCGGATTTTCCACCGTTTGCGGCAGGGCCGCGAACGGTTCGGAGAGTCTCACGATGTCCACGGCTGCTTTGTCGAGGACCTTGTTGCCACTGGATTTGACCACGGTGATGCCTTCAATGCGGCCATCGCGGCGGATGGCGACTGTCAGGATCAATTGCCCGTTGAGCCGGTTGATCAGCGCCTGTTGCGGATTGTTGGCATTGCCGATGCGTTCAACCCGGCGCACCCAGTCGTTCATGTACTGGGCGTAGGCGTATTCACGGGTACTGGCGGTGATGTATTTATGGCGGCTGCGGCGGGCCTGCAGGGTTTGCTTCTGGTTGTACTCATTGGCCAGCTTGGCCAAGACCAGGCTCTGTTCCACCAGCTCCTGCCCAGGCGACAACGGTTCGGTGCTGTTGGGGTTTGGTTCCTGGCCGCGCGATTGGCTCAGCGTGCTTGCGCTCTGGCTGGTAAGAACGCGTTGGACGGCCTCCGGTTCCGGCGGCGTCTGTTGGGCCTGCAAGGCCATGGGGGCGTCGCCGGACTGGGTCTGCGGCAATTGCGACAGTTGGTCGTCCTTCGGGCGCTGTGACGCCACGCTGTCGCCGCCGCCCTGATTATTGGCCTGCGCCAGAAAGTCCGCCTGTCCCGGTGTTGCCGGGCTTGCGGTCGGGCTGAGGATGACGTCCAGGGTCGGGTTGACCGGTGCGGCTTTATTCAATGTGAAACCAACGCCCAACACCACCACGCCATAGCCGATCAGGGACAGCAGGAAGGTGCCGGTCAGGCGATCGCGTGGCCCGACCTTCCGGGTCATGCCTTGTCCAGACGCGCTTCGATGGCATCGAACAGCAGGCCGGCGATATTTAGTCCGAACTGCTTGTCCAGTTCCCGCACGCAGGTCGGACTGGTCACATTGACTTCGGTCAGATAATCGCCGATGACATCCAAGCCGACGAACAGCATCCCGTGTTCACGCAGCCACGGACCCAGCTGGCCGGCAATCCAGATGTCGCGTTCGCTCAGCGGCCGGCCTTCGCCCTTGCCGCCGGCAGCCAGATTGCCCCGGAATTCATCTCCTTGGGGAATGCGCGCCAGGGCATAGGGTACCGGTTCGCCGTCCACCAGAATAATGCGTTTGTCGCCGTCCCGGATTTCGGGCAGATAGCGCTGGAGCATGGTCAGTGACCCGTCAGCAGTCAGTGTTTCCAGAATCACATTCAGATTGCTGTCGCCCTGACGGATACGGAAGATCGATTTGCCTCCCATGCCATCGAGCGGTTTGGCCACGACATCGCCGTGTTCCCGGATGAATGCCTTGAGGTCGCCCATGCTGCGGCTGACCAGCGTCGGCGGACAGCATTGCGGAAACAGCAGTGCCGCCAGCTTCTCATTGAGGTCGCGCAGCCCCTGTGGTCGGTTCACCACCAATACCCCCTCATTTTCGACAATGCTGAGGATTTGAGTGTCATGAATAAACTGGTCGGTGACCGGCGGATCCTTGCGCATCAGCACGACCTGAACCTCGGCAAATGAGGATGTCTGCCAATCACTCTTCGTAAAATATTGATATTTATCGTCTTTGAGCCGCAGTTCGGACATCGCAGCGATCGCTCTGCCGTCCCGGATCGCCAAACTACCGGGCTGAACATAGAGCACGCGGTAGCCGCGGCGCTGGGCTTCCAGCATCAGGGCGAAACTGGTATCTTTTTCAGTGTGGATGTCCTCGATCGGATCCATCACCACAGCTACGGCTTTGTGCATGCGGGGTCTCGCTCTCGAATTTCGGGGTTTATGTTGATTCGGAAGACTGAAATACTTGGACAGGTAAAAGCGGGTTCATAAATATCATTATGGCAGAGTACTGCGATTCAGTGGACTTTGCGCACCAGTAAATTTTTTACTCAGTTCGATATGAGCCTTGTAGATAAATAATATGAAAACCTTGGCGATAGATAATTAAGACGATTATTTCTATTCAGAATACAGAGGCTGCCCCTGCTGCGGAACTGCAGGGCTATATTCAGCCTGCTGTAGCGTGTTCCTCGGCATCAGCTGAGCATAATGTTTCTCCGCCCATCATCGACCCGGCACTTCTTCAAATCCTGGATTCGGAAGTCTCTCTTCAGCTAAGTATTATTAATGAGTGGCTTGAGGGTTCAGTCGTTTCAGAATCCGCTGGGTATAATCAGAAGCTGTTTAATGCATTCCATGTGATAAACAGTGCTTTTTCCATTTCCGATGTGATGAATATGGCCAGTATTCTTGCATCAGCGGAAAATTTGATTCAGCGAGGCATTGTTCACGGCCTTATAGCCAATGTTGAAGCAATTGCATGTTTTTCGCAGATAGCAGATGCCATACAGGCTACTTTGGATGATTTAAGACAAGGTGTGGCGCCAGGTCATTATCATGCGCTTGAGTTATGGGTCATTGAAAAACGAGATGAGCTTGCAGGTTTATCCGGCTCATTACCGGCTTCGTTTGATCTAGCTGAGGGCTCCGTTGAGCAATCGACTTCAGAAAAAATTCAAATTGATGGATATGAGCTAAGCTTAGATGAGCTTGAACGTCTAACTGATCCAAACTCTGTCTCTGAGGCATCCACTGCTGTTATTCGCCCAGACACTCCGTCAGCAACTTTTTCAGCGGTGTCCGAGACTGAATTGAGCCCATGCGGCGTGGGTCAGCCAAGCCTGGCTGACGTAAAACGAGAGACTTCCTTCGAGGCGAATAATATCAATGCACAGCTATTAAGTCAGCTCGTAAATTTTTGCGGTGATGTCGCCATTTATTGTGCTGTCATTGAAGAAAAACTTGAAGGGCTCAAAGCTAATTTGGCTGAGGTCAATAAGCGTGTCTCGCATCTTATTGAGAATCCAATTAGCTTGGATGCCGAAAGCGAAACCGAAACCGGAACACGAATTAACTCAATAAAAAACAATCCAGATATCCCATGATTACCAGTCGCCATAGTGCGATTGCAGGGCGGCAGTCACGGCAATTCCCGCGGTTTCAGTCCGAAGTACCCGTGGTCCGATTCGCAGCCCCTTGAATCCTGCGGTCTGAAGTAATCGGATGTCACGTTCGGTGAACCCCCCCTCAGGCCCGATGGCCAGAACGAGTTTTCCGTCATTCGGTATCGTCAATTCGGAAATCCTGTTTGTGGCATCAGGTTGCAGATAGTAAGCACTGTTGATACCTTCGGCATCGATACTGTGAATGGCAACCGCCGGATTCACCGCCGGAACTATTGCCCGTCCTGATTGTTCGCAGGCCGAACGTACGACGCCCTGCCAGTGTGCGAGTTTTTTATCACTGCGTTCGCCTTCGAGTTTGACCTCGGTTCGATCCGATACAATCGGCGTGAATTCGGCAACACCGAGCTCTGTGGATTTTTGAAGGATCCAATCCATTTTCTCGCCGCGCGCGATGCTTTGGTAGAGATGGATACGCAGCGGAGATTCATTCAGCACGGCGATTTTTTCCAGAATCAGGACACGTGCGCCGCGCTTTTCTAGACTCAGGATGCGGCACGGGTAGTCGTAGCCGTCACCGTTGAACAGATGGAAGATATCATCGGTTTCCAGGCGCAGTACGCGCACAACATGGTTGCTGACCATTTCCGGCAGGACCAGCTCGCGCTCCGGATGCAGCGGCAGGTCGATGAAGCTACGGATGGTTCTCATGAGAAGGCCTCGGTGAGCGCGGTGGTGGTGACGTCGGCCAGATGGAGCAGTTCCTCCTCGCCGACGCAGTAGGGTGGCATCCAGTACAGTACATCGCCGAGCGGCCGCAGCAGGACGCCTCGGGAGATGGCATGCCGGTAGGCGCGCAGGCCCATGCCGCCGGCGATTTCGACTGCAGTGCCGTTTCCGCCGCTGGCGGCCCGGGTCTCGATGGCCAGAATCATGCCGGTCTGCCGGACTTGTGCAACATGCGGATGTTCCGTCAGGGGCGCAGCCAGTTCGGCCATGCGCGCGGCGGTGCGACGGTTGCGCGCCATCACATCGTCTTCGTCGAAGATGGCCAGCGAGGCCAATGCTGCGGCACAGGCCAGCGGGTTTCCGCTGTAGCTGTGCGAGTGCAGAAAGGCGCGTTCGCGCGAATCGTCCAGGAAGGCCTCGTAAACCCGTTCGGTGGTCAATACCGCCGACAAGGGCATGAATCCGCCGGTCAGACCTTTCGAGAGACACAGGAAATCCGGGGCGATGCCGGCCTGTTCACAGGCGAACAGGGTGCCGGTGCGGCCGAAGCCGACCGCAATCTCGTCGGCGATCAGGTGAACACCATGCGCATCGCAGATGGCGCGTGCACGACGCAGATAGACCGGATGGTGCATGCGCATGCCGCCGGCGCACTGCACCAGGGGCTCCAGGATCAGCGCGCTGATTTCGCCGGGGTGTGCCGCGAATATATCAGCCAAGGCATCCGCGCGGCGCAGGGCGCAGGCTTCTGCCGATTCGCCGGGCTCGGCGGTGAAGGCGTCCGGGGATGGCGCGAACAGCGGCTGCAGCAGCAGGGGTGCGTAGGTCCGGCGGTAGAGCGGGATGTCGCCCATGGACAGCGCCCCCAGCGTCTCGCCGTGGTAGCTATTGCCCAACGCCACGAAGCGCGTGCGCCGGTCGTCGCCGCGGTTGCGATGGCTGTGGAAGCTCATCTTCAGCGCCACCTCGATCGCCGCCGATCCGTTGTCGGCATAGAACACGCGTGCCAGCGGAGCCCGGCCGGACTCGCGCGGCGCAACCGCCAGCAGCGATTCGGCCAAATGCAATCCGGGTTCGTGAGAAAAACCGGCGAAGATTACATGCTCCAATTCGCGTGCCTGGGCGGCCACCGCTTCGGCGATGCGTGGCTCGGCATGGCCGAACAGGTTGGTCCACCAGCTGCTGATTGCATCCAGGTAGCGGGTGCCGTCAACGCCTTCCAGCCAGGCGCCGCGGCCGCGGCGGATAGGTATCAGAGGGAGGCTGTCGGGATGCTCGCGCATCTGGGTGCAGGGATGCCAGAGCACGCCGAGATCACGTTTGTGCCATTCGGCCAGATCCCTCGGAGGGATGAATGTGGACATAATTCGCCTTCCTCTCTAGCCAGTACTGCCGAAACGCGCGAGAATGAAACCATGAATTCCCTGCCTATTATCCATTCCCGCGAGCTGATTGAAAACAGCCACGGCAGGCGCGAGCGCATCGATCTCGAGTTCTCCAACGGCGAACGCCGCCGCTATGAACGGGCGTTGCATCAGGGCCATGGTGCCGTGATGATTGCCGCCATGCCCGACAAGGATACCGTGTTGCTCATCAAGGAGTACGCGGCCGGCACCCATCGCTACGAGCTCTGCCTGCCGAAGGGGCGGATCGATCCGGGTGAAACGGTCCTGGAAGCCGCCAACCGCGAGCTCAAGGAGGAAGCCGGTTTCGGTGCGCGCAGCCTGCGTATTCTGCGTTCCATCACTCTGGCGCCGACCTACATGACCCATGCCATCGATCTGGTCCTTGCTGAGGACCTGTATCCCGAGCGTCTGGTCGGGGACGAGCCGGAAGTGCTGGAAGTGGTGCCATGGCGCCTGGACCGCCTGCATGAATTGGTGCTGCGCGAAGACTGCTCGGAAGGACGCAGTCTTGCCGCGCTGCTGATCATCAAGGAATTGGTGCGAACAGGCGCATGAAGGACTGGGCCGACCGACTTGCGGACATCGCCCGGCGCGCCGGCGATGAAATCATGACGGTGTACACGCAGGATTTCGCCGTCACCGAGAAAGCCGATGCTTCGCCCCTGACACAAGCCGATTTGGCGGCACATCGCTGCATCGTATCGCTGCTGCCGGATCTCAACAGCGGCCTGCCGATTCTTTCGGAAGAGTCCGCCCACATCGACTGGATCGCGCGCCGGGCCTGGTCGCGTTATTGGCTGGTCGATCCGTTGGACGGTACCCGCGAGTTCATCAAGAAAAACGGCGAATTCACCGTCAACATCGCTCTGATCGACTGCGGCGTGCCGGTGCTGGGCGCGGTCTACGCGCCGGCCATTGACTGGTTGCTGGTCGGCGGTCACGGAATTGGAGCCCGCTGGCAACAGGGCGCACAATCCGGCATCGCCCGTGTAGCCAGCGCGCCGCATCCCCTCAGGGTAGCTGCCAGTCGCTCGCACCGCGACGCGAGGACGCAGGCCTATCTCGACCGCATCGGTTCGGTCGACACCGTCGGTTTGGGTTCATCCCTGAAGTTCTGTAAAATCGCGATCGGCGAAGTCGATCTTTACCCGCGCTTCGGGCCGACCTCGGAATGGGATACTGCCGCCGCGCAGGCCGTTCTGGAAGCCGCCGGTGGCGGCGTGTTCACGCTTGACGGGGCACCCCTGCGGTACAACGGCAAGGAGTCGCTGCTCAATCCGCATTTCATCGCGGTCGGCGATCTGTCCATCGGTTGGCAGGATTGGCTGTGAGCACGCCGATAGAGCAACTGCTGGCAATCATGCGGGCCCTGCGCAATCCCGAAGGCGGCTGCCCATGGGATCTTCAGCAGGATTTCAAATCTCTGGCACCGTATGCCATCGAAGAAGCCTATGAGGTCGCTGATGCCATCGAGCGCGGTGAGCCTGAGGATCTCAGGGCCGAACTCGGCGATCTGCTTTTCCAGGTGGCGTTCCATGCCCAGCTGGCACAGGAACAGGGTCTGTTCGCATTCGATGATGTGGTTTCGGCCATCAACCGCAAAATGACCGACCGGCATCCGCATGTTTTCGGAGAGGCCAGCATCGCCGATGCCGCCGCCCAAACCGAAGCCTGGGAGCGCATGAAGCGGGAGGAGCGCCGGCAACGACGCGGTTCAGACGATAGCATATTAGCGGGAATCACCGCCGGACTTCCAGAGTGGCAGCGTGCCACTAAATTACAGAAGCGCGCAGCAACGGTCGGCTTCGACTGGCCCGATGTCTCGTTTGTGTTCGATAAACTTCAGGAAGAAATGGCCGAAGCACGTGCCGAGCTGGCCAAGGGCCGCGGTCATGATGCGCTGGAAGATGAAATCGGCGATATCCTGTTCGTGTGCGTGAATCTGGCGCGCCATGCCGGGGTCGATTTCGGTGCGGCCCTGCGCCGGGCCAACACCAAATTCGAACGCCGTTTCCGGACCATTGAAAATCTGGCCCGGCAATCCGGGAAATCCCTGTCCGATCTCGATCTGACAGCGCAGGAAACCCTATGGCAACAGGCAAAAACCCAGGAGGCTGCCAATGACCCGTTTTAATTCCCTTGCCGAGTTCTATCCCTATTATCTGGGGGAGCACCAGAATCTGGCCTGCCGTCGTCTGCATTTTATCGGCAGCTCGCTGGTTCTCGGTTGTCTGGCCGCCCTACTGGTTACCGGTCAATGGCTCTGGCTCCCGGCCGCTTTCGTCTGTGGTTACGGTTTCGCCTGGGTCGGCCATTTCGCCTTCGAGAAGAATAAACCGGCCACTTTTCGCCATCCTTTCTATTCGTTCGTGTCCGATTGGCTGATGTACCGAGATATCCTGACCGGAAAAATCCCGTTCTAAGGCCGGTTCACAAGGCAATCACCCCCGACAGGGCATTCTTCACAAAGCTGAAGCCCTAAAAGGAGAAGCCCATGAAACGTGATACCCAAGCCGGTTTGATTCTGTTGGTTGAAGACAACCGCAGCCTCTCGGAGGTGGTCGGTGAATATTTTGAAAGCAAAGGCTTCGGCGTTGATTATGCCGGAGACGGGGTCGATGGTTATCGTCTGGCCACCAAGAACAGTTATGACGTCATCGTGCTTGATCTCAATCTGCCGCGCATGGACGGCTTGCAGGTCTGCCGCAAGCTGCGCGAGGAAGGCAAAATCGCCACTCCGGTGCTGATGCTGACCGCACGTGACGCTGTTTCCGACAAAGTGCTCGGACTCGAGGCCGGTGCCGATGATTATCTGATCAAGCCCTTCGCCATCCAGGAGCTCGAAGCACGCATCCGCGCTCTGATCCGCCGCGAGCGCCGGCAGGTGAGCACGGAAGTCTACAAGGTCGCCGATCTGATCCTCGACACCGGAAGTCTGCGCGCGACCCGAGGCGGACGCGATCTGACCCTGTCACCGATTGCCCTGAGACTGCTCGGTATCCTGATGCGGGAATCGCCGCGGGTGGTGACCCGCCGGGATATCGAACGCGAAATCTGGGGCGATGAACTGCCCGAATCCGACACTCTGCGCAGCCATCTCTATAACCTGCGCAAGGCGGTCGACCGTGGCTTCGAGAAGCAGCTGCTGCATACCGTGCAGACTGCCGGTTACCGTATCGTCGATCTGGACGAACAGCCCAAGGCATGAGTGACCGGCACGGACTCCGGAAGAAATTCTGGACGGCATTCGTTCTGCAGACCGCGGCCATCTGTTTCGCGGCGGTCATCGGCGTCTACGGCGCTTCGGTCGTCATCAAGGACATTTTGATCAAGCAGGCGCTCCAGGACGAAGCGCGCCATTTCTGGAGCTTGTACCAGAACAACTCGAATGCACAGGTGCCGGATACCTTCAACATGAAGGGCTTTCTGTTGCCGCTGGCGCAGGTTGACGCCATGCCGGCCACTTACCGTAATCTCGGCAACGGCTATCATAGCCTCGACAAGCAGCGTGGCGGAGAGCTTATCTGGGTGGAGACCCGCGAGAACCGACGTTTGTTCCTGATTTTCAAACAGGAGCAGGTCGATGCGCTGGCGTTCTGGTTCGGTGTGGTGCCCTTGGCGCTCCTGCTAGTGGTGGTGTACGCCATGGTTCTGATCAGTTACCGGACATCGAAGAAACTGGTTTCACCGGTCATCTGGCTGTCGAACCAGGTCCGTGGCTGGGATCCGAAGAAGCCCGACGTGTCTGTGCTGGCGGCGCAGAAACTGCCCGATGACATGGACAACGAGGCCAAGGTTCTGGCCGAGGCCCTGCATGATTTCGGCCAACGCATCGGTCAGTTCGTCGAGCGTGAACAGGATTTCACCGCAAACGCTTCCCATGAGCTGCGTACGCCACTGACGGTCATCCGCGTCGCCAGCGACATGGTTGCCGGGGAGAGCTGCCTGTCGCCGATGGCGCAGCGTTCCATTAGCCGTATCCAGAAAGCCAGTCAGGAAATGGAATCCCTGATCGAAGGCTTTTTACTGCTCGCGCGCGAAGATGATTTCGGACACAGTGAACAGCCGTATTGGATTTCCGAAGCCGTTGCCGAAGAGGTCGAGAAGGCGAAACTGCTGTTGAATGGCAAGCCGGTCGAGATGACGCTGGAGATCGCGGATGATTTCCGCATCGACGTGCCTTATTACGTGGTGTCAACGGTGATCGGAAATCTGGTGCGCAATGCCTGCCATTACACCGATCGCGGCCATATCGATATCTGTGTCAGTTCGGGCAAACTGGTGGTCCGTGATACCGGTATCGGCATGAGTGAACAGCAGCTGGAGCGCGTGTTCGATCTGTTCTACCGCGGTGAAACCACCAATACCGGCGGCAAAGGCATCGGTATGTCGCTGGTCAAGCGCTTTTGCGACCGCTTTGGCTGGCGCATTGAGCTGACCAGCACGCCGGACCAGGGAACGGTTGCGACCGTTCTGATCCCCGAAGTATCCTATTCCGAATTGACATGAAACAGGCTGTAAACCCATGAGCAAGAAAATCTCCGGACTTCCACTCGGCAAAATCGCCCTGGCTGCTGTCACATTGCTGGCATTATGGTTCGGTTACCGCAGCCTAAGTGTCGGCGATCAAGCTTCTGAAAGCCAGTACCGCACCGAGCCCACACAGGTCGGTGATCTGTCGTCCAGTATTTCCGCGACCGGCACGCTCGGTGCTACAGCGACTGTCGAAGTCGGCACGCAGGTATCCGGAACCCTGCAGTCGGTTGATGTCGATTTCAACGATCAGGTCGAGCCCGGCCAGATCATTGCCCGCATCGATCCGTCCACCTTCCAGGCCCGGGTCGAGCAGGCCGGTGCGGCTCTGGCCAGTGCTCAGGCCGGATTGTCCGAGGCTCGGGCCGCTGCCATCAATGCCTCGCGCGACTTCGAGCGCAAATCCCAGCTGGTGGCCAAACAGCTGATTTCCAAAACCGACCGCGATATCGCCCAGGCCCAAAATGCCCAGGCACAGGCACGCGTTCAATCGGCCCAGGCCCAGGTCAGCCAGCAGCAAGCCAACCTCAACAGCGCACGGCTGGATCTGGCGAAAACCATTATCCGATCTCCGGTGAAAGGCACGGTGCTGGCACGCAATGTCGAGCCCGGCCAGACCGTCGCCGCCAGTCTGCAGACACCGGTGCTGTTCAAGATTGCCGGTGATCTGAGCGAAATGGAAATCGTGCTGGCCATCGACGAAGCCGACATCGGTCAATTGCAGGTTGGCCAGGAAGCCACCTTCACTGTGGATGCCTTTCCCGACCGCAACTTCCGCGGCAAAGTCAAACAGATCCGGCTTGCGGCAAACAATGTCTCCAATGTAGTGACCTTTCCTGTCGTCATTGAAGTCAACAATGCCGACCAGGTGCTGCTGCCGGGGCTGACCGCGACCGCTCAGATCATCACTAGCCGCAAGGCCCAGGTGCTGACCGTTCCGAATGCCGCCCTGCGATTCCGTCCGGCCAGCGCGGCCGCCGCCAATGCGGGCCCCTCGTTCGGTGCCCCGATGCAGGCGTCACCGCCTTCGATGGAAGAGCGCAGCAAGCGCATGCAGGCACAGTTGGATGCCATGCGCCAGTTTCTGGTTCAGGCCAAAGCCGAACCGGCGGTGCTGTCGAGTTTCGATGCATCGGCTGAAGCCTACAGGCAGCAGGCCGCACGCATGATGCAGCGCTTTGCCCAAAGCGGCAATGCCGGTGCGGGAGCTGGACAATCCGGTGGTTCGGCTCCGCAGGGCATGGGCGGCGGCAACGGCGCACGCCGATTCGCCGATCGTTTCGCCAAGGCCTTTGAAAGTGTGCGTGCGCAGCTGGCGCCGGAACTGCAGAGCCAGTGGGATCAGCAGATTCAGGCGCTGTTCAATGCCAAGCGCGCCACGGTGTATGTCCTTGAAAAAGACGAGCCGGTTGCGGTCGAAATCCGGCTCGGTGTTTCCGATGGTAGCCGCAGTGAAGTCATCGGCGGCCTGAAAAACGGGCAGCAGGTCATCGTCGGAAGCGCGCGTAACACGCCATGACGACGCCGGTCATCGATATCCGCGGTCTGAGTAAGGTCTATGCGCAGGGGACCGAGGCGCAGGTCGATGCGCTGAAGCAGATCAATCTGTGCATCCAGCCGGGCGAGTTCGTTGCCATCATGGGTGCCTCAGGATCCGGAAAGTCCACACTGATGAATGTTCTGGGCTGCCTGGATGCCGATTACACCGGCAGCTACCATTGCGATGGCGTCGATGTGCGCAGCCTCGACAAGGAGGCCCTGGCCAAGCTACGGCTGGGAAAGATCGGTTTTGTATTCCAGAGCTTCAACCTGCTCAGCCGCATGGATGCCCTGCACAATGTGATGATGCCGCTGACTTATGCCGGCGTTCCGTTGTCTGAGCGCCAACCGATGGCTGAAACCGCCCTACAGTCCGTTGGCCTGGGCGGGCGCATGCACCACAAGCCCGGCGAGCTTTCCGGCGGCCAGCAGCAGCGTATCGCCATTGCGCGGGCATTGGTCAACCGTCCCCCGATGATACTCGCTGACGAACCCACTGGTGCCCTCGACTCGAAAACCGGCGCCGAAATTCTGGCCTTGTTCGAATCGCTAAAACAGCAGGGACACACCATCATCCTTATTACTCATGACGAGCATGTCGCGGCGCATGCCGACCGCATCAGCCATATGCTCGACGGCGTACTGACCGAGGATTCCGCCCATGTGGATTGATACCTTCCGCACCGCCGTTTCTTCCCTGCGCGGTAACTGGCTGCGCAGCGCGTTGACCTCGCTCGGTGTGATCATCGGCATCGCCGCTGTCATCGTGATGGTGTCAGTCGGGCAGGGTACCCAGAATGAAATCGAAAAGATGGTGTCCGGACTCGGCGCCAACCGGTTGGACATCAACTCCGGATCGTCCCGCTCGGGCGGCGTCCGATTCGGTTCGGGCTCGCGGATGACGCTGACCCAATCCGATGCCGAGGCCATCCGTCAGCAGATTCCTGAAGTGGCGTATGTCACCTCCAGTCTACGCGGCGGCACCCAGGTGGTGTATGCCGAGAACAACTGGTCAACCAGCTGGCAGGGCATCGAGCCGGATTATTTCGCCATCAACGAGTGGCAGGTCGCCAGCGGCAGCCCGCTGCAGGATTCCGATTACAAGTCCGGTGGCAAGGTCGTACTCATCGGTGAAACGATTCGCCGCGAACTGTTCGGCGAATCCGAAGCCGTCGGAGAAAGCATCCGCATCGGCAAGACCCCGTTCCAAGTGGTCGGTGTGCTTGAATCCAAGGGCCAGGGCGGATTCGGCCAGGATCAGGATGATGTACTCCTGGTGCCGCTGGAAACCGCACGCCGGCGTCTGGCCAGCAACAACACGCTTCCCGGCGGCGTGCAGCAGAT
>ENA-OREM01001240-OREM01001240.1-marine-metagenome-genome-assembly--contig:-NODE-1240-length-13221-cov-3.162127_pt1 | contig 13221 bp, 10 predicted proteins | sample MGYA00248623_ERZ508561 | MGnify/ENA primary metagenome ERZ508561 (study PRJEB26227, sample SAMN06264494) | marine metagenome | isolation source: Columbia River Estuary | place: USA:Columbia River...
TACGCTCAATTATAGACTTGGCCTTTGTTGATGGGCGCATCGGCGTGTTGTACGCATCGACAAGAGACATACCCTCATTACTGTCGCTCTTGAAGTCATATAAGACATTGTGGTGAACGTAATTGTTCACGGGAGTAATCTTATCGCCTCGGATAATTGCGGCCGTGAAAACTGAAGTTTCAGTAAGTGATGAATTGATGTCCTGAATAGTCTTGATGGCCTTCTTCTCTGCCTCATTAAATGATTGGTCAAGCTTTTCAAGATTGATGTTGCCATCGGCGTCAGCATAAGAGTCGAGTATGCTCTGAAGCATGTCAATGTCCCCCATCTCAGCTGGCGTCTTGCCCTTCTTGATCTCTCTAATCGTAGCAGCCAAGTAATCAGCAGCAGAATGAACCTGCTTATTGTCTGGGTTGCTGTTATATTCAAGCTCCAGCAGGTAGGTCATTATCTTGTACTTAGACATGAGGGTCCTGTTCCCGTCATACTTAAATGACTTAGCAATAGCCTCAGCAGACCGGTCAAGGCGAGACTGAATGTCTCCGAACGCCGACTCAAATGCTGACTGCGCTTCGGCAGCAGCCTTAAGGACCGAATTAAATATGGACTTAGTATTAAAGTCTCCAAACAATTGGTCAATGTAAGCCAATGGGTTTCGTCGAATCATTTCGGCAATGCCTCCTCGCTTGGTCATGAAAGACTTAACTCGCCCAATAGCCTTACTAAACGGCAGCGGCTTAGACTTGGCAATAGCACTTGAAAGCAAGGCGCCGTTTTCAATAGAAACCATTGACTCCTTAATAAGTTCGGCGTAATGGGGTAGGTATCCGTTGTTGATGTTGTTGATCACCTTGTAAAGGTTGACAAGCTGTTCGATAGTCAAGCCCTTGACGGCATCACTCTTGGCGAGTCGTGCAATCTCCTTGGCTAATTTTCGCTCGTCTCGAGTGGGAAGTCGCTCAGTATCAACATCAAGCTCATTGATGGCATCAATGGCCTCGTCTCGCTGCTCTTGCTTTTCCTCCTCAGAAAGTCCCTCAGTAATCGGGCGCTCTAAAATCTGAGACTTGTACTTGCGCATGAGGTCAGCCTCTTCTTGAGTGATTGTTTGATCCTCAATCATCTGCTTTATGGTAGCAGCATAGTCAAGCTTCCCATTATCGCCATACACCTTGTACTCGTATGCAATAAATCTATTATTCAACTCCTCAACCTTTGAGTACTCTTCGTCAATAGCGTCAAGTATTTTGGTTGAAAGATCAATAGCGCTAGTGAGTTCGGGCAGTGACAAGACTGCGGCTCGTTGTCCAAAAATCTCAACAAGAGTCAAGTAGCTATCAAACATGGCACTTGGAATCATGTTGGGGTCAATGCTAAACAAACGCATCAGGGCCGGAGCCAGCTGGCTTGAGATGCCAATCTTTTTCTGGACGTTCTTCTTTGCCACCGGCAACATCTTGCGTGCGTCATTCACTCGCTTAGCATAGTCAGCATCAGCAAACACCTTCGCCATGTAGTCAACATAATTGGCTACCGACTTTTCATTGAAAACATTTACAGAGCTAAACTTCTTGATGGCAACGGCTGCTTGAGTTGCGCTGATTTTGCCAGACATCTTTAGCGCATCAATGACATTCGCCAACTCAACGCTTGCTGAGCGCCATGCCCCAATGGCGTCCTTGGCGCCCTTAGCTTGGTCAAGGATTTGCTTCTTTAGCATATCCTTTTCCTTTACCGTAATGCTGACTACGTCCTTGATGGTTGCAAACAATCGAGCGACAGACGGAGCTGACCTCTGCTTCTTGCCGAACATCTTATTTACATCGCGCACTAGCTTCTCTCGCTTGACGTCCGTAGCGCGCTCGTAGACGGCAGACCCCATGACGTAATTCATTACGTTTTCAATGGTCTTTGATCTTGACACTCTGCGGTCGTTAGACTTCTTTATAATGCCATCAACTTCTTTCCATAGGCGTTCTTCGGCATTGTCAATAGTATCAAATGCAGCAGCGATCTGATCATCGCTAAATCCATTACGGGTTAAGAAGTCCCGGATAACCTTGTCGGTAATCTTCGCATCTCTCGACTGCTGGATATAATCTTCGGCAAGTCTTTGCGCACGACCCACTGGTTTTTTTTCTGACAAATCAATACCCTTGAGGTCCTTGCGTAAGAATAAAATAATCTGGTCCTCGGCCGCCACGTCCTCAGTTTCAAAAAGCATGGGGCGTTCTGATACTGGAACTTCAGATAATTTTTTAAGTCTTTCCTGCACGTTCCGAGCCTCAACCTCTCCTGCTGCACGCTTGTAGAATGCAATTGGCTCAAGTGATTCTTCCTTTCTTTTTAACTCATTAATTAAGGGGTCGGCAAAAAACAAAATGTCTGAGTATATAGGTCCGGGGTACTCATCCTTTATGATGCCCTGCTGTTCTTCTTTCCACCATTCGTCAAAAGCCGCTTGTGTCGTCATAGACAAGTCGGCATAAGAACGATACAGCTTATTGGCCAGCACCTTTGCAGATCGATCATCATCTTCTGTGATCTTTTTAAATGTGCCAGAATAAATTGTCTTGATTAAATCATAGATACGCTCAGGCTTATAGAAATCTTTTGGAGATTCATTTAACCCGAATGCGTCAGCAATATGTAACGAGCCCCAATCCTGATTATCTACTACTTTTCTATGGAGGTCATCATACATCTCAGACAACGACTGTGAAAGCATCATAAAGTCTTTAAGTTTTTTAATCTCAAGCTTTATGGCTCGCTCCTTAACGTCGGCCTTATTTAATTTGGCCAACCTTTCTCCGATCTTTTCATTTGCCCCGAATGCAAAGCCCTCTATATCTTGAATGGCATGCTGAATCTCATGCGTCAAATAACTCAGTAATAAAAAAGACTCAGGGTTTGGGCTAGAGTTAATTGTTATACTGTCTTTCCCCGGAGAATAGTAAGCCCCAGACCCCGACATGGCCGCGGCTGGATCAAAATTAATTGTGAAATCTTTCAGCTTTGGGTATGCCTCATATAATTCCGGAGAATCGTAGAGGTCCTCAAGCCGCTTATATTTAGTAGTCCACTTTGACGGGGAAATCATGAAGCCGGCGTCCGTCTCAACGGTTTTCCCCTCTACAAATTCAAAGCTTGACTTGATCATCTTGCCATCTGGAATCTCATACCGCCACTTGTCGTCGACGCCTTTCTGCCATCCGGTTGCTGCAAATATTTGCTTGCCGCTTTTGCCGGTCGCTGCCATAATAGTTGCCGTCAAGAAATTTTCTCTCGCCTGTTTTGATAGGACGGCGTTTTCGCCAATGATCTGCTTACGGCCCTGCGCGGTAAGCTTCGGCATCTCCTCTCCCTTAACAATTATAACCCCCTTGTTTCCAAAAGAATTATCCTTTTTAACAACAGCCTTTCCCTTGAGTAGCTCGCTTATGTAGTCGACAAGCTCATTGCCGTCAAATCCCTTTTGAAAAACATCAACCGTCTTGCCGTCCTTGGCTCTCTTTATAATGTAGCTTTTTGGCTCTGGTCCGAGTTCAAATTTCTTTGCGCTATCAATGTCGCCTTTGAACCCTCTTGTGCTAATGACGGCAATGCCTCCATCCTTAAGGGAGTTAAAAATGTCAAGAACGATAAAGTCTCGGATATCCTTGGGTACAACATTCAATACATTAAGAGACACAATGCCATCGTACTTCTTGTCGATCTGCTCTGCGCTAGTATAGGTTACGGGACGCTTGCCTTTCCAGCGTTCTGGATTGACTTCAAGAGAGTCTACATCCTTGTTCATAACGCCACCCATGGCGTCGGTACCTTTGCCAAGGCCGGCCCCGTAGTCGAGGACGTCGCCATAGATGCCAAGGTCCTTTAGGATGGTTGCCGCCTTTACGTAGCTGCCCGTGGTGGTTGACACCTGCGTGGTGCCCGATGCTTTCTGGAATTCGCTAAGAATCTGAGCTCGCCCACGTGGCTTGGCTACTTTTCTTACAATGCCCCCTGGCTCCAAGGGCTCCCTGCGCATTTGCTGGAAGTCGTTATATTTTGTCCGGCCATAGGGCGAAAATCCAAAACGCTGATAGAATTTAACAAGCCTTCTGGCTGTTTTCCTAAGGACAGATTGGCTTATCTTCTTCTTGGTTACGGGGTCTTCCTGATACCGCTTTGTTGGGAATGCTTCAAGCCTAAGCTTTGCGCCAACATTATCGGCAGAGTCTACCAATCTATTCATCAAGCGCGTTCCTGCACCACTACCTCTATCCCCTGGGTTAAGCGCCTCAATCGCCTGGACATCAACATAATTACCCTGCATTCCATCAGGGCCCTCCAAGAATCCGGGAGATAGCATGATATTCATATCAATGGTCTCTCCTCCATTAGCAAGGTCGGCAAACATAAACGCGCCTCTGAGGCTAAAGCTTGGGAATAAGTATACGCCCTCCTGACTAGCCATGTCCATAAGTACTTTAGTAGTCTGTTCGTATGAGCCCATACCACCTTCACCTTTGAAATACTCAAAGTTCTGGTCCATGAAGAACACGCGTAGCTCGTCTGGAGTTAGTGCATCATCCGTGTCTTTCGGAAATATTTTCTGCAACTTCTTCTTAAGGCTTTCCCGCGCCTCCTCATTGCTTACCGCCTTCTGCTTTCTTACCGCAGGCTTTTTCTTGGCGTCAAATTCATCGAGTGCCGCCTTCTGGTTGTCAGTAAGCTCTGCTACAGGAAGCGAGTCTTCGTCTGTTTCTTTTTTCTCTAATGTTTCAACACGTCTAACAATTCCAGTATCTCCAGCAATAGTCTTCATTTGCTGAGCATTGCTAAGTGCCTTGTTATACTTGGCCTTTAATTCCTCTGGCATAATCGTCCAAGAGTCAAGAACAATGTCGGGGACACCAACAACCTCACCTAATATTTCAGTATGATAGGTTGAGTGATTTGCCTTACCCCCAACGCCGGTGGGCTTTCCAACAAGTAAGATGTCTTTCATGCCGAAGCCATTCTCCGCATAGAAGCTATCTCTGAATTCGTTAGGGTCGAAGAAAGCGTCGTACTTTTTCAGCACATCAACCAGCGGAGTCTTTTTGGATTGCTGCTCCAAGATTAGGTTCAAAAACGCCTTGCGCTTTGGAGACTCTCTAAGTTCCTCAACAGAGTTAACTGAATTAAGGATGGCGTTAAGTGCTCCAACCTTAGATGTCGCAAGGGCCTCTTCTTTAAATGCAGCAAAACCACCGTTGCCTTCTATTCTCGTTCCAATGATGCTAATAATATTTTTATTAAATAGCTTGGCTTTCTCGGGAGAACCGCTAATGAAGAAAATATAATCTGCCTCAGCCGCATTTCTTTCGAGAGTCTGCTTGGCTAGTCCGCTAGCCCACAGCACTCCGGCTTTCCTGTTTTCTGGGTCTAGAGCAAAGCTGGGCCCAGCATCCAAATAATGCATGATTCCAGATGTAACGTCGTAGTATTCGCCGCGACCAAGCTGGTCAGCCATCCAGAACCATACCTTCAGGTTGTTTTCTGCGATTTCATTAATCAAAGCCATGAGGTCTATCTTGTCTGCCTTCGTCACAAATGACAAGGGCAATGGCTTATCTGGGAAGCTTACTCGCTTGCGTCCCTTTGGCTTTGGCTTGTTGATTGTCGTTGGTTCGCCAATGTTTATAGAGCCTCCCTCTTCAAGAACCGCTAGGTCTTCTTGGGTTATCTCGGCACCCTCTCTAATCTTAACAGATAGGGTATTTAAAAGGTCAACGACATCCTGGTCCGTCTTGGTAAACTTGCCAATATTAAAGCCAGCGGAGTCCGCAATCTTAACGATGAAGTTCATGATAGAGCTTCTACCGGGCTTTGAGATGGCTCGGTATTCTGACGCCATCTTGCCAAGCAATTCTGAAATCTTTTCCTCGTTCTGAATGTTTGCGTCGTAGCCTTTTGCGAAATCCTCAATCTCAATGCGAAGGCTAGAGCCTTTAGGCAACGCTTTGGCTACTGAGTTGAACATGGCCCTTGCTACGGCAGCAGCCTGCTCATCATTGTTCTTAACCTTGTCAAGAAGTATTGCATGGAAGATTTCGTGAGCTACCGTAGACAGACCAGCCTTATCCATGTTAATGTGGATAGTGCTTGTTGATGGGTCATAGTAGCCTCTTAAGTCTTCCCCTACTGCATTGACAAACTCTTCACTGGCGGCGTGTACGACAATGTTGACATTGGGCAAGATAGATGCAATCGCTTGCGCTCCCATCTTGGCTGCCTTTATGACGACGTCTCTGCGAACTTTTGCCTTGCCAGCTACTGGAACAGCGCCTTTCTCGTTAATGAGCAGATTGGGCAATGGCTTCACTGCTTCTAGGAACAGTGCGTCAATGGTTGCACGCTCTTCGGCAGTTACTTCTGGACCTACTTCTTCGACACCCGCTTCGGCAGTGACTTCAGGTTCTGCTTGGGGTGCTCCTTCCGCCACTTCTTCGCCAGGGCGGGCTTCTGGCTGAACAGGAACTTCACCTGCTGCTTGCTCTTGAACGGCATCTTCTGTTGGTTTTTGTTGTTCTAATTGCTCTATCTCCTTGAGCAGCGCATCTCTTCGCTTTCTCAGGCCATCCTTTATCTGAGGGTCTTCTACGGCATCAATAGCCTTATTGTTCTTGACTATCTCCTCGTTCAGTTCATTGAGCTTCTCAACCTCATCTTCTGGAAGGCCATTTACAAACTCAACGTAATCACTGTATATCTTATTCTTCTCTCTAACTAGATTGTCTCTTAGAGACTGAAGAACCGACTTTGTGTCGGGGTCCTGTTCAGATTCTATGGCTGCATCTACGCTTCTAATCTGCTCTTTTATTTCTGCCTTTCTAGCAATGTCTGCCGTCTTGGCTCCAAAGGCTGTTTCAACCAAGCCTCCTGGCAGCTCTGCAATGCCCTCTGTCAAGATGCCTGCGACATTCGTGATTCCACCTTCTGATATTACTTGGGCTGCGGCCTCACCAGCCATGCCTGTTGCCATTTGAGCACCCACTTCATAGATCGGCTTCGCTAGTCTTCCGGCAATACCGGCACTCAATGCGTCTAATAATCCTATAACGGTCGCTGGTGCGTCAACTTTTGAATACACCTCATCCATTACTTGCTTATCAGAGAATGCCGCCTCAAGTTGTTTTGGGTCATTGATGTCATAACCACGCGCCTCAAGTTCGTCCATGATTCTGGCTGACATCTCCGCATTCATGGAGTTCATGCCAGCCAAATAGGCGCTTGTTCCCATGCCTCCGGTTACAGCTCCAAGGCCTCCCGCAATTACTAAGTCACTTGGCTCCAATGCGCCAACGTTTCCAGTCATTTGAACGGCAGACGTGGTAAGAACCTCAGTCAAGAATGTTACTGGATTGCTGGCGAGCATAGTAAAGAAATCAGAACCGCTCGTTCCCATCTTTGATGACAACAATTTCTCGCTTTCTTTCTTAAGCTCTTTATTTAAATAGGCAACACGCTCCATGTCTGGAACTGCGTCAGCTAAGTTGTTTGTTCTTTGAGCGCTAAGGACACCAACATTGTATGCCGTTAGTGTATTATCCACGAAGTTGTTTACATCGCTAAGCGCTTGGCCTCTTGTTGAGTTTGGTGCCACAATCCTATTGACGACTTCTGCGCCAATTCCAAACACCATACCTAATTTGCTTTTCGTCTCCTCATCAACGGAAAGGTCGACTTGTCCAACTATGTCAGATATGGTTGGTTGATAGACTGGCTCAAAGCCAATAGACTGCATCTCTGTTGGAGCTTGATACCCAGCAGCTTCCGGAGCTGTCGTAACTGGCTGAGCCTGAACCGCTTTCGCGGCAGAGGCATCCATTGTCAATGGCTGACCCTCTACATATGAAGGGGCTTGATACTCATCCTTTTTTGAAATAGCCGAAGTAGGCGTCTCCATAGGAGAGGCCAATGGCTTTTGAGGAGAAGAAACCTCTGAGGGTTCTTCTTTTTTTTTTACTTCTTGAGCTGGGTACTTTACGTCGAACTCTTCGCGCGACTTCGTGTATAAACCATCTCTGGTTACGACGCCGAATAATTTATCGCGATATTCAGGCTCTTGATACTTAACTACAAACTCATCAAATGATTTAGTGTAGTACCCCTTAGACGACAATACATCGTATAACTTTTTTAGCTCATCATTCATGAGACAAATTTAATCAATTTATTTCTAGAACTATTAGTCTAGTTCGCCAGTTCCAGAAAGTCCACCGGTCGCATATAGCTGAGCAAGATTCTCTGGAGACGTGTTTGCCGTAATGAAATCAGATATTGCCTTTTGATTTAGAGTGCCGTCCTTTTCGCTGTCAACGCTTATTGTCAGAGTGGCACCAGCCTCCCCGTCCTTTTCAGGAGCCGTGATGACAACCTCATCGTTAAACCATTTTGTGTCAAACGTAAATCCAAGACCAGCGAATGAAGCCTCAAGCAACTGTCTAACTTTACCTTCGTCGTCGCCCTTTAAATCATCAACACTTGGCAGATTGCTTGCGACATATTTTGGCAACTCAGTAAATGCACTGACTCTAGTTCGTGATGCTCCAGTTCCCTGAAGCGCCTCCTGAGCAAACTTTTGATTTGGATTAGATACGCCAGCGGCAGACAGTGCACGATTTACATCATCAACTCCATGGATCTCGTTGCCCATTTCGGCCCACTGCTGTGCGGTTACATCTTCTGCGTTAAACGTGCGAGAGCCAGCTCTCATTGTTCCGCTTCCATCATACTTAAGAGTAATGGCGTTAACACGTTCTATTGCCTCTAGAGGATTGGGGAAACCGTTTTCACACTCAACTTCAATGTCAAGTGTTGCAATTCGAATCTTCTCCAAGTCAAATTCTAAATCTGAATAGTTATCTGCAATGTATGGATAAACAAACTGAGTCATTCCATAGAATGAAAGAATACCATCATTTTCTTTTATCTTTGCTCTTGCGGAAGATATATCTGGGAACTTTACCTTCCTCAAATACTTACCGTCAAGAGAACGATGTGATGTTTTTTCTTTTACTTCATAAAAAAGAGATGGCGAGTAAGAAGTGCGATACCTCTTACGCTCACCATCAACAGTTTCTTTGACAAGAATTTTATTTCCAAGATTTTGGATATTAGTATAAAATCGCATGATTCCTCATTATGTAAATTACTAGGTGTATTATATCACACAACGCACAATAAGTCAATCACTAAACTTTAACAAATCCGTGATTTCCGCCTTTTGGTGTTTTGAGTGTTGGCGTGCTTGGTGGAAGAACCAATCCACTTCCAAATATTTTATTGTATTCATTAGTCAACTCATTTACAGGGTCGACAATAAATCCAACATATGATTTGGCAACTGTAATTCCATCTGAAGATTTTGTATATGGCATAAAGGGTGCCAGTCCTACTCTTGCAGTAGCGGTTGTTGTATCAGCATAAGAAGTGGCAATCTGACATACATCTTTTATGTAGATAGTGCCATCTTCTTTTTCTGATACATCACCCATAATCTCTTCACCAGAAATTAGCCGAAGAACCTTAACTGCCATCAGTTGTTTCTGTAGGTTCAGTTGTTTCTACAGGTTCTGGGGTTTCCACTGTTTGTGGGACTGGTTGCTGTTGAATATTTGCAAAATACTGAATTACAGTTTTCAATTTGTCTTCTGCCATTGCAAGGCGACAAAGCTGTTCATCCATTGCTTCAATCAAATCACTATGGTCACCAACACCTACAGAATTTTCAAAATATGTTTGAAGATTTGCAATTGCCATATCTCTTTCATATTCATATTTTCTAATAAGTGCTCTCAGTTTCATACTATTGGAATAATCGAACTTCATCCGCTTTCGCTCCTTTTTTTATCCATTTTTTTTCATTTTTAATGTGTGTTCTTAAACGTTTTTGTAACTCTCTACTTTCTTGAGTGTCACCTAACCATTTAATAACTCTTCTTTCGAACCATGCCCATTCCATGTTTAATATTTTCTGTACAACAGCGGGATGGGCAACTACGATTTTTTTGTTATTCAATAAGTCTTGAATTAAAAGGTCATTTGGCAATCCTGGCGAGAATTCAATATCTCCCATTTCTCCAGAATTTTTAGAAACCTTATAAACCTTATCATCACTCATCTCAATTTCGGTTTCTTGTTTTGTTAATTTCATTAACTATCGCCTTTAACAATCCATTCTTTTTCGTCTTGAATTTCTGCACGGCGTGTTTTGCACAACTTCATCAATTCATTAAGGTGTTTTCTTGCACGAATTCCTGCAGACTTATTACCTTTCAGAAATTTTTCATTTTCTAATTTATATTGTTCTAACTCAATTGTTAGTTGGTCATGTGTTTCCATTTTTAATCCTCATCAAATGATGGGGGGAATGGTTCCCCCCCAATTTTTTACTCTACCAAAAATTTTTTCTTTTTATTTGGCAGTGTTTTAGAACCACCGATATCAATTCGGCGAGGTTTCTTTTCCTCTGGGATTACATGTTCTAATTCAATAACAAGCAATCCATTAACTAATTCAGCACCCACTACAATAATATCGGCATTTAGTGTAAAGGTTCTTTCAAAGTCCTTTCCAGAAATACCTCTATGTAGGAATGCAGAATCATTTTGTTTTTCTTGGACAGAACCTTTTACTAGTAGAATACTTTCTTTTACTTCTACTTCAAGTTCGTCTTCCGAAAATCCAGAAACTGCGAGTTCGATACGATATTTCGAATCTGTTTCTTTAATTACATTGTATGGGGGATAGTTTTGCGTTGTTGCTTGAGTCATTGCCTCAAGTTCATTAAACAATCTATCAAACCCGACACTGTAACGCATAAATGGGTCTAAACTTCTTAATCTTGTACTAACCATGTTTTTCCTCCTATATTTAGCAAGGTTTATGTACTGTCCCTTTCGGTAACATATGGATTTTACTGCGATTGCACGATGGAATCCATGATCCATATACTATATATAATCAATATATAATATTATTCAAGTCTGGTTGAAAAAAATTTGGGCCTTTTAGAACTTTTCCATCATCTCTATAGATAGGTTTGCCGTCAAGTCCTAATTTAGACATATTAGAACGATGAACTTCATCGAAACATTTATCTAAGTCTATACCGTAGGCATGTCCAGCGCCATAGACAACATACAACAGATCAGTTAATGCATCTGCTACTTCTACTAAATCGTTGTCTAGGATTGATGCTGCCTTAAGTTCTTGCAACTCTTCTTCAATCAATTCATTTCTCAAATTAACAATTTCTTTACTTGGAAATTTTGCCTCTTTTACAACTTCTTGTTCAAAAGTTTCCATAAATTGTTTTACTTTTTCAAAATTAGTCATCAAGTAATTCACCCTTTCAAATTATTTTTTTCTACCAATATTATACTTTGGTACTAACTCCCAATTATCTTTTTCTTTATGAGAAATGATTTTAATTTGAGAGATCGGGGCACTTTCAAATTCGTCTGTTTTAACAACATCGATTAATCCCCACTCTTTTAATAAATTTACAATTGTATTTCTTCTTGCCCTATCATTTTCAGAAAAGTCAGATGTTTTTCCATCAAGTTTAAACAACTCTTTGAAATGAACGATGTAATATTTTCCTTGTTTATGAAGAATATGGCAAGACTGAAAAAGTTTTCTATCTTTTTTTGATGCAACACCAATTCTAGTTAGTGTCTCTCTTATTTTTAAGAAGTCTTCTTGATCACCAAGTGCAACTTCCACTAAAGTTTCTAGTACTGACATAATTATCCGCCTTTATTCAGCAGACTCTTTATATCCTCTATTTGTTCTTTTGTTAGGATATTAAGAACCTGTTCTGTTTTTTTATTATTATATCCATAATATTCTTTTACATAATCAAAGTCATTATGAATAGTCTTCTTATGCCAAGGAGAAAACCTTTTCCTTGGACGTATACTATTTAGTAAATAATCGAATTGTAACTTATTATCAAGATTATGATATTTGTTCATTTCGTTGGCGTATAATATAGTGTCTTGGAAATTGGAATAGTTCTTGTTTACAAGATATGACTGATAGTTTTTCTCCCATTGTTCATCATTACTATCCATTAATCTCTTTTTTGTATGAGAGATTGCAGGAATGTAATCTTTAAATAAATCGTAACTCATTTCCAGTCACACTCTACCATTAGTTCAGTAAGACATGCAACTAGATTGATTTCCTGATCTGCAACAAAGGCAGACTTATACGAATACTCTGCAATCGTTACAACTGCCTGAGGTATGGAAGATGGTTCCATATGATCGTATAATCCATCGTAGATACTTCTAAACAAAGTATTAGGGTCATTATCTAAATTTTGATTTACCCATCCACGCATATCAGTAAACTTTTTATCTTTTAGAGCGGATACCAATTTACCAAGATTGATTTCGCCAACACTAGTCAGAAGGCCTTCATCAATCTCTCCACCTATAGAGTAACGTTGTAACTCATTTAAAACTCTTCGCCAATCTGGGAAGTGTTTCATTACAAGTTGTTGGATAACTTTTTCTTTATACTTGATATTCTCGTTATCAAGAATCTTAAGAACCCTGTTATAAAAACCAGAAGCAAGTTTTGGTTTATCTTTTTTTGCAATCTTAAACTCTACTAGAGAACACCTACTATGAAGTGGTTCGATGATGCGATTTTTAAAATTACAAGTGAGAATAAATCTGCAATTGCCTGAGAATTCTTCGATAAACCCACGCAAAGCAGGCTGAGTCGATTGCGGATTGAGATAGTCTGCCTCATCTAAAATAATAACCTTTCCAAATTCTGCATCATCACTGGCGCTAAAACTTACAGTCGATGCATAGTTTCTAATCTTAGTTCTAAGAGTGTCGATGTTTCCATCTTCAGAACCATTCACTAATATGTAGTCAACATTAAGTTCTTCACACAACGCCCTTGCAACAGTCGTTTTACCGATGCCAGGCCCTCCTGCAAGGAGTAGGTTAGGAAGACTACCGTTTTCTATAAACTCTTTGAAGGACGCCTTTAGGTCGTCCGGCAAGATACATTCGTCAATGGTTTTAGGGCGATATGACTCTACCCATAGATAATTCTCAGAACCCATTATCACTCTCCGTAAACAGAATCTTGTTCAAGTGTAATCCAATACTGAATGGGAAGTTTCTGATGATGGAAAGTAGAGATTTTATTCTTAGAAATACT